>Ga0114931_10011757_pt1 | contig 10309 bp, 9 predicted proteins | sample 2SBtaG_FD_89579 | JGI IMG/M metagenome (GOLD analysis project Ga0114931, IMG submission 89579) | Deep subsurface microbial communities from Kolumbo volcano to uncover new lineages of life (NeLLi) - 2SBTROV14_V59a metaG | ecosystem: Environmental > Aquatic > Marine > Volcanic | place: Kolumbo... | reverse complement strand
TATTGATACGTTATAATACCCTCCAAAATAGAAGAGTCATTTTACCTCTCTTCTTTTTCCTCAGATTTTAACGCCGCAGTCAATTCTTCATACACCTGCATTAACCGTGAATCTTCCAGCCGATAGGCGAATGCCAGGAGGATGATTCCTCCAGCCAGCACCAATAGGCCCAACGCAATCATTCCTATTGCCCAGAAAATTCCACCGATTGTGCCAAACCCTCCGTCCATCGTATACATCGCCACAAACCCCAGCGTGCCTCCGATGACAAACAGCAACCAGATCAAGGTCAAAATGGCAGAAGACCATGGAGTTCGTTTTGACAAGTGGAGCTCGAGTTGATCGTCCTGAAAGTGATACTCAATTGTGCCTTTCAATGGCCAAGCGGTTCGAAACCGTAGGGAAAACATCTGGTAATAGGGCCGAATCACAATGGTTTGCTGTTCGGCTACCCAACGAGCCACACCATGAGGAAGGGAAATCATACTCTGCGTTTTAAATAAACGAGGAAAGGAATCTTTCGGTTTAGGGAGTAAATCCTGACGGCGGGCCAGCCGACAACCATACTGACAGGCCCAAGGTTTAAGCGTCGTAAATTGAAACCAATCTCCGATAACTAACGCGAGGATAAGGACAACGGCAAAAATACCAGGCAGCAACATAGGATTGAAAACTTATCACAGACTGTGTCACAACCACACCCTAGAAATTCATTCTATTTCGTTGACTTCTAAGTCATGTCTCTACTAATATCGACTCGCGGGGTGGAGCAGCCTGGTAGCTCGTTGGGCTCATAACCCAAAGGTCGAGGGTTCAAATCCCTCCCCCGCAACCAAAAATTTTTCGAATGAATCTCAAGCCCCTGTCGGTAGCTCCGGCTGGGGTTTTTTCTTGAATGAAAAAATGAGCCTATTTCCCTTGCGCAATCTCTTCCGCGATCAATTCCGCTTGTTTTAACACGGTTTCCGTGGCCAATTTCTGCATATCCGGGGGATAGCCATACTGCCGTAAGGTTCGTTTGACAATGACTTTTAATTTGGCTTTGACGCTTTCCTTGATGGTCCAGTCGATGGATGCATTGGCCTTCACCTTTTCAAACAACACCACGGCCAGTTCCCGTAGCTTGTCTTTTTCCATGACCTCACGGGCACTGTCATTATTGGCAATGGCCGTATAAAACGCATATTCAAAATCAGACAGCCCCATTTCCTGAGGCTCTTTATCCATCGACTGTATCTCTTTACTCAATTGAATGAGTTCTTCAATCACTTCCGCCGCCGTGATAATCTTGTTGTGATATCGCTGAATGGACTGTTCCAGCATTTCCATCAGGGATTGGCTTTGGATCAGGTTCTTTTTGGTCCGGGTTTTAATTTCATCATTCAACAGTTTCTTCAACACTTCCAGCGCAAGATTTTTATGCTCCATGTGTTTGACTTCCAGAAGAAACTCTTCTGAAAGAATGGAGATATCCGGCTTCTTGATCCCGGCGGCATCGAACACATCAATGACCTGCTCAGTCACCAGGGCTTGATCAATCACCTGTCTGATCGCGGTTTCCACTTCTTCGTCCGTGTTCCCTGATCCGGTGCTGTCGAACTTAGCTAATCGGGATTTGACCGCCTGAAAAAATGCCACCTCATCTTTCACATCCATGGCCTGGTCGTGGGGGACGGCAATAGAAAACGCCTGGGACAGGGCCGTGACTTCGTTAATGTATCGCTTTTTCCCGTTTTCCAGTCCCAGAATGTGTTCTTCCGCCGCAAGAATCAGCGAAAGCTTTTTCCCGGTGTCCGCCTCGAAATAGTCTTCATAGGTAAAGCCATGAAACATCTGGGACACCACTTCCAGCTTCTCCAACATCAGGTCCACCGCTTGTTCCTGGGCAATGGCCGGATCGCCTTTCCCGCCGCTATCCGAATAAAACGACAAGGCTTTTTTCAGGTCTGACGCGATACCCAGATAATCCACCACCAACCCACCGGTCTTATCCTTATAGACACGGTTCACCCGCGCAATGGCCTGCATCAGATTATGGCCCTTCATGGGCTTGTCGATATACAGGGTGTGCAGGGAGGGCACATCAAACCCGGTCAGCCACATATCCCGGACAATCACCAGCTTGAGGGCATCGTCAGGATCTTTCATCCGGTCAGCCAAGGCTCTGCGCTGGGCTTTGGTGGTATGGTGCTTGGCAATCTCAGGGCCATCAGAGGAGGCGGAGGTCATCACCACCTTGATGACACCGTTGTTCAGGGCATCATCGTGCCATTCCGGTTTGATGGCAATGATGGCCTTATAGAGATCGGCGGCAATCCGGCGGGACATGGTGACGATCATGGCCTTGCCTTCAAACACTTCCTGTCGCTGCTCAAAATGCGTGATCATATCCCGGGCCACCTGGTTGATCCGGCCTTCACTCCCAATAAGGGCTTCCAGTTGCGTCCACTTGGTTTTGGCTTTCTGGGTGTCGGTCAGTTCATCCGGTTCAAGTTCAGCATCAAACTCGGCAACAAGTTTTTTGCCCTCTTCACTGAGGCGTATTTTGGCCAGTCGGCTCTCATAAAAAATCCTGACCGTGGCCCCATCCTCAACGGCTTGTAAAATATCGTACACATCGACGTAGTGGCCAAAGACCGCAGGGGTGTTGACATCGGTGCTTTCAATCGGAGTGCCGGTAAATCCCAGATACGTGGCATGGGGCAGGGCATCCCGCATATATTTGGCAAAACCATACACAACCTTTTTGCCGACAATCGTGCCGCGTTCATCTTTGGCATCAATGGTCTTGGCTTTGAACCCATACTGGGTCCGGTGGGCTTCATCGGCAATAACAATAATGTTTTCCCGCTCAGACAGCGTTTCATACACATTGCCTTCATCCGGCTGGAATTTCTGGATCGTGGTAAACACCACCCCGCCCGAGGCCACTTTGAGCAGCTCCTTCAACTGACCTCGATCTTCCGCCTGTACAGGCTCCTGCCTGAGCAATTGCTTGGAGGCGGCAAAGGTATCAAAAAACTGGTCGTCCAGATCGTTTCTGTCGGTAATGACCAGCACCGTGGGGTTCTCCATGGCCAGGACAATCTTGCCTGTATAAAAGACCATAGACAGGGATTTCCCGCTTCCTTGCGTATGCCAGACCACGCCGCCCTTTCGATCACCCACCGGTTGAGTAGCTACCCCGGTCAGACCATAACTTCCAGGGGATTCCATGGCCCTATCAGAAAGTATGGTGGGTGGCTTGGAGTAGCCTGATGCCCGTAAGGTCGATTCTACAGCGCGATTAACCGCATAGTATTGATGATAGGAAGCGAGTTTCTTCACGGTCTGAATGGTGATAATCCCGGTGTCTTTATCTTCTTTTTTTGATTGTTCAAACACAATGAAATGGCGGAGCAGATCCAGCAGGGTCTCCTTATCCAGCATCCCCTTGATCAAGGTTTCCAACTGGCCGATGAGGGGTGAAGCTTCCACCTTACCGTCCGCTGTCTTCCAGGCCATAAACCGGCTGAGTCCGGCAGAAAGCGACCCGGCTTTGGCTTCCAGCCCATCGGAAATGATCATCAAGCCGTTGTACGTGAACAGGCCGGGGATGGCCTGTTTGTAGGTCTGAAGCTGTTTGAACGCCGACTTAACGGTCGCGGCTTCATCCGCAGGATTTTTCAGCTCAATCACCACCAGAGGCAGACCATTGATAAAAATAATCACATCCGGGCGTTTGTTAACATGGTTGTCGATGACCGTGAATTGGTTGGCGACCAGGAAATCGTTGTTCTCAGGATTCGTGAAATCAATGAGCCACACCAAATCACCCCGCTCATTGCCGTTGTGTTGATAGGTAACTTGAATACCTTCTGTCAGCATCCGGTGAAAGGCTTCATTGTTGGCAATGAGTTCCGGGGAATGCAGCCTGAGTACCTGCTTGATCGCACCTTCACGGATATCCGATGGAATAGACGGGTTGATCCTGCCGACGGCGGTGCGCAGTCGCTCTATGAGCAGCACATCTTCAAAGGATTGTCTTTCTGGTGTGTCGCTGTCCGGGGCAATGGACGGAGCGTAGAGGTAGTGATAGCCCTGCTTTTCAAGAAGTTCAATGGCAAACTCTTCTATGGCGTTTTCTGTTATTCGTTCCATTCATCACCTGCTGAAAAAGCCTGACATTCGGTCAAATAAGCTTTGTAATCAACATTGAAGAGTATTTCACTGGCTGGATAGGAATAATAGTTGCCCATTTCATATTCACCGTACAAGCCATCCCAGAAGTCGTTAAATGATTCATTATCGGTATAGAGTAATTGAACTTCTGCAGATTCCGTTTTGTTTCGAGGATTTTCATTTTCAAAAGTTCTTATCAAGAAAGAGGCAACAATAATCGTTGTATCGATCAGGAATTCCTTGGTCAGTTCATCAATCTTGCCGTTTCTTTCTTTTAACTCTTCCAGGGATTTGCCGTGGGAGGTTGGGCTAATTTCATTTCTTAGGTTCCCTATCTGTTGCCCGATATTTGCCAGAGCGCCAGAAACCTGAGTCACCAAGTTATTGCTTGGATAGCCCATAGCCGTAAACGCTTTTTTCATAACAGCATTTATTTTGGGTTTGCTTCCGAGATCTACTCCCTTGTTTTTACAAATTTCCTTACCGATGGCTTCTAAAAGTGCTTTGGCATTTTCTACGGCTTGACTAAAATCAGTAGATGCAAAAGCTTCTATCCTGTCTGTGTAAATGGTCAGTTCCGACCATCTGCCGTATTGCTCAATGACTCTTTTCAATCTCTCCATTTCTTACAGCCCCTTACTTGTTATATTCAACACGGACTTCACCATTCATCAGTTTAGGCAAAAGGGTGTCGCGGAATTTTTGGAGGGTGTGAATCTGGTTATGGTTGTATTCAATCTTGTTCCATGCATTGTCAGCATATTCAGAAAAGGCATTAAGCCTTGCATCTGGGGGAAGCTTAAATTCTAAAATTTCAAGATCTGATGGCTTTAAAGATGGATACGTGGTCGTCGACGCTTCTGCAATTGAATGCAAATATTCTGTCATTTCCTTTGAAGTTAAAAAAATGTAAATGAAATGCGGGTTGATCTTTTCGCATGTTATGACGCAAAAACCAGTTGATATAATAATATCTTCATCAGGGTGTTTTATTATTCCATAATGTTTTTGGTTTGGACGGACGGTTGAAATTAACACATCATTATGTTTGACAATTCGGCGTGCTCTGCTCGGAGCAGAACTCATTTCAAAAATTTGGAATCCGTCAATTTTCCCTTCAGTTAAAGAGCCAGTGTCCAAATATCGAATTGTTTTTAATGTGGTATCTTTGGTTACACTCAAAGTATTGGTTTTACAAAAAGCACCAATTTTTGCAGTTTCCCAATCCTCCTGTGCTTCCTCTACAAACCACTGCCTGAATAGGGTTTCCGCCATGGCTTCGAGGGTTTGGTTCTGGCGGTGGAGCAGGTCTATTTTGTCGTCGAGACTGGAAAGGATTGAAGCGATGGCTTTTTGAGTGTTTATCTTAGGGAAAGGTAGGGCCAAAGTTTTTAATAAACCTTGATACAGTGCTGGTATTGAGGAGCCACCCTCCATCGACATTATTTGATCATTCCCCTGTGGGGACGACAAAAAATAGTATAGAAATTTTGAATCTCCGCTGAAATCGGAAAAAATTACAACAGATGGATTTATTGTTGCTTCATGATATTCTCCATTAAATCTTCCAACATCACCGATTCCATTGCCTCTTGTAACAAGAAGAACATCTCCCTTTTTTAGCATTATCTCTGGTGATTCTTCATATTTTTCTCGAGATAAGTGAGTTAACGTTGAATAGTCTAGGTAGATGTTAGATTTAATGTTCACTCCACCAATAACCACAGGACCATATTCCCGCAAATCACTTGTTTTATATCCTTTCCAACCTATTCTTCCTTTAATCTTCAAGGCATCTGAAAATTTAACAACATTCCATTCTTTTGGAATTTTCCCAAAGCTGGTGTCTTGCTGCTCACTCATTAACCTTCACCTTCGCCAAATTCTCAGTGATCAGTGCATTCAGCTTTGTTTCCTCTTGCAACTGTTTGTAAAATTCCGCTTTTAGTTTGGTAAACCGTTCATTGAAATCAAAATCATCCTCATCATCGGGCAAGCCCACATACCGTCCCGGTGTCAGCACATAATCCAATTCTCTGACCCGTTCGATGGCGGCAGAATTACAGAAGCCGCTGACATCTTCATAATCCCCCTTAGGATTGCGCCAGTTATGATAGGTGACAGCGATGGTGGCAATTTCCTCCTCTGAAAACTCCCGTGTTCTGCGGTTGATTAAATGCCCCATATTGCGGGCATCAATAAAGAGAATTTCATCGGTACGGTTGCGGAACTTGCCGTTGGCTTTATTGCGACTCAGGAACCACAGGCTGGCCGGTATCTGCGTATTGAGAAACAGCTTGGCTGGGAGATTGACGATACAATCCACCAGACGGGCTTCAACCAGTTCTTTGCGAATATCCCCTTCGCCGGAAGTCTTTGACGTTAACGAACCTTTGGCCAAAACAAACCCGGTCTGGCCGCTGGGACTTAGGTGATACAGGAAGTGTTGTATCCAGGCATAGTTGGCGCTTCCGGTTGGCGGTGTACCGTATTTCCATCTGCCGTCTTTTCTGAGTAGATCACCGCTCCAATCACTGTCATTAAATGGCGGATTAGCGATGACATAATCGGCTTTGACATCCTTGTGGCTGTCATTTAAAAAAGAACCCTCGTTGTTCCATTTCACTTGGGAACTGTCGATGCCTCGAATCGCCAGATTCATCTTGGCCAGCCGCCAGGTGGTCTGGTTGCTCTCCTGGCCGTAAATGGAAATATCATTCACCTTGCCTCGATGGTCAGTCACAAACTTTTCCGACTGCACAAACATGCCACCAGAACCGCAACAAGGGTCAAATACCCTTCCTTTGTATGGTTCCAGCATGTCCACCAGTAATTCAACCACGCTGCGCGGGGTATAGAACTGCCCGCCCTTTTTCCCCTCCGCCAGAGCAAATTCACCCAGGAAATATTCAAATACATGTCCCAACACATCGGCGCTTCGGGCCTTGGCACCACCCAGGGCAATGTTTCCGACAAGGTCAATTAACCCCCCAAGATTGGTAGGGTCGAGGTTACCCCGGGCATAGACCTTCGGCAACACATCCCGAAGCGAGGGATTGTCTTTTTCAATGGCATCCATAGCCTGGTCCACCACTTTGCCGATTTCCGGCAATTTGGCGTTGGATTGCAGATGTGACCAGCGGGCAACCTCTGGCACAAAAAAGACATTTTCCGCTTTGTATTCGTCCTTGTCTTCCGGGTCAGAACCCGCATATTCGCCTTCACCTTTTTGGAGCCTGCTGAATAATTCTTCAAAGGCATCAGAAATATATTTCAGGAATATCAATCCAAGAACGATGTGCTTGTATTGTGCGGCATCAATATTTTTCCTGAGCTTATCGGCAGCCTTCCAGAGCTGTTTTTCTATCGGCTCTTCGTTGTTGTCTTTTTTTTTGGCTTTGGCCATGTATGTCTCCCGTTCCTAAATCACTTTTTAACCGTCAAGGACGTCAAGTGCTTTTTTTGTTTTCCGCAAGCCGAAACGATCATTTTTCTATAAGAGAGACACCATACATAATTTGAGGAATAAAGGGAATGCGGGGTGATGGCTGGGAGGATTATCTAGAAGGGCCAGAGAGAAACGACTTAATCAAAACAGCCCGACCCCAATGGATGAACTTGAATGTTTCAGATACCAGCAGGCTGGATGAGTTTTTTTACCATACGAGGAATGAGCCATTGCCGAAGGCAGAGAATTTCCGCCGTAGAAATTTCTTTCCAATGATGGGGTTAGGGGCACCTAGGATTTGCTTTTAGCTGTATTTTTTATGATATTATAATTGGTCTTTGCATTATGAAATCTTCCTAAGCTCCACGCCTAAAAAGTAATGTTTGGATTTCCTCACGCAACAAGGCCAGAAGGGGATCAGTATAAGAAAAATTTACTTAAATCCGTAATTTTTCAAATACAGTTCCATAAAAATAATGAAATCGTAGAGGGCTTCAAGGACAAGAAAGCTGAGTTAAAAGCTAAGTTCCCAATTACCAACCCAATATTCCTAAAAACAGCGGCAGTAAAATTTCAAAAAGATAAAACCCCTATCATTCAAACGGCAGAAAGTGAAAACCACGGATATGAGTTTAAAACAAACGATAACGATAAAACACTGGCAGTAACAAACGACACTTTATCGTTTACGGTTAATGGTCCAACATATAAAAACTTTTATATCGCATTCTCTGAGATTGAAAACGATTTCTTCCCCATTCTTAATGACCTTGGTGTCACAGATTTTCATCGAATTGCCATAAGAAAGATTAACTTGGTTGAACCAGTAAACCCGGAATTTCCTAACAAGGATCTTCTTTCGTTGGTTTTCAATGAAAATCTCGTTAATAATCTCAAATCTTTTCCCGATACAAGTTTTATATCTTCAGGAATCACAAATGTTACCCTTGAGAATAACAAAAATAGATTAAACCTAATATATGGATTACTGGCTCCTGCTCAACAGAAGAAACAAATTCTTATAGACATTGATCTGTTTCTAATAAATCAGAATGTCGATCTAAACTCACTCAAATCAATTTGGGAAACGATCAATACAGAGATTTTTAATATTTTCAATTGGGCACTTAGTGACAAGATGAAAGAACAAATCAATACAGGAGATTCCCATGCCTGAAATAGTTGATCCTGAAGTATTTGATTTTGAAATCAGTCAATTTTCAGTTGACGAATTGGATTTCATTACAGAGGAACCGTGTGAAAGTTTTAAACATGTGGAGCGGTGCGCTGAACAAACAGAAGTCCTAAAGGAGCTGAAAGAAATTGAAGAGGAATGCTCAACAGAAAATTGGGGGGGGATGAATGAGTTACCAGTCACGACAGAAACCATAACACAAGCAAGAGAACTTTTAATTAGATCAGCCAACTTGCCATATTTGATTCAGTTTCCCAACCTAACTCCAACCTCCTTTGGGCTGCTTGAAATGGAATGGTATAAGGAGAAAGGCCAGCGTTTGGCCATACGGATAAATGAGCAGGGAGTGTTTATTTTTTCAGGCCTATTTGGCCAGGCTATAGATGCCGCTGGTAAAATGTTTGAAGAAAATATCCATGGTACCAGCCTTTTAGAAGGTGATCAGTTCCCTAAAGTTATAAAGGAACAGTTAGCTCGTTTGTATAATATTCCACCAATCTAAGATTATTATGCCTTTGGATCCGAGTGAAATAGTCACACATTTTATATTTGGGAAAAGGAAAATCAAGCGGAAGGTAAATTATATTGGAGTTTCCGAAATTTCAATCCAACCCTCTGCATTTGAACCCGAACCAAATCGAAATGATCTTTCCGTTTTTCAAATCTCAGATATAAAACCCCAATCCGACATTAGAAGTATTTGGTTTATTGGGAAGTTTGTTGAAAGAGTCAGACAGGATGCTCATCTTAAAAAACATGGAACTGATGGAACTAATCCTACCAACATGTATGGGAGAGGAGATTTGTCTGTTCAACAAATTCAGGAATTAGGTTTGCATGTAGAGCCAAATTCCTCTCCTCCAAGACATGCCAACATTACAGAATTCCCTCCTTTTAATAGGGAAAAGAATTCTGCCTCTTTTAATACTCAACAGAAATTAGCTGATCGTGCAGAAGGTTTTTTAAGCAGTGAAGTCTCTCCGGAAATAACTGACATCCTTAATGAGGATGTTGCCGTAAGGCATGAATTTTCTTCACTTCTGTAGGGCACAATTCTCAACCTTCTTTACTCGACCTTTCGAGTTTTGCCTTTCATTCCCCTTCGGCAAGTTGCAGGGGAGTCAGCGGCTTTCAAAAGCCTAGGTTAAGTATTAGCCCACCCTGAAATCTACTCCCAGTTCGGTCCCAGATATGATCTACCGCAATCCAATTCCGTCATAGGTAAAAAGTAACAATCGCCAGTTTTCATAGAAGGATTGTAAAACTCAGTCCCACTCAATCATCCGTTGGCCTAGGTGGTTTGGCAGGGACTTCAGATTTGAAGATTGCTACAGATCACCCCTTCTTATGCGAGTCTTAGAGGAGGTTTATGTGGATGTCGTCTGTCATGTCCAGACGAGATGGGACGTAAGAAGGAATGCCGTGGATGGAACAATGGCACTTCAAAAAGCACAGTGGAAAGCAGTGATCTGCCCAGTAAGGGGAAATTTGGCAAATTGTTATGC
>Ga0114931_10011756_pt1 | contig 10310 bp, 11 predicted proteins | sample 2SBtaG_FD_89579 | JGI IMG/M metagenome (GOLD analysis project Ga0114931, IMG submission 89579) | Deep subsurface microbial communities from Kolumbo volcano to uncover new lineages of life (NeLLi) - 2SBTROV14_V59a metaG | ecosystem: Environmental > Aquatic > Marine > Volcanic | place: Kolumbo... | reverse complement strand
ATTCTAAAAATGATGCCCACGGGAATACCCGGCGGAAAGATTCCGTCAAGTCCTGAAGTGACGAGAAGAGTCCCGGCCTTTACCTCTTCCTCGGTTGAGATATATTTAAGGGTGCAGAGACCGTCACCACGTCCGGACAAGATTCCCTCCAGTCGCGAGTCCTGTAACCTCACCGAGGCGGAAAACCCTACATCCGTTATAAGCAGAACCCTGGAAAAAGAAGACATTACCTCGATAACCCTGCCGACAAGACCTTCAACGTTTCTGACCACCATATCCCGTTCTATACCCCCCCTGCTCCCCTTGTTGATAACAATCGTCCTTGGCCAGATCCCTATTCCCGAGGATATGACCCGTGCAGTCGTTACATACTCAGGTGTTGTTGTCTTTATTTCAAGCAGTTTTGTCAATCTCCGGTTTTCCAGTACCAGTTCAATATTCATCTCTTTTGAAAGCCTGAGTGTCCGGAGTTCTTCTTCAAGTTCAAGGTTTTTTCCCCTGAGATTCTTAAAGTCCCTTATGGGACCGGTAACGGCATTCCAGGCAAATTGAAGTTCTCTGTCTGCAAAGTATAACGGGTACTTTAGAATCGACACGGGCTTTAGCGGTCCGCGCGTACTCTGAAAGGTCATCAGGACGAGGGAGAGGAAGATGAGAAGGAAGAGGGCAATGATCCGTTTGTCAAACATTTCAGGCGGTCAATTGAGGGATATCCGTTGGAGAAGGTCTATCTCACCCAGCATCTTGCCTACCCCCCTGACAACGGCCGTTAGAGGATCCTCTGCAACTATGACGGGTAACCGGGTTTCTTCCTTTATCAGCAGGTCAAGCCCCTTCAGTAATGCCCCCCCACCGGCTATTACAATCCCCTTGTCAACAATGTCTGCTGCAAGTTCCGGCGGGGTGTTTTCAAGGGTGACTTTGATTGTATCCAGAATTACGGTAACGGGTTCCTTCAGCGCCTCCCTTATCTCTTCTTCGTTTATCAGAACTGTTTTGGGTATGCCTGAAACCATATCCCGTCCCTTGATCTCCAACTCCCGCTTTTTGTCATCAACAGGATGTGCCGAACCGATCTCCATCTTGATCTGTTCAGAGGTCCTCTCACCTATCATAAGGTTATATTTTCTCTTGATATAGGCAAGAATGGTCTCATCCATCCTGTCACCGCCTACCCTCACGACCTTGCTGTAAACAATACCGTCAAGGGAGATCACGGCGACATCGGTTGTACCGCCACCGATATCAACAATCATATTGCCTGTCGGCTCACCAACGGGTAAATCGACTCCAACAGCAGCAGCCATTGGTTCTGAAATCAGGTACACATCCCTCGCACCTGATGCCTGGGCGGCGTCTTTTACAGCGCGCTGTTCTACCTGAGTTATAGCTGAAGGGACCCCTATGATCACCCTCGGGGAAACAAAGCTCTTCCTGTTATGAACCTTTGTAATGAAATACTTGAGCATCTCGCCTGTGGCGTCGAAATCAGCGATGACACCGTCCTTCATGGGACGTATTGCAGTTATGTTAGCAGGTGTCTTGCCAAGCATTCTTTTTGCATCTGCACCGACTGCGATGGTCTTCTTATTGTCTTTTCTTATTACAACCACTGAGGGTTCATTGCATATAATCCCTTTCCCCTTTACAAAAACAAGGGTATTGGCAGTCCCAAGGTCTATTGCCAGATCATTAGAAAACAGTCCAAGAAATTTCTGTATAAACATCTATCCTCCCTGAATCAGTAATATGCAGAATTTACATTAAGGTGCGCGTGTTCGTTCTTTTCGGACTGTTGCCCAAACCATAAATTGTCAAATTGTCACCCCTGAAATAAATTCAGGGCAGGCGCTGAACCATGTGCCCCGAACGCTTTCGAGGCATGACGACAAAAAGACATTTATGGACAGACTCTATTTAGGCAACAGGCCGTTTTGGGTGGAACTCAATCACCTCGGTCCTGGCAAGGACATCCCCCACCCTTCTTTTATTGCCGCTTCCGATAAGGACAACGAACTCAATGAAAAGCAGAATTAGGAAAAGGGCCCAGCCAATAATGGGTATCTTCCAGAGTAACAGGCCTACAGCAAAGGTGGTGTTCCTTATTATTGATTCCTTTAATGTGCAGGGTGTTCCGTCCTCCTTCACTGTCTGGATATTTACAAGCATCTTCCCGGGGCTTCTTCCTTCAAACAGTCCGTCTGCGACCAGTATGTAAACCATGGCTGCAAGGAACCCGGCACGGTCCAGCGCCTCTATTGCAATCGCAATAAATACGAGGTCTATCACCTTAGCAACAATTCTGGAGAGAATCCCAGCGGGGGTAGCCATTATGAAATACTATCAGAAGATGGAAAATATTTTCAAGGAACCAATTCCCCGAGGGTGAAAAACCCTTAAGGAGTATTGAAATTAAAGACATTAAATTCCGAAAAGGGAAATCCGGTTCCGTGATGGAGAAAGGTGATGAACCCGGAAACCCTCAAGGGCATAATGGATTTTCTGTGATTGAGTCCCCGATGCAAAACCTTTAGCACGAAAGGCCCTGTAATATAAGGACTTCTTAAGGGCCGAAGGTGTCATGCATGGAAGGGTGGAGGCCCTTTCCACTTCTTGCAGGGTTGGCACAAAAGATGCCTTTATAGATATAAAAGCCCAAAGCCAGCCCCGTTATAGACGGCTTATTTGATAAGACCGGGAGGTGTATCATGAAAAAAACGGTAATCATAAACAGTATTGTGTTCTTGTTTGTTCTGTTATCGTTCAACAGCCCTGTTAGTGGAGAGTATGTTCCCGCCCGTTTAAGTTATGTTGATGGTGATGTGACCCTGAGGAATATGCCCCGGGAAAGGGTATGGACCGGTGTTTCGGTCAATATGCCGGTACTTGAGGGTGATGAGATACGGGTATCCCGTAATGGGCGTGCCGAGATTCAGTTCCCCGGCGGTGTGTTCATAAGAATGGACGGGAATACGGATGTCCGGATTTTGAGGACAGGGTTTGATCAGGGCGGGAACAGTTACAGGGTAAGACTCATTTCGGGAAGGGTCTTTATCTCATTTAATGACCTCCCCGGGAAGAAGACGGTATTGAGGGTATATTCCGGCAATGTCTCGACGCTGTTTAAAACACGTGTACAGGCATCGATCGAGTTTTCAGGGGCTGAAGGGACTGGCGTTGCAGTTCTTACCGGGATGGTTATTGTAAAAAGGGCAGGGGATTCTCTTCTGCTTCGGTCCGGGATGAGGGTTGTTTCCGGCAGATATGGTTATCCGGAGCCTGTTCCGATGAGGGCTGCCGGTAACTGGATAAGATGGAACCTGGACAGAGATTACCTTCTTGCGGAGGGGCTTGAAGATGATATGCCTCTGCCAACCGAGTTGAAGGGGTATTCCAGGGACTTCAGTGATTACGGCCGCTGGGTCTACACAGATGAGTATGGTTATGTCTGGGTCCCCTTTGTGGATGTTGGCTGGACTCCTTACAGTCTTGGAAAGTGGGTCCTTGTCAGGGAGGAGTACGTATGGGTTTCAACTGAACCATGGGGTTGGATACCCTATCACTACGGCAGCTGGATCTATAGAGAGGGGCTTGGATGGTGCTGGGTGCTCTCGATGCGCAGAAGCGTTACATGGTCTCCGGCGCTTGTGGCCTGGATATATACCCCTGACTATGTAGCCTGGGTTCCCCTGGCGCCGGGTGAAGTGTATTACAGGCCCTACAGGGTTAGTGTTGTCAAGGATGTGAAGATAACGAATCTGTATATTAACGGAAGGGTGAAGAACTCCGTTAAGTTTATCTACAAAAAAAGAGTAGGACGGGACAGATGGAAGAGGATCATCGGGCGTGAAGAGAGAAGGTTTACCCCCGTTGTACAGGCAGGCCGTGTTAACAGGGCCGTTTATAAGGGGATGAAAGCTATTGAAATAAACAAGAGGTGGAAAAGGGACAGGTCATTTACAGACGGCGGCAGAGGGAGACCGGGATATGCAGGGAAGAGTCGAGAAATCAGGAGGTGGCATGTTCAGAGAGATATTAAGAGGGCCTTCGATGCCGTGAGAGAAATCCGGCATAAGGATTTAAGAAAGAGCAGCACCCGTGGAAGGATTAATCAGAGCCGGAAATCCCGTTCTCCCCGCCGCAGGGTTGAATTACGTGAAGACAACAAGCACAGGGGTATGGAGGGTTTTTTCAGAGATGTTAAAAACAGGGGGTTCAGAAAGAAAGCGGGTGAACTCAGATCAGGAAGGGGCGCCGGGGATAAGCGTATGAAAGAGAGGTCGGTAATAACATTTAGGGGTGACAAAGGTGGGCATCATGTGCCTTATCTTGTCCGTGGATACAGGTAACCCGGTGTTATGGAGGCCCCGGAAGAGGGGTCTTGACGGAAGGGTGGTACAGCGATTATTCGGTTTTCTTTAAACTGCCTGTCTCCGGGTCGTAGTCATATATTTCGGGATTAAGCCGGGTGCCTGCATAGCCCGCCAATTCCTGAAGGTTTCCGGGGTATCTGCCGTATTCTGCATGGAATGCCTCAATTGACTTCCTGATCTCATTGAGGTTGATCCTATCAGCAAACCTCTGTGTCCGTTGATAGTCATTAACGAGGCGGTTTCCATACTGCTCTGCCGGCTTTTCCTGACAACCGGTAGTAAGGAATGCAGAGCTTAAAACAAGGATGAGCAGGCAAAGAGTCTCAAGTTTTGAGCCGGAGGCGCTCATATCTTGCCTTTTGTTGAGGGGATCCTTTTAGATTCGATGGTTGTTGCATCCTTAAGCGCCCTGCCAAAGGCCTTGAATATCGCCTCGTAGATATGATGGAGGTCCCTGCCGTAATGCAGATTGATATGGAGGTTCATCATTGCGTGGGTTGAGAGTGCCCTGAAGAATTCCTCAAAGAGGGATACAGGGAGGTCATTAAGCCTGCCCCGTTTCCTGGCCACGTTATAGACAAGGTAAGGACGTCCGCTGAGATCTATCACCACCTCTGTTAGCGTTTCATCCATTGGTACCTTGGAGAAGCCGTATCTTCTTATCCCGACCTTTTCCCCAAGGGCCTTTTTAAGGGTTTCACCCAGGGTTATCCCTATATCCTCAACAAGGTGGTGGTAATCCACCTCTGTATCCCCCTTTGCAGATACATTGAGGCCGAGCGTGCCGTGATGGCACATCAGTGAAAGCATATGATCGAAAAAGGGGATGGTTGTGCTTACCCTGTAACTTCCCCTTCCGTCAAGGCTTAAGCTGATTTTCACCTGGGTCTCTTTTGTCTTTCTCTCAACCCTTGCCTTTCTCACCTGCTCCTCCGGATTATACCGATAATTCCCGGATCCACTGATAATATTGTGCGGTTTTACGCTGGATTTCCGGTAGCTGCTAACATTATCCCTATAACCGCCTAAAAAGTCAAACTCCCGCCCCCCCCGTAACTTGAAGGCATATCCTTTTTTCTGTCCTTTTTTGTAAACTATAAGGCGTTATGGACAATAAAATACAGAGTATGACGGGCTTTGGGTCGTCTGAGGCGAGGGGGTTCAGGATCGAGGCAAGATCCGTAAATCACCGTTTTCTTGACCTTCATTTCAGGATGCCGGCCTTCCTGGGTCCTTACGAGATGAACCTGAGGAGGATCGTCAAGGAGAACTTTACAAGGGGCAGGATTGATGTGAAGATCTCTCTGACAAGTGATGCTGATGTAACACTGAAGATAAACCATGGATTTGCATCGAAGATACTGAATAGCCTCGTAGGGCTGCAGGAGGAGCTGCATCTGAAGGATGGCCCCTCCCTTAATCACCTCTTCTGGTTTAAGGATGTTGTGTTTGAGGAAGAGCCGTCTTACCGCCCGGACGATCTTTTCAGCACCTTTTCCGAGGCGGTTCAACGGCTTGCCGATATGAGATGCAGAGAGGGTGAACACCTTAAGGAGGAGATACTGAAGACCCTCGGGGAGGTGGAGGGCTACCTTGACAGGATAAAGGAGTTCTCCGGAGACTTTTACACAAGGGCCTTTGATAAGATGAAAGAACAAATCGGAGCGCTTCTGAAAGAGCATATAGATGAAAACAGACTGATCCAGGAGGCGGCGCTGCTTGCCGAACGTGCAGACATCTCGGAGGAGATTGCCCGGATAGAGAGCCATTCCGCACAGATGAAAAAAATCATTGCCGGAGGTGCTACAATAGGTAGGAAGATTGATTTTCTGCTCCAGGAACTCCTGAGGGAGATCAACACAATCGGATCGAAAAATAGCGACTACAGCGTTTCCGAAATCGTTGTTCTCATGAAGAGCGAGGTGGAGAAGATGAAGGAACAGATCCAGAATATTCAATGAAGCGGTTATCCAAGGGGGGAGAGACGCTCTATAAAACAAGGCTGCCTTTTATCCAGACGGTTTCAGGTGGCGTGTTAAAAAGGAGGATTCAGAGATGAAGAAGGAGCATGTTCCTGTTCTTGTAAATATAGGTTTTGGGAATGTGGTGTCATCTGCGAGGGTGATAGCCATTGTTACTCCCGCCTCAGCGCCCATGAAGCGATTGAAGGACGAGGCAAGGAAGAGGGGGAAACTCGTGGATGCCACAGAGGGCAGGAGGACAAGATCGATCATCGTGGCGGATAGTGATCATGTGATCCTCTCTGCACTCCAGCCGGAAACGATTACACAACGCTTTGTCGGTGAGCCCCAGGAGGGGAAGGGCTGATATCCACTGAGCGGTCCGGGATGAAGGGTTCACTCTTTATAGTCTCTGCGCCTTCCGGAGCGGGGAAGACCACCCTCTGTAGAATGTTACTCAGGGAAACTCCGAATCTGGTGTTTTCCGTCTCATACACAACGAGGGCGCCCCGGAGGGGTGAACAGGATATGAAGGACTACTGCTTTATCGGTAAAGATGAATTCACGGCAATGGCTAAGAGGGGTGAGTTTCTCGAATGGGCGGAGGTCCACGGAAATCTCTACGGGACATCCCGAACCAGGACATCCGAATTGCTCGACAGCGGCAGGGACGTCCTTCTTGACATTGATGTTCAGGGCGCTGCTCAGATCAGGGATAAGAATATTGATGCCGTGTTTATCTTTATACTCCCGCCTTCTATGGATATCCTCAGGGAGAGGCTTACGGGCAGGGCGACCGACAAGGCCGATGTCATAGATAGGAGATTGAACAAGGCGCTGGAAGAAATAAAAGACTATTACCTGTACGGTTATGTTATAGTAAATGATAGGATTGAGGATGCCCTTTTTAAACTTAAATCGGTGGTTATCGCCCGAAGGGTCTCAATAGATAAGGTTGATCACTCCTGGATTAAGAAGACATTCGGGTTATAGTCTGCCGGGCCTCGGGCAGTATGACCGTTACTTCCGGCCGGAAGGCCCGGCATTATCAAGGAACACCATAAAGAATTACAGATACCTTATACAGGAGGTTGGAAAATGGATGTAATTTCATTGCCCGTTGAGTATCACGACGATAAGATTGACGGAAGGTTCCGGTTTGTGAATATTGCTGCCCAGCGCGCAAAGGAACTCGCTTTGGGGGCTGAGCCGAAGATAGAGACGCAATCGATAAAGGTAACAACAATAGCAATTGAAGAGACGGCGCAGGGCTTGATTGATTTCCTGACCGGGGAAGAGGCTGCCAAGGCAGAGGAAGAGGCAAGAAAGCTTGATTTCCGGAGACTTCTCGAGGAAAGCAATAAGGAACCCGAAGCCGAAGACCTTGCCGAACTTGAGAAGGACCTTAAGATCTACCTCCATGATAAGGAATCAGGAGAAGGGTCAGAGTCTTCTGATGAGTCCCTCATCCCTGGAGAATAGGCATATACTCTTAGCTGTTTCAGGGGGTATTGCTGCATACAAAGCCGCTGATATAATCAGGAGATTGAAGAGAGAGGATGCCGCTGTTACCGTTGTTATGACCGAGGCATCCACAAGGTTCATCTCCGCTCTTACACTCCAGACCCTGTCGGAACGCCAGCTCTTTGTTGATCCCTTTTCCGCCCCGCTGTCACATATAGAGATTCCCAAAAGCGCTGACCTGATGCTCGTTGCTCCGGCTACCGCCAACATTATCGGTAAAATGGCATCGGGGATTGCCGATGATATGGTGTCTCTCTCCTTCCTTTCCTTTACCGGGCCTGTAGTTATAGCGCCGGCGATGAATTCGAAAATGTATGAACACCCCGTGGTTCAGAGGAATCTGGGGTGGTTAAAGGATTCGGGAGTTTATGAGGTCGGTCCGGAGGCCGGAGAACTCGCCTGTGGTGATACCGGAAGGGGGCGGCTTGCCCCTGTTGAGAGGATTGTTGAGGCCGTAAAATATATGTTTTCCAGGAAGGATTTGGCAGGATTGCGTATCCTCGTTACAGCGGGACCCACCAGGGAATATATTGATCCTGTCAGATTCATATCGAACAGGTCGTCGGGCAGGATGGGATTTGCGCTTGCAAGGATTGCCATGAGAAGGGGGGCCGAGGTCACCCTTATAAGCGGTCCAACGGCCCTGTCTCCCCCGGAGGGTGTGAGATATACAGGGGTTGAGACCGGCGGTGAGTTCCTTGAAGCAGTTCAAAGGTCCGTCGAAGGTGGCACGGATATCCTCGTGATGGCAGCAGCAGTTGCGGATTTTGCTCCTGAGGGTTTCAGCAAAAAAAAGATAGGCAAGGAAAGTATAAAGGACATCAAATTAAAAAAGACCCCCGATATAGTCAAATTCGTTTCAGGGATGGAGAACAGGCCCTTTATTATCGGTTTTTCAGCGGAAACTGGTCCGGATATTGCTAAAACTAAGAACAAATTGAGAGATAAGGGTATGGATTTTGCAGTATTTAACGACGTAACGCAATAGGGCGCCGGATTTGACACCGATACAAACATGATAAGTATTGTAGATTATAACGGGGTTTACAGCTTCCCCCTGATGAGTAAGGAAGAATGTGCAGGGGTGATATTTGATCACTACCTCAAAAGAGGAAAGTGACGTAACCTGTCATGATTATTGACATGTTTTGTTTCTAATAACTATAATTATGCCTAACAGCGGGGTTAATTATGGCACTGGAAGATATTGAAAAACTGAAGGCAAGGCTTGAAAAGGATCCTGAATCAAAGCTCTTCGTCCCCCTTGCAGAGGAGTATCGTAAGGCCGGAATGTATGAAGAGGCCGTGGATATCCTCTTAAGGGGTCTTGAGAAAGAGGCCGGTTATACAAGCGCACGTGTCGCCCTTGGCAAGATCTATCTTGAACAGGGAGAGGTTGATGACGCCAGGGAGGAATTTGAGAAGGTTATTAAGAGCATTCCCGACAACCTCTTTGCACAAAAAAAACTTGCCGAGATTTACAGGGATACAGGCAATAAAGACAAGGCCGTTGAACACTACAGGAAGGTCTTGCAACTGAACCCCTTCGATGATGAGGCCAAGGCCATCCTCGATAAGGAGGACAGTGCAACGGAGTTGAAGGAACCGGAGATAGGTGGGGGTCTTTCAACCCCGGAAGATGAACAGGAGCCGGAGCCCGTTTCCTTTGACGGGGTTGTCTTGCCGGGAGAAGAAGGGGTAGAGGTGGTCCGGGAGGAGCCCCTGTCTGAATCTGAAGAAGAGACGTCCGTTTCTGAAGAGGTCTTTGAGATCCCTGACCTGGAGCCTGCCGGGGAGTCTGTAGATATCGACTATGAGGAATACAAGGACTTCAGCCGTTTTATAGATGAGCAGGTACACGATCCTGAAGACGAAGATGTATTTGAACTCGAGGATGCACCGGAGCTTGAATTACCCGAAGGAAGTAACAGTCCTTCAGGACCGGAAGCCGTGGAAAAGCAAGAAGAATCCCTCTTCTCCTTTTCGTCGCTCCAGGAAGAGGCTGAAGAGGCTATGGAGGAGACGGACGGCAACGGAGTCGATAAGCTTATCGCCGAGGCGGATGATTATATCAGGGGTGACCGTTATGTCAGGGCGATAGAGATGTATGCAGACCTGTTGAGCGATTATCCCGATGACCTGAGGGTCAGACAGAGGTCTGTGGAGCTAAAACAGCTGTTGTCTATCCTTGGTAAAGACACGGGCGCTCTGGTCGGGCGTATGGAGTTAATGCTTGAGGGATTGAAGAAGAGGAAGGATGAGTTTTTCAGAGATTCTTAAAGAGGCGGTTGAAAGGGTTGAGGGGGCCGTTGCCTCCATCATTCTTGCATCCGACGGTATCCCGGTAGAGGAACATGTCCGTGAAAGACTGATTGATTTCAATGATCTCTCTGCCGAGGCCTCAACGCTTATAAAGGATATAGAGATAGCCGCGGAGGACCTCCAGCTTGGT
>Ga0114931_10011755_pt1 | contig 10311 bp, 9 predicted proteins | sample 2SBtaG_FD_89579 | JGI IMG/M metagenome (GOLD analysis project Ga0114931, IMG submission 89579) | Deep subsurface microbial communities from Kolumbo volcano to uncover new lineages of life (NeLLi) - 2SBTROV14_V59a metaG | ecosystem: Environmental > Aquatic > Marine > Volcanic | place: Kolumbo... | reverse complement strand
GCGGCGCCCGGCGGCCGTGCTCGACCGCAAGGTGCGCGCGCTCGCCCCCCGACCCGGGGCGGTCGTCCGCTGGCGGGACGAGGCGGTGCGGGTGCTCGCCGCCGAGCCGGCGGACGGGGCCGGGGCGCCCGGGACGGTCCTCGATGCCGCCTTCACCGTCGCCTGTGGCGAGGGCGCGCTCAGGCTGGTCACGGTCCAGCGTCCGGGCCGCGCGGCAGTCGCGGGCGCGGCCTTCCTCCGCGGTGCCCGGCTGGTCCCGGGCGAGCGCCTGCCATGCCCCGCTACCGGCTGACCCTGGAGTACGACGGCGGCCCGTTCGTCGGCTGGCAGCGCCAGGAGAACGGGCCCTCGGTGCAGGCGGCGCTCGAGGCCGCGATCGCCCGCTACAGCGGCGAGCGGGTGACCACGGTGGCCGGCGGGCGGACCGACGCCGGCGTCCACGCCCTCGGCCAGGTGGTCCACCTCGATCTCACCCGGGCGCGGCCGCCCGATCAGGTTCGCGACGCCCTCAACCACCATCTCCGACCCGATCCCGTCGTCGTCCTCGCCGCGGCCGAGGTCGGGTCCGATTTCGACGCCCGCTTCTCGGCGCGGTCGCGGCGGTATCGCTATCGCATCGTCAACCGGCGGCCGCCGCTGGCGCTCGAGCGCGGCCGCGCCTGGCATCTGGCGCGACCGCTCGACGCCGGTGCGATGGCCGAGGCGGCGGCCCGGCTGGTCGGCCGGCACGACTTTACCAGCTTCCGCGCCGCCGCCTGCCAGGCACGCTCGCCTGTCAAGACCCTCGATTCGCTCGACCTGACGGCGCTCGGCGAGGCGATCGTGATCGAGGCCCGGGCGCGCTCCTTCCTCCATCACCAGGTGCGCAACATCGTGGGCACCCTGGTCCGGGTGGGCGAGGGGCGGTGGTCGGCCGAGGACGTGGCCCGCATCCTCGCCGCCCGCGACCGCAGGCTCGCCGGCCCGACGGCACCGGCGGCCGGGCTCTACCTGGTCGCCATCGGCTATGACCTCAGAGCAGACGAACCGTCCCGACGTGGATGAAGACGCCGAGGATCTCGTTGACGATGACGAAGCCGATGGCGGTACCGGCGTTGGTCTGGAGAGCGGTGCGGACGACGAACCACAGATAGACCAGGATGTAGAGATCGGCGATCAGGCGCAGAAAGCCGCCGGCGTCGGCGGGCAGCATCCCGGTGGCATCGAGCACCGCGAGCGGCACCACGACGAGGGCCTGCAGCACGCTCGCCCAGTTGGTGGCGACGACCAGCGGCACATAGCCCGGGGTCAGGCGCAACAGCCGGGTCAGCGGGATCGCCGCCAGCGGCAGCGCCACCCAGCCGAGCGCGTAGCCGAGCCCGCCAACCAGGATCGCCCAGCCGGGGTCCACCGGCTGGGCTCGCCCGCTGACCTCGAGGGCGACGATGACGGCATAGCCCGGCGCCACCGGGAGGGCGGCCCAGAACGAGCGCCAAAAGCCGCCGACCGAGAGGTCGAACCACCTCATTCCCCGGGGGTCGAAGCGCATCAGCCGCCACGCCCCATAGAGCGCGGCGACCCATTCGCGGCCGCTGGGCATCGCCGTCAGGTCTTGAAGTAGCCCTCGAGGACAGCGACGTAGATGTCCGTGAGGGCGTGAAGATCGCTAATCGAGACGTGCTCGTCGACCTTGTGCATGGTGCCGCCGGCAAGGCCGAACTCGACCACCGGACAGTGGTCCTTGATGAAGCGGGCATCCGAGGTGCCGCCGGTGGTCCCGAGCACCGGCCGGCGCCCGGTCACCCGCTCGACTGCCTCGGCCACGAGGTCGCTGAGAGGGCCGGGCGGGGTGAGAAAGGCCTCGCCGCCGACGCTGATGTCGAGCCGGTGCTCGCCCGCGGTCTCGGCAACGATCTCTGAAATATAGCGTTTTAGATCACTGCCTTGGTGACAATCATTGAAGCGAATATTGAAGGTTGCGCGGGCGGTCGCGGGGATCACGTTCTCGGCCGGGTTGCCGACATCGACGGTGGTCACCTCGAGGTTCGAGGGCGGGAAGTGGTCGCTGCCCGAATCGAGCCGCGTCTCGATCAGGCGCGAGAGCGTGCGCACCAGCCGCGGCACCGGGTTGTCGGCCAGCGCGGGGTAGGCGACGTGGCCCTGGATGCCGGTCACCGTGAGCCGCCCGGTGAGCGAGCCGCGGCGGCCGATCTTGATCATCTCGCCGAGCGCTCGGGGGTTGGTCGGCTCGCCGACCAGGCAGGCGTCGATCTTCTCGCCGTTCTCGCCCATCCAGCGCAGCACCTTGGCCGTGCCGTTGACCGCGGGGCCCTCCTCGTCGCCGGTGATCAGCAGGCTGATGGCGCCTTCGAGACCCTCGCCCCGGGCGGCGAGGAAGCGCTGCGCGGCGGCGACGAAGCACGCCACCGCGCCCTTCATGTCGGCGGCGCCGCGGCCCCACAGCGCGCCCTCGGCGACGGTGCCGGCGAAGGGGGGCGACGACCACGCCGACTCGTCGCCCGGCGGGACCACATCGACGTGGCCGGCGAAGCAGAAGCTTGGCGCGCCGGCGCCGAAGCGGGCATAGAGGTTGTCCACCGGCTCGCCCCCGGGCTCGGCGAACTCGAGCCGATGGCAGGCGAAGCCCAGGCGCTCGAGCTCGGCCTGCACCACCCCGAGCGCCCCGGCGTCGCGCGGGGTGACGCTGGGGCAGCGGATCAGGCGCGCCGCCAGAGCCACCGGATCGGGGGTCGCGCTCACGTCCGCAACAGCTCGTTGATCGCGGTCTTGGCCCGGGTCCGCTCGTCGACCCGCTTGACGATCACCGCGCAGTAGAGCCCCGGGTCCCCGGGCCGCTTGCCCGGGGTCGTCCCCGGCACCACCACCGAGTAGGCCGGCACCCGGCCGACGTGGACCTCGCCGCTGGCGCGCTCGACGATCCGCGTCGAGGCGCCGATGTAGACCCCCATGGCGAGCACCGATCCGGTCTCGACCAGCACCCCCTCGGCGACCTCGCTGCGGGCACCGATGAAGCAGCCGTCCTCGATGATCACCGGGTTGGCCTGCAAGGGTTCGAGCACCCCGGCGATCCCGGCGCCGCCCGAGATATGGCAGTCCCGCCCGACCTGGGCGCAGCTCCCGATGGTCGCCCAGGTGTCGATCATGGTGCCGGCGCCGACCCGGGCGCCGACGTTGACGAAGGAGGGCATCAGCACCACTCCGGGGGCGATGTAGGCCGAGCGCCGGACGATCGCGCCCGGGACGACGCGAAAGCCGGCGGCGCGAAAGCGCGCCGCGTCCCAGCCGGCGAACTTGGTCGGCACCTTGTCGAACCAGGCGGGGGCATTGCCGCCGGGGCCGCCCGGGATCGGCTCGGCCTCGGTGAGGCGGAACGACAGCAGCACCGCCTTCTTGAGCCACTGATGGACGTGCCAGCCGCCCGGCCCCGGCTCGGCCACCCGAAAGTGCCCCGAATCGAGGCCGTCGAGCGCCGCCTCCACGGCCTCGCGGACCGCCCCCCGGGTCGCCGGGCTCAGGCGCTCGCGCCGCTCCCAGGCCTGGTCGATGACGCCTTCGATCTCGCCCGTGTCCATGCCCCGCCCCTGATCCCCAGCGGCCAAGCCTAGCCGGGGGCTTGGCCCTGTCAACCGGCTGTCGGGGCTCGGGGAATAGTCGGGGTCGGGAATAATAGGGGTCAGACCCCAATTTCCTAAATTGGGGTCTGACCCCTATTATTCCCCACCGCTGGCCTCGCCGGCCCCCGTCAAGCACCCGAGCCAGGCGGTGAGGTCGTCGATCACGTGGTCGATGTGGGGGCCGTCGCGACCCTCGGCGCCCCAGGCATGGCCGCCATCGACCCACACCGTGGTCATACCGAGATCGGCCGCCGGCGCCAGGTTGCGGGCGATGTCCTCGACCATGACGGCGCGCTCAGGCACGATCCGGTGGCGCGCCAGCAGGCGCCGGTAGGCCGCGGGCTCGGGCTTGGGAACGTACTCGGCGGCGACGATGTCGAAGATGCCGTCGAAATGCCGGGCGATGCCGAGGCGTGCGAGCACCCGCTCGGCGTGGGCGGCCGAGGCGTTGGTGAACACCACCTTGCGCCCGCCGAGGCGCGATAGCGCGTGGTCGAGCGCCGGGTCGGCCGGCAATCGCTCGATCGGGATGGCGTGGACGAAGGCGAGGAAGTCCTCGGGGATCACGCCGTGGCGCAGCATCAACCCGCGGAGCGTGGTCCCGTAGTCGCGGAAGTAGCGTTTCTGCAGCCTTCGCGCGGCGACCGCATCGGTGCCGAGAAGACGGGCGATGTAGGCGCCGATCCGCGCGTCCACCAGATCGAACAGGTTGTGGCGCGCCGGGTAGAGGGTGTTGTCGAGGTCGAACACCCAGGTCTCGACCTCGCTGAGCGCCGGCTTGGGCGAAGCGCGCATCGTCATGGCTCAACAGTGGGGTCGGGCGGGGGCGCGCGCAAGCCCGTGGGGAAGGGATTTCTTAATCAGCCATTGGCGAGGATGGGGGTGCCCCCCTTTCACAGCCCAGGCGCCTCGATGTCGCAGCAGACCGGCGCGAGCCAGAACCATCTCAGGGCCGAGCGCGACCGCTTCGTCGCCTTCGCCTTCGCCGCCTCCGACATCCTGATCGAGGTCGATGCGGATCGCCGGGTGACCTATGCCGCCGGCGCCACCCACGGCCTCGCCGACTGCGGCCTCGTCGGCATGACGCTCGCCGATCTCGTCGCCGCCGAGGACCGGGCAAGACTCACCGCGGCGCTCGACGCGATCCCCCGCGGCGGCCGGATGAAGCCGATGCGCCTGAGGCTGGTCGGTGCCGGTCTGCCGCCGGTGATCGCCAGCGGCTATCACCTTCCCGACCTCGCCAACCACTATTACCTGGCGCTCGCCTTCGAGCGCGCCGCGACGGTGGCGCCGCCGGCGACGGCCGAGCCCGCGGCGCGCGACCCCGAGACCGGGCTACTCGGCAAGGAGGCCTTCGGCTCGACGGTCAGCGAGCGGCTCGAGCGCGCCCGCGCCGCCGGCGAGACCTGTGAGCTCACGCTGTTCGATCTCGAGCCCCTGGCGGCGCTCCGCTACCATGCGGCGGCGGACGCGGTCGATGGCCTGATCGCCAACATCGGCGAGACCCTGCGGGCGCACGCGGTCGATGACGACGCCGCCGGGCGCTTCGATGCCGAGACCTTCGGCCTGGTCCATGACCACGGGCTCGATATCGACGCTCTCAAGGCCCGCATCGCCGCCGCCGCCGGGCGCCTCGACCCGACCGGCGATGCGGTCGAGATTCGGGCCGCCACGGTCGACCTCGACGCCGCCGAGGCCGATCCTCAGGACGTCGCCAAGGCGGTCGTCTACACCATCAACAAGTTCTCCGAGAACGAGGGCGACGCCTTCTCGATCGCCAGCCTCAAGGAGGGCTGCGACCTGATGGTCCGCGAGACCATGTCGCAGATGACCGAGTTCAAGAGCCTGGTCGCCAACAACCGCTTCGACATCGCGCTTCAACCGATCGTCGATCTCGCCAGCCGCAAGGTCCACCACTACGAGGCGCTCGCCCGCTTCCAGGGGCCGCGGGGGCCGGCCTCGCCGTTCTCCTTGATCACCTTCGCCGAAGAGACCGGGGTCATCGGCGAGTTCGACCTGGCGATGACGCGCCGGGTGGTCGATCTGGTCGACGATGCCCACCGCCGCGGCGGCGACCTCCGCCTGGCGGTCAACCTCTCGGGCCGCTCGCTCGGCAGCCCCGCCTTCATCGACGATCTGCTCGCCCTTCTCAAGGCCCACCCGGCATCGCGCCACAAGGTCTGGTTCGAGGTCACCGAATCGGCCAAGATCGCCGACCTCAAGGCCACCAACGATCTGATCCAGCAGCTTCGCGCCGCCGGCCACGGGGTCTGCCTCGACGACTTCGGTGCCGGTGCCTCGGCCTTCCAATACCTCCGCGCCCTGGCCGTGGACGTGGTCAAGATCGACGGCATCTACGTCCGCGAGGCGTTCTCGTCGCCCACCGGCAAGCCCTTCCTCAAGGCGATGGCCGGGCTCTGCTGCGATCTCGGCATCGCGGTGGTGGCCGAGATGGTCGAGGACGAGCAGACGGCGAGCTTGCTCCGCGAGTGCGGCGTGCGCTTCGGTCAGGGCTATCTCTTCGGCAAGCCGGTGCCGGCGCCGGATCCGAACAAGCACGGCGGTGGCGAGATCATCCGCCCGCCGGCGACCCCGGCGTTGAAGCGCTCCGAGGGCTAACCCCGTGGCCGGCAGAACGGCCGAGGCGCCGGCCCGATACCCCGCCGCCGCCGCGCTGGCGACCGGCGGCGCCGGATCGCCCCGCGGCTTTCTCTCGGGCGCCACTCTGCACCTCGCCTGCGATGCGGTTCTCGGGGCCTTCCCCGGGATCGCCCTGGTCGCCGACGGGGAAGGCCGGGCGCTCGCCTGGAGCGCTGCCGCCGCGCCCCTCGCCGAGGCGCTCGATCGGGGCGCGGCGCCCCGGCTCGCCGAGTGCATCGTCCGCACCCCGGGCGCCTGCCCCAGCCTCGAGATCGTGCATTTGGCCGAGCGCGCGGTCTTCGACCTCGCCTTCCTGCCGCTGGTGGGCGACGGCGTGCTGGTCCTCGGCCGCGAGGCCACCTTCGAGCACAACCTGCGCCACGCCTTGATGGATTCGCGCAAGCGCTACAAGGATTTCGTCGAGACCTCGAGCGACTTCGCCTGGGAGACCGGCGCCGAGGGGACGTTCATCTTCGTCTCGCCGCGCGGGGCGCTGGGCTTCGCCGGGGCCGAGCTGATCGGCCGCGATCCCCGCACCCTGGTCGCCGCCGACCGGGCACCGCCCGAGGCCCTGCCGTTCCACGCCGCCGAGCCTTGCGAGGGGGTGAGCGTGTGGCTCGAGGATCGCGCCGGCGGGCGGCGCTGCCTCGAGGTCTCGGCGGTGCCACTCTACGATCGCGACGGCGCCCGGCTCGGGGTCCGCGGGGTCTGCCGCGACGTCACCGAGGCGCGTGCCCGCGACGAGGCCCTGGTTCGCGCCCGCCGCCGCGAGGCCCTGGAGAACGGGCTGGTCGCCAGCATCCGCGAGGAGCCCGACCCCGAGAAGCTGCTGGGTCGCGCCGCCCGGGCGACCCGGCGGGCCTTCGCCGCGGCCGCCTGCCGCGTCTATAGCTGTGCCGAAAGCGCCCAATTGGCCGCCGCCGCCACCGAGGGGCGCCCGCCCGCGGCCCTCGACGAGACCGTCGCCGCCGTGCTCGCGGCGGGCGAGCCGGGCGCCATCGCCACCGCCGTGATCGGCCGCACCGCGGTGCTCGTCACCACCGCCCGCTATCGGGGCGCGGCCTTGGGCGCGGTCGCGGTGAGCCGGGCCAAGCGCCACGGCGCCTGGACCGAGGACGACCGCGCCCTGTTGGCGGCGGTGGCCGGCCACGTCGGGATCGCCATCCAGCAGATCGCCAACCACGAGGCGCTGAAGGCGCTGTCGCGCACCGACGATCTCACCGGGCTCCTCAACCGGCGCGCCTTCACCGAGGAGATTCGCCGCCGCCACGGTCATGCCCGGCGCACCGGCCGGCGCTCGGCGCTGCTCTACGTCGATCTCGACAACTTCAAGGCGGTCAACGACGTCCATGGCCACGGCGCCGGCGACGCGGTGCTGAGGCGCTGGGCCGACGTGCTCGCACGAAGGACCCGGACCGGCGACGTGACCGCCCGGCTGGGTGGCGACGAGTTCGCCATCTGGCTCGAGGAGACCGGCGATGCGGGGGCACTGGCCAAGGCGCGCGAGCTGGTCCGCTCGAGCCGGGCGCTGGCGCCGCTCTCAGGCGATCCGGGGCGCCCGCTCTCGGTCTCGATCGGGGTGGCGGTGCTCGACCCGGCGAGCGGCGAGGACCTCGACGGCCTGATCGGGCGCGCCGATGCGGCGATGTACCGGGCCAAGCGCAAGGGCAAGGGCGGGGTGGCAACGGCGCCGCCGCCGGCCCTCGTGGCGGCGTCGTGACGGCCTCGCTCAAATCGCGCCCGGCCGACCTTCCTTATGAAGAGGCCAAGGCGCTCGCCCGCGACCCTGACCCCGAGGTTCGCCGGCGGCTGGCGGCGCGCGACGACATCCGCCCCGAGATCCTCTACTTCCTGGCCGAGGATGAATCGCCCGAGGTGCGGCGCTCGATCGCCGCCAACACCCGCACCCCGCGTCACGCCGACCGCCTTCTCGTCGACGACATCGACGCCGAGGTCCGCTGCGACCTCGCCCGCAAGATCGCCCGCCTGGCGCCCGAGCTGAGCGCCGAGGAGAACGAGCGGCTCCAGCAGCTGACGCTGGAGATCCTCGAGCTTCTCGCCCGCGACCGGCTGCCCGAGGTGCGCCACATGGTGGCCGACGAGCTCAAGAACTGCGCCGCCGTCCCGCGCCATGTGGTCAAGACGCTGGCGCGCGACGTCGAGCTCATCGTCGCCGCCCCGATCCTCGAGTACTCGCCGCTGCTGAGCGACGACGATCTCAAGGAGATCATCGAGAGCGAGCCGGTGCAGGGCGCGCTCGAGGCTATCTCGCGCCGCCAGCCGGTGTCGGCGCCGGTGGCCGACGCGATCGCGGTCAGCGACGACCACGCCGCGATCGCCGCCCTGCTCGCCAATCCCAGCGCCCAGATTCGCGAGGAGACCCTGGATGGCCTGATCGAGCAGGCGCCCGAGGTCGAGGCCTGGCACGCGCCGCTGGTCTCGCGCCCTGATCTCTCGGTGCGTGCGGTCAGGCGGATCTGCAACTTCGTCGCCCTCGCGCTCCTGCGCGCGCTCGAAGAGCGCCACGACCTGCCGAGCGAGGCGGCGGTCGAGGTCCGCCGCGCCGTCGCCCGCCGGATCGAGGCCGCCGGGGTCGACGGCGACATCGGCAGCGAGCTTGATGCCAAGCGGGCGTTCGCGGCGGGCGCGCTCGACGACGCCGCGGTGATCGGGGCACTCAACCGCGGCGATCTCGACTTCGTGGTCGAGGCCCTGGCGCTCCTGGCCGGGGTTCCCGCCCCGAGCGCGCGCCGGGTGGTGGCGGCGCGCAAGCCCAAGATGGTGACCGCCCTGGTCTGGGCGGCGGGGCTGCCCATGCGCACCGCGACCGAGGTCCAGCTTCGCCTCGCCCGGATTCCGACGACCGAGGTCCTGCACCCCCGCGACGGGCTCGACTACCCGATGTCGCCCGCCGACCTCGAATGGCACGCCTCGGTGATCCGGGGCTCGAACGGACCTATTCCCAGGACGGCGTCGCGCGGTGGCGGGTGAAGGGCGCGTGGACCGGGGCGCCGGGCTTGAGGCGCATCGCATCGTCGAAGTCGGTATCGCGGTTGTAGGCGATGGCGGCCCGCCCCGATAGGCTGCCGAGGGCCTCCCGCCAGCGGCTGACGAGGCGGTCGTAGGCGCCGGCCGGGATGTCGCCGATGCCGTGGAGGAGCGCGGGCTCGAGCACGGTGAAGCCGACATAGCGGAAGGCGTAGAGGAGGGGCCAGAGCACCAGCCGGGTCTCGCCCTCCTGCCCCGAGTGACCGCAGGCGGCGGCCGGGGCGCCGGTGGTGACGCAGGCGATCATCCGCTTGCCGCGAAAGACCCCGCGGTCATAGCGCATGGTGCTGCGGTAGACCGGGCCATAGACGAAGACCCGGTCGATCCAGCCCTTGAGCATCGCCGGGGGCCCGAACCACCACAGCGGGAAGTGGACGACCAGAAGCTCGGCGGCCCGGAGCCGCGCGATCTCGGCCGCCACCTCGGGGGGCGTCAGGCCGTGCTCGGCGGCACGGCGCTGCTCGGCCGGGGTGTCGAAGTGCGCCGGATCGGCCCGCAGCGAATAATGCCGCGGCCCCTCGCAAGGGTCGAAGCCCATGCCGTAGAGGTCCGAGAACGAGACCTCAAAACCCTGGCGCGTCAGGGTCTCGCGGCTTTCGCGGGCGAGCCGGCCGTTGAACGAATTCGGCTCGGGATGGGCGAGAACGACGTGGGCCTTCACGGGCGCGCTCAGCCGGGCTCGATCATGGTGCCGGTGCCGTGCTCGGTGAAGATCTCGAGCAGAAGGGTATGGGGGACCCGGCCGTCGAGGATGTGGGCGGCGCCCACCCCGGCGTCGAGCGCCCCGAGGCAGGTCTCGACCTTGGGGATCATCCCGCCCGAGACCGCGCCCTCGCCGATCAGCGCCCGCGCCGCCGCCACGCTCAGGTGCGAGATCAGCCCGCCGTCGGCGCCGAGCACCCCGGCGACGTCGGTGAGCACCAGGAGCTTGGCCGCGCCGAGCGCGGCGGCGATCGCGCCGGCGGCGGTGTCGGCGTTGATGTTGTACGTCTCGCCGTCGGCGCCGACG
>Ga0114931_10011754_pt1 | contig 10311 bp, 11 predicted proteins | sample 2SBtaG_FD_89579 | JGI IMG/M metagenome (GOLD analysis project Ga0114931, IMG submission 89579) | Deep subsurface microbial communities from Kolumbo volcano to uncover new lineages of life (NeLLi) - 2SBTROV14_V59a metaG | ecosystem: Environmental > Aquatic > Marine > Volcanic | place: Kolumbo... | reverse complement strand
CCAAAAACGATTTAGCGCACGACTGGCTGCCCCGCTACACGGGCATGCCTCTGGAGAAGTTTGGCGATTACGTATTGCTGACAAACTTTCGCACCTACATCAATCGGTTTGGGGAAATATTTGACTGTCCTGTCTATGGTGAAAACCGGCCCATGCAGGCAGCCACCAACGACGCGGGCCTGTCGATCATCAATTTTGGTATCGGCTCGCCCAATGCGGCCACGGTGATGGATTTGCTGACCGCATACCAGCCCAAGGCAGTTCTTTTCCTGGGCAAATGTGGTGGATTGAAGCGTTCTAGCGAAATAGGTCACTTCATCCTGCCCATCGGCGCCGTGCGTGGCGAGGGAACCTCGAACGACTACCTGCCGCCCGAAGTGCCTGCCTTGCCGTCTTTCAAGCTGCATAAGTTTGTTTCACAAATGCTGGTGGAACGCGGGTTGGAATATCGATCCGGAGTCGTTTACACAACCAACCGCCGGGTGTGGGAGCACGACGAGCAATTCAAGGAGCAACTCAGGGCCTACACGCCCATCGCCATCGACATGGAGTCCGCCACGATTTTTGTCGTGGGGCACAAAAATCAAATCGCCCGTGGCGCTCTGCTCCTGGTATCCGACTTGCCCATGACACCCGAAGGGGTCAAGACGAGCGAAAGCGACGCCCAGGTGACGCACGACTGGTCTGAAGTGCACCTGTCCATTGGCATCGAATCGCTCACGCTCCTTGACGAAAAAGGCGAACGCATTAAACATTTTCAATATTGACGGGAGTTGAGAGTCCAGAGGTGAGAGGTAGAGGATGGAGGATGGAGGATGGAGGATGGGGGTTGGAGATGGGAGTTCAGGAACAAAAATATGTACGAGGCAGCGCCACTTTGGATGCATACTTCGGAAATACAAGCACGACGCGCAAGCGAGTGAGCATCGACGCAACCAGTTCACGGGTTTTTTCGTTCAAGGGGCTTGCGCTTCCCGCTTATTCTAACTCAAAGTGGCGCTTTCTAATGAACTACCTCGCGTTCAATCGTAGTGCTATGCGTACTTCATACAGAGCAAAAAGAGGCTAACATGCCATGATTGCCACCGCCCTTAGCCGTCGCGTAAAAATCGGTTTCACCCTGGTGGAACTGCTTGTGGTGATTGCCATCATCGGAATTCTGGTGAGTTTGCTCCTGCCGGCCGTGCAGGCGGCTCGTGAGTCGGCCCGGCGAACCGAGTGCCAGAACAATTTGAAGAACCTTACCCTGGCGGCTTTGAACTTTGAATCGGGCAATGGTTACTTTTCTCCCGCCGCTCAAGACCGCAACCGGCTCTGGCCAGCCGCTGAAAAACCGGCTTTGGCAACGCACAACGGAATCACCTTTTTGCTGCCGCATTTTGAACAAGGCGGAACGCTGGCGAAGATCGATCTTGGCTGGGATTGGAATCACCAGGCCAACCCGAATAACAAGCAATACACCGAGCAGGACCTGGGCGGCATCCTGATTTGCCCCTCGTCGCCCGTCATCCAGCAGGACCGCCAGGCGACCGATTATATTGCCGCCAACCGGGTCGACATCGAAAAGCTGGCTCCCTTGGTGGCCGCAGGGTTCCTGGACGACAAAAGGGGGGCCAAGCCAAAAAGTCGTAAATGGGACGGTATCCTGCAAAAAGATTTTCTGTACATTAATATCCGTGGCGATGGCCGCGTGCGCGTGGACAAGAAAAAATCTGACCGGCGACGGACCCGGGCCGGCCATGTTCTGGATGGCCTTTCCAACACCTGGATGTATTGTGAATCCGTTGCCAAACCCTTTATGTTTGGAAGTTACCAAAAATCCGGCGATCCCGCTCCCAGAATGTATCAAGGCGAGGAAGATCGCCGAACGAATAGCCGTTTCCGCTGGGCAAGTCCTAAAACGTGGATGACCATCAACGATTACTGTGGTACGGCCCAAATGATCAACTGCAACAATGTTTCACGACCCTACGGTTTTCACCCCGGTGGAATTTTGATTTCGTCGGCCGATGGCAGCGTGCAATTCTACGACGAAAACATGGCTACCAACGTTTTTGTCGCCCACGTAACCATGGCGGGTAACGAAATCTTGCCATAATAATTCAGTACTTCCAAATGGTCACTCAGCCCCATGAGGGCCAGGGCGATAAGCCGCCCGGGAACCGACGTTTTAAGAACTAGCAGATTGCCCGGTTCGGCTTCATCGGCCATTCTTGGAACTACTGTAATTCCCAATTCCCAATTCCCAATTCCCAATTCCCAATTCCGCATTCCCAATTCCGCATTCCCAATTCCGCATTCCCAATTCCCAATTCCGCATTCCGCATTCCGCATTCCGCATTCCGCATTCCATCATGTCTGTTGTCGCCTTGATTGATCACGCGGTACTGCAGCCGACGCAGACCGCCGCCGATTTGCACGCCGCCTGCACCCTGTGTGCCGAGTTGAAGGTGGCGAGCATCTGCGTCAAACCTTCGATGGTGCCCCAAGCGGTCGCCTGGATGTCCGGCGCGCCCGTAGCGGTCAGCACGGTGATTGGCTTTCCCCACGGGGGCACTTCCACTGCGGTTAAAATTCGCGAAACCGAGGTTGCCTGTGCCGCGGGAGCCGCGGAAGTCGATATGGTGATAAATCTTGGTTATGCGCTGGGCCAGGATTGGCCCCGGGTCGGGGAAGATATTCGCGCGGTCGTGCAAGCTGCCAGTTCCGTAGGGGCCTTGACCAAAGTGATCTTCGAAACCGGCCTGTTGCCAGACGACGAAACAAAAATCCGGCTCTGCCAGATTAGCGAGGAAGCAGGAGCGGCCTTCGTGAAGACGTCGACCGGCTTTGGCTATGTCAAACGGAGCGACGGTTCGATCGCCTCCACGGGGGCCACCGAACACGACATCCGCTTGATGCGAGCGCACTGTGGCGATCAGATGCAAGTGAAAGCTTCGGGAGGAATTCGCACGTATGAGGATGCGCAGCGGTTTGCCGCCCTGGGCGCCACGCGATTGGGAACCAGCAGCACCCAGGCCATTGCGGCCGGTCAGCAAGGCGAATCCACATCCGGCTCGGGGGATTATTGAACGGTTCCTAGATAATTCCAACAGTGCCGATGAAGCCGACCCGGCTAGCAGCTAAAATGTTGGTGCCGGACGGCTTATCGCCCTGGCCCTCAGCGGGTGGAGCGACCTTTGGAAATACAGAAAACGGGTGATCCACACATGCTTGAACTTTACGACCAGATCCAAGAAGCGACCGCAGTGATACGCGGTGCCTGGGACGAAACGCCCCACGCGGGCATTATCCTGGGAACCGGACTGGGCGGACTGGTGGAACAGATCGAAGTGCGGCAGGCGATTGAATACGAAGCGATCCCCCATTTCCCCACCTCCACGGCAATCAGCCATCGTGGCCGATTGGTCTGTGGCCACCTGGAGGGTTTGCCGGTACTGGCGATGGAGGGCCGCGTCCATCAATACGAAGGGGTTTCGCTCAAACAAATTACCCTGCCCGTGCGTGTCATGAAGGCCCTGGGAGCGCAACTACTGCTGGTTTCGCAGGCCGTGGGCGGAATGAACCCTTACTACCAGCCTGGCGATGTGATGATTATTGACGACCACATCAACCTGATGGGAGACAACCCACTGGTGGGCGTCAACGACGACCGGCTGGGGCCCCGTTTTCCTGACATGTCGGCCCCCTACGACCCGAGCCTGGTGGCCAAAGGCCTGGAAATCGCCCGCCAGCAGAATTTTGTCGCCCATCAGGGTGTGATGGTCGCGGTGACCGGACCCAATCTTGAAACGCGAGCCGAGTATCGCTTCCTCCGCACGATTGGAGCCGATGTGGTCGGCATGTCGACCGTGCCCGAAGTGATCGTCGCGGCCCACTGCGGCCTGCGCGCGTTTGGGGTCTCGGCAATCACCGACATGTGCCTGCCCGACTCGCTCCAGCCGGCCGACATCCAAGAAATCCTCGCCACCGCCAGCGTGGCCGAACCGAAATTACGAGCCTTGGTAAGTGGTATCCTGGCAGACGAAGCACAGACCATTCACAGCAGCCGGAAAATATGACCGGGCAATCACTGGCCATGCAAACGGGCGAAGCGGCCCGGGCAATCCGCCAGCGGTGGGCGGAATTCCCACGCTGGGGCATCATCCTGGGCTCTGGACTGGACGCGGTGGCCGAGTCGATTGTCTGCGAGCAGACATTCGCCTATGCCGATATCCCCCACTTTGCCAACACCACCGCCATGGGCCATCGGGGGGAACTCCTCTGCGGCAAACTGGCAGGTGTTCCGGTGGTTGCCATGCGAGGCCGGTTTCATCTGTATGAAGGACATTCCGCCCGCCAGGCGACCTTTCCAATCCGCTTACTGAAGGCATTGGGCATTGGCAGGTTGCTCATTTCCAATGCCGTGGGAGGGCTCAATCCTCACCTGGCCGTGGGAGACGTCATGGTCATCGACGATCATATCAATCTGCAGTGGCGCAATCCGCTCACCGGAGCCAACAACGATCGGCTGGGGCCCCGTTTCCCCGATATGTCCTGCCCCTACGACAGATCCCTGGCCGAACGGGCCTTGGCCATTGCCCGGGCCGAGAATTTTGTCTGCCCGCGCGGAACCTACGTGGCGATGCTGGGTCCGACCTACGAAACGCGAGCAGAGATACGCATGCTCCGTGCGATTGGCGGTGATGTGGTCGGCATGTCCACGGTCCCCGAAGTCCTGGTGGCCGTCCACGCGGGCCTGCCGGTACTGGGTCTCTCGACGGTGACCAATGTCTGTTCGCCCGACATGCCAGTCACCACTTCCGGCCCGGCAGTGGTCGCGGCCGCCAATCGGGTTCAAGAAAAACTGTGTAAGCTGGTGACTGGTGTGGTGACTGAAGGCTGAAAACTAGCAGGCTGGAGGCTAGGAGTTGGTCTATACGTAGGCGAAGGGGTCCGGTACAAGTTTTCCGCCTTGCACGTCGATCGGCTAAAATACTCCATTGGCCGAAAATCGTACCAGATCCCGCCCTCTTATTGGCTACCTCTCAACTCTGGACGAACCCATGAACACCGTACAACTAATCGCTAAAAAACGTGACGGCGGCGAACTGACCAGCGCGGAAATCGGCCAATTGATCCGCGGCTACGTGGACGATTCGATCCCTGACTACCAGATGTCGTCCCTTGCCATGGCCATTTATCTGCGTGGGATGACCGACGCGGAAACGGCCGCGCTGACCGATCAGATGCTCGCTTCCGGCGACCGTTTCGAGTGGCCCGGCGGCGGGCTTCCCAAAGTCGACAAACATTCGACCGGCGGCATCGGCGACAAGGTGTCGTTGCCGCTGGCCCCGATGCTGGCCTGCTCGGGCCTGGCCGTGCCAATGATTTCCGGCCGCGGCCTCGGGGCAACCGGCGGCACGCTCGACAAACTGGAATCGATCCCCGGTTTTCACACCGATCTGACGATGGCCGAGATGCGGCGGGTCTGCGACTCGATCGGCTGCGTGATTAGCGGCGCGACCGAGGGCTTGGTGCCGGCCGACCGCAAGCTCTACGCCCTGCGCGACGTCACCGCCACCGTCCCCTCCATTCCGCTGATCACCGCCAGCATCATGAGCAAAAAGCTGGCCGAGGGCCTTGATGCCTTGGTACTTGATGTGAAGTTTGGCACCGGCGCATTCATGAAAACGGCCGAACTGGCCCGGCAACTGGCCCAGTCGATGGTCGCCACCGGTCGGCGCATGAACGTGGCCACCACCGCCCTGCTGACCGACATGAACCAGCCGCTGGGGCGGATGGTGGGCAACGCGGTCGAGGTGAACGAGTCGGTCGCGGCACTGGAAGGCCGCGGCCCGGACGACCTGATGGAAGTCACGTTGGCGCTGGGCGCGGAATTGCTGGTTTCGACCGGCCGGGCCGAGTCGCTGTCAGCGGCCCGAGCCGACTTGCAGGGCACGATCGATTCGGGCGCCGCCCGGGAAAAATTTGCCCAAATGGTTGCCGCCCAGGGGGGCGATCTGGAGACGCCGCGACCGATCGCACCAGCCAGCGAAGTGGCGAGTCTGGCTGCCGGCATGGTTACCCGTATCGACGCCGAGCAATTGGGCCAGGCGATCATCGCCATGAAAGGAGGCCGCCAGCAGCTGGGCGACCCGCTCGATCATTCCACCGGCCTGGAAATGCTGGTACGGTTGGGACAACCGGTCTCGGCGGGCGAGCCGGTGGTCCGGCTGTTCGCGCCCGCGGATTGCTTGGCGCAAGCCACCGCCATGGTGCGCGAAGCGATCGTGCTGGGACCGGAACCATCCGAACCGCCCCCGTTATTGCTGGATCGAATTGCGTGACGGGTACGCATCATGGCGGCGCCTCGTCCCACAGGATCTTATTAGCCGAGCCAGAATGGCATGCCAACCGTATCATCTTCTCAAACCCGCCCAACCCCGCCGTGGCGATGTGCTGCCCTCGCAAAAAAACTTTGCCTATGGTTGACAGCCAAAAGATACATGCGTACACTGTTCGCGGAAATAGAGAATTGCGAATTTCATAGTTCCCAATTGGAAGATGGAGCCGACCTGGTCAACATCTTTCAAGTGGCAATACCGCTAGCAGACGGCTTATCCACAATGGATAGTGGAATGAACGGGGAAGTGATCGAGATCGTCGCCGATGACCGGGAACGCTCCTCGGGGCTGCTGGAGGCGTTTTCGGCGCTGGAGCATGCTTCGGTTCGGGTGGAGCGACTGGTACTTGGCGATTACCTGATCGACGGCATGCTCCTGGTGGAGCGCAAGACCCTGTCCGATCTGATTGTCTCCATCGTGGATGGCCGGCTGTTTTCGCAGGCCTGCCGGTTGGCCGATTCCGATCTCCTCACACTTTTTCTTCTGGAGGGGAATGGGCTGTCAGGGAATGGGAAATACTTTGCAAACACCAAGATGAGACGGGAGGCGGTTCAAGGGGCTTTGCTCAACATGACCCTTTATCTCGGCATCCCGATGCTGCGCTCCACGGGGCCCGAAGAAAGCGCTCGGCTGATGCTCTACGCGGCCCGGCAAGGCCGGGCCATTGCCCAAAATGCACTGCCGCGTCGTGGGAAGCGGGCCAAAGGAAAGCGGGCCGTGCAGTCGAGAATCCTCCAAGGACTGCCGCAGGTGGGTCCCGAACGGGCCAAACGTCTGCTGGATCATTTCGGCAGCGTGGAAAAGGCACTGACCGCCGAGGCCCAAGAGCTGCGCGAAGTGGAGGGTATCGGTGAATACGTGGCCGAAACCTTGCGCTGGTCGGTTGAGGAAAACAGCACCGACTACACTGGTTGATTCCCCCGTTTGCCGCCGGTAGTTCAAGTCCAGTTCCTGTAAGGCGGCAAACAAGGCCGAGCGCAAAGATTCCTTGGATGCTTCCAGAAACGTTTTCAGGATGGCCGCTAGGCGCGGATATTTCATAAACTCGGGCACCGAAACTTGTTTTGGTCGGCGCGTCGTAGAAGGCTTATGAAATATTGGGGCTAGGTATTTGTCGGGGAACTCTTCCGGAATCAGCGCGACAAAGAGACGTTTCTCACCGGGCCACAACTTGTTATCATGGAGTCGAGGTAGCACGATGATTGAATTCCGATATACGGGCGACGAATTGTACGCGAGGATGGAACGATTTCCAGACGGTTGAGATGCCTATGCTGGTACGAATGAAGCTCAATGCATTTAGAGATAAAGACCGCGTCCATCTGCGTGATATGATCTCGCTTGGGATGATTGACCACTCCTGGCTCAAACTCTATCCCGAAAAGCTACGACGACGGCTGAAGGCAATCCTTGATGATCCGGACGGATAATGGGCGACTTGTCACGAGGATCCGTCACCTGCTTGTAGACTGGATCAATCCCCCGCCCTGGCGAATCGCATGAACGACAACCAGCGACAACAACTTATCGACGCCGCTCTTTCGGTCCGCGTTCGGGCGTACGCACCCTATTCCAATTTCCTGGTAGGAGCTGCGGTGCTGGCCGAGGACGGACAGATTTTTTCGGGTGTGAACGTAGAAAACGCCTCGTATGGGCTCACCCAATGCGCCGAGCGGGTAGCCGTGACCACGGCGGTAGCGAGCGGTTGCCGCGCGCTGGCCGCGATCGCAGTCGCCACCGCGGGAGGCCATGCGCCGTGCGGCGCGTGCCGGCAGGTCCTGGCGGAATTTGGCAGCGCGATGCGGGTGCTGCTGGTCGATGCCGACCAGCGCCAGCCGGTGCGCCAGTTCACGCTGGAAGAACTTCTGCCAGGCCAGTTTCGGCTGGAGCACTGATCACGCAGCGCCCTAATCTCTCTAACCGCCAACCCTCAAATTCACACTCTCACTCCATCGTGCTCGGCGGCCATGGTGACGTGTCGGGCGATGTCCTCGGGCTGGAGGGCCGCCAGGTAGGGCAAGTTGCGGTACATGTCTTCGTAGTCCAGGCCGTATCCGACCACGAATTCGTCTGGAATCTGGAAGGCGACAAAGTCCGGTTCGTAGTCGACTTCCTGCCGCACCTCCTTGCGTAATAAGACGGCTGAGTGGATCGAATTGGGGCCCAACTCGTGCATCTTCTCTACCACCCGGGAGAGGGTGTGGCCGGTGTCGAAAATGTCGTCCACCAACAATACATCGCGGCCACTGATGTCGAGCATCAGTTCCGAATTGATGACCAGGTCGCCGCGTTCGGTCGTCGCGCCCCGGTAGCTGCTGGCCTGAATCACACCCACTCGCATCGGCTGGTCGAGCAATCGAATCAAGTCGGCCAGCAACACAACACTGCCGGTCAACACTCCCACGATGGTCAACTGGCGACCTTCGAAAGCAGCCTCGATTTGCTGGGCCATACGCGTGACCCCGTCGTGCAGATCTTCCTTGCTGAGTAAAACTTTCATGGCAATTTCCGTGGTCATTGTGAGGGGGTTGGTATTATGCTGTAGGAAACAGGCCTATAGCAACAGGCTCGCCATGCTGGCGGTCATGAACGACGCCAAGGTGCCTCCCAACATGGCGCGCAGGCCCAAACGGGCCAGGTCTCCGCGGCGATCGGGGGCGATACCGCCGATGCCGCCTAGCTGGATGCCAATGGAACTGAAGTTGGCAAACCCGCACAGGGCATAGGTAAGCAGAACTCGTGACCGCGCGCTAATCTGTACGAGACTCTCCGGATGATGCCATTGCTCCAATCGGCCATAGGCCACAAATTCATTGGTCGCCATTTTCAATCCCATCAGTTGGCCTGCCTCCTTGCAGTCGGACCATTCAATGCCAATGACCCAGGCCAGTGGTGCGAACAGGGTCCCCAACAAACCTTCAAGAGACCAGACCGGCTGGCCACCCTTGGTCACGTAGCCAAGCTGGATGCCGACCCAGCCGGCAACCCCGTTGATGACTGCAATCAGGGCCAAAAAAACGATGAGCATGGCACCCACATTCAGCGCCAGTTGCAGCCCGCCAATCGTACCCGCGGCGATCGATTCCAATACGTTCACACTATCGTCCTCCACATCGAGACGCACATGCCCTAATGTTTTTGGCTGATCCAATTCGGGCTGCATGACCTTGGCCAACAGCAGCGCGCCGGGTGCGGAGATGACCGAGGCCGAGAGCAGGTGGCCCGCTTCGAAGCCCATGGAGGCCAAGGCGCCCAGCACGCCACCAGCCATCGTGGCAAAACCGCCCACCATCACCGCGTTGAGTTCGGAAGTGGTCATGCTGCTGATGTAGGGCCGTATGACCAGGGGGGCTTCCGTTTGTCCGACAAAAATGTTGGCCGCGGCCGATAAGGTTTCTGCTCCCGAAGTTCCAAGCGTTTTTTGCATTAACGCCGCAAGTAATCCCACCACCTTCTGCATGATGCCGTAGTAGTAGAAAATCGACATGAACGCCGAAAAAAAGATAATGGTTGGCAGTACCTTGAAAGCAAAAAAATGCTCTTCGTAACCCGCCCCAAAGACAAATTGAGAGCCCGCATCGACACAGTTCAACAAACCGACGAAGATGATGTCGATACCATGAAAAACCCAATGCCCCACACTGGTGCGCAGAATCACCACCGCGAAGGAAAACTGCAACAGCAAGCCGCAGAGAATGATCCGCCATGGAATGCGGCGCTTGTGCGAGCTCATCAGCCAGGCCAGGCTGATCATCACGACAAGGCCAAGAAGACCGACAAATCGATGCATGGAATCCTAACACTAAAAAGTGGCGAGTGGCGGAATGCCAGCAGAAGGGCGGGGTCTGGAACCTTTTTCGCCCGTTTCCGCATTCCCCCATAGTACAGACATTCTGGCGAAAAAGGTTCCAGACCCCGCCCTTCT
>Ga0114931_10011753_pt1 | contig 10312 bp, 6 predicted proteins | sample 2SBtaG_FD_89579 | JGI IMG/M metagenome (GOLD analysis project Ga0114931, IMG submission 89579) | Deep subsurface microbial communities from Kolumbo volcano to uncover new lineages of life (NeLLi) - 2SBTROV14_V59a metaG | ecosystem: Environmental > Aquatic > Marine > Volcanic | place: Kolumbo... | reverse complement strand
GCTTGAAAAAATCTGCGAACAATCTACTTGGAATCCATCCTCCTCTTGCAATTCCTAGGATTACCTCAGGGATGAAATTATCTCTTTTCATTTTCTCATATAGGTAGAGTGTGATGTTGTAGGATTCTTCCCAGCTTAATACATCGAATGTAATGTCACCAAACATGAATAGGATGGAGTAGTTTTATGTTTTATATTTATTATTCATCTATGCAACTAAATTTAGCAACCTTGTGATTGTTGCAAAAATTTCACGAATACCCTCATTCTTCTTGGCAGATACTTCAAGATAAGGAACCTTAAAACCATACTTTGCAACCTGTTTGGATAGATTCTCTGCGAGTTTCATCCCATCTTCCTTCTTCACCTGTCTCTTAAGATCTGACTTGTTTCCAACCAAGATGAACGGTACTGCTTTGTCTCTTGTATTCTGATAGAGTTCAAGTATCCACTTATCTACCTGAATAAAGGTTGAACGGTCATTAAGATCAAAGACGATAACAGCCGCTTGAATATTCCTGTAGAAATTTGCACGGACACTTGCATAGAAATCCTGTCCTCCTAGATCCATTATTGTGAATTTTATTAGTTCTCCATCGAATTCAAGTGTCTTCTCATCCATAGATGCCCCAACTGTACTCAGGTGTTGCTTGATGAAGTTCTTACCCATAATCGCACGTCTAATCGATGTCCTTCCAACACTGCTATTCCCTAGAAGTACCAAATTGATTTGTTTCTCTCCAGCAGTGTGCGAGTCACTTAGGACTTTATCAACAAGAGAAGTGGATACTTCTTTGACGATATGCTCAGATGAAGTTAGAGGTTTACTGATTTGATTTGCGTGAAAGTCACTTATCTTACTGATTCTATGAGAACCTAGAGGAGGTGATGTAATATTACTCATTGATGGAGAGTATTTGACGTAATCAGTCTCGTTTGACACAATATTTGGAGATCTAACTGTACCAATAGGAGTGGGTTTTACAACCTTATACTTACTAAAATCTCTTTCCAGATGAGAAGGAGTTTCCTCTGGAGAAGAGTGTGGTTCTTCTAGTGGAGTACTCATTGTTACCTTCTTATCTTCTTTTACAGGAAGGTCCTGCGATTTTGAGGTATTGTGATGTATATCTCGTACATTTTTTGGATATGTTTTTCCTTGACCATTCCTTGAAACTTCTCTGAAATTTGCAGCAATAGAGATAGATTTACTAAAGCTTTCATCTGATCCTTGAAAGAATTTTTCTATTAATTCTGGACTTATACCCTTTTTTTTCTTCGATTTTTTTTTCTCACTAATAAGAGAATTGGTTACTCTCTCAACTTCTGAATTGTAGTATTCAAGTTGAGTCTTGTACTCTTCTTCTGATACCTGACCTGATCTCGTTTCATTGTAAAGCTTTGTAATCCAAAGATAAAGATCGTCTAGATATTTCTTCAGATCAACTGAGTCAGTACCATCAGTCACTAGTACTATTTCACAGAGAACTCATAAATTACTTTCGCCTTAAACAATTTAGAATGCAATCACAATTGACTTAAATTCCCAAAGGTGGGAAATATTTCTAACTTTGGCCAATTTGATGTCTGCTCTAGGTAACAGATAAATTCTCTTGATAAATTGATAGGTGTCGATGTCACAACTCGCGATCCAATTCAATGATATCTTAATCTATGCAATGCTACTTTTGTTCGGAGTAATTATTTACAATATTTTTGTAAAGAATCTCCTCCGAAAGATCATATTCTCTTCAAGGGTTACTGCCTCGGCTACTAATCTCATGATTATCACTGGTGCAGTCTCATCTTTAGGTACTCTTTTGGCAGTATTCTATTTAGGAAATCTTAACCCAAACGCCAAGATTTACGGTTACGAGTTCTTAACTACCATGGCACTCATAATCCTGATTTCCTCAGTACTTCTTAGCTGGAGAATTGAGAGTAGAGTTGCACGACCTTTGAATCTCGTTGTCCAACAGTCCTCTAAATTTAGATTAGGTGACTTGAGGGAAGATTCATTAAATATTAGAGGAGTTGGAGAGGCACAGAAATTAGTTGAGGAAAATCGACTCTTGGCTAAAACCATCAAAATTTTAGTTGAAAATGTGAGAGGCACTTCCACCCAAGTTGCAGATTCTGCAGAAGAACTTGCAGCTGGAAGTGAGGAGGTAGCTGCCACGACAGAAGAGGTGACTGGTACAATTCAGACAATAGCTGAGGGTGCGGCAGATCAGGTGAGACAATTGGAGGACATATCATCTGAACTATCAGAAATGGTTGATATTGTGGAAGATGCAATCAGACAAATAGATACGACCTCTAACATCACTCTGGATTTGGCAGAGCAGACCAATCTTGTTGCATTAAATGCTGCAATTGAAGCAGCCCGTGCAGGTATTGCTGGTCAAGGATTTCAGGTTGTCGCAGAACAGGTAAGAAAACTCTCTGTAGAGTCAAAATCGGCATCAAATCAGATCAATACTACAACGAATGAAATTAGCATGAATATCAGAAACGCAGTACAGAAGATCATCCAAGGTGTGGAGAAAATTAATGGAGTTGCAGAGAATACTGCTGCCTCCTCAGAAGAAGCTGCAGCTGCTGCAGAAGAACAATCTGCATCTCTTCAAGAAATTACTGAACATGCACAAAAACTTTCAGAACTAGCCGATAAAACAACAAACATCATTAAGGAATGGAAGACTAATTAAGTGAGATAATTGAAATCTATAATCGGTAAAGGGGTAATCATAGATGATTCCATCTACAATCAAGAGCTACTTAGGAAGATTATTGAAGATAATAATTTCCAAATTCTTGGAATTGCAGATTCAGGAAAACAGGGATTCTCTCTTGTTGCTGAGACAAGACCCGATATCGTTTTCTTAGATATTTCCCTACCCGATCTCTCCTCTGAAGAGGTTATTAGAGGACTTCTCTCTATCAACAGAAATTTGAAGATTGTCCTCATGGCATCAACAGCAGTTCAAAGACCTGTGTACAGACTACTCACTCTCGGCGCCAGTGACTATATTCCCAAACCTGTGGTCAGGGGGCAACTAGAGTATTTGCTTAAGAAACTTGAGCTTGAAGAACGCTATCAAAAATTATCCAAACTTCAATTAGTTGGATTTCTTCATGGAGTATTCTACTCTGAAATTGTCAAAACCGCTTCCAAAGAAAATAGTCTTGCAGTATCAAATGCAATTAAGAAACCTCTGAAACGTCTAATGAAACAATACTCCAATCGTTATGATATCAATCTTACCACATACAGAATCTTCGTGAGTGTCAATGAGGAAGATAAGACTCTTGTGAAGAAAGTCATAAGGCAGTTAAACAATCTCTATAGAGGTGTGGTGCGAAATTTAGAGAAAATAATGCAATTTGAAATACTCACGAGTTTCTTGCAGGAAGCTTACCAGTCATTCTACAACATTGCTGGAGAAATCTATACCCAAATTGATTACAACTTTCCAACTTGGAAAGGTTATACTCCAACATTTGTTAAATCTACAATCTCTGAGAAGAGGAAGGTAATCGAGTATATGCCTCTTGCAAATTACATTTGGAAATCAGAATTGAAATATAGCTCAGATCTCTCCCGCTTGAAAGTCTATTCCACAATAGTCAACTATGATCCTAGAAATTCCCCGAAGTTTCCACGGAAAATAAAGAGAGAAGTCGACATCTACGGTATCTACTCTATCTTTGACAATATTATTGGGCCGAAGACTGCAATCGTCTATCCTCCTGCGAAATCTCAGATGGTAAATGAGGAACTGAGAAGCATCCCTAAACTTCTAGATTTAACGGGTGCAAGGGAAATGGAGCCATTTATTCACGCTTCGGAGACTTTTGCAAGCGTCAATCTGATATTTGTAACTAACCGCAATGATATGAGAGGATCATATTTTGATCAGATGCTATCGATATGCGTCATGCCTCTTGATGTCACAGTACTAGCAAAACTTTCCCAGCTCAAAGGTATTCTCAGGGCAGTTGTGGTACAGATTTCAGAAAGTATCCAGAGGATGAGTCTCCAGGAAATCCAAGATCTTGGGAAGTACAAGAGTGAACCTGCTGAAATTATTGCAGAGCTGGTCGATGAGGTCCGGAGATTTATTGAATGAGTTTTTCTCTTAAGTTGGCAACCTATCTCGTGTACAGCTCACATTAATTCCATATGTCGATACAATCTCCTGTGATTAAGGGACAGAACTGTATAATTACTGCATTTTCAGAGGATTCTTGGGATACACATTGTAATGTGCATTACTATTTTTATATATCATCTCTCAGACAATATTAGACGAAGCATAGATTGACTTGTCATGAAATGCCGTCTACCCGAATGGGTTGATCTTTATGAGCGAATACGTAGAATCTGTAATGAAAACAATTCTCAAGAGAGATCCAAATCAACCTGAATTTCATCAGGCTGTTAAAGAGGTACTTGGGACAATTGAACCTGCACTAGCAGCTCATCCCGAATACCAAGAACACTCTATCCTGGAACGTATTACTGAACCAGAAAGAGTTATCCAATTCAGAGTACCATGGGTTGACGATTCAGGCAAGACCAGGGTGAACCGAGGATTTAGAGTCCAGTTCAATTCTGCAATTGGACCATACAAAGGTGGTCTTAGATTACATCCTACCGTAAACTTGTCAATAATTAAGTTCCTCGGCTTTGAGCAAATCTTCAAGAATTCCCTCACAACACTGCCAATGGGTGGTGGAAAAGGTGGTTCTGATTTTGATCCAAAATGTAAATCAGATGGAGAAGTCATGAGATTCACCCAGAGCTTTATGACTGAACTTTACAGACATATTGATGCAGACACTGATGTACCTGCAGGTGATATTGGAGTAGGCGGTCGCGAGATTGGCTTCCTCTTCGGACAGTACAAGAGAATCAAAAATGTATTCCATGGTGTTCTCACCGGCAAAGGTCTTGAGTACGGTGGTTCCCTTATCAGACCTGAAGCAACCGGTTATGGAGCAGTCTACTTCATGAGAGAGATGCTTAAGGTCAAAGGTGAAAGCTTTAAGGACAAGGTTGTTGCAATCTCCGGTTCAGGGAATGTTGCTCAGTACGCCACCCAAAAGGCAAATCAACTCGGCGCTAAAGTTGTGACTCTGTCTGACTCCAGCGGTTATGTTTACGATCCTGATGGTATCACTCTCGGTGAGAAATGGGAATTTGTCATGGATTTGAAGAACAATAGAAGAGGAAGGATTAAAGAGTATGCAGAGAAGTTTGGTGTTGAGTACCACGCAGGGAAAAGACCTTGGGAAGTAAAAGCAGACATTGCACTTCCATGTGCTACACAGAATGAACTTGACGGCAACGATGCTAAGAAGCTAATTGAGAATGGTCTGATAGCAATTGCTGAAGGTGCAAATATGCCTTCAACTCCTGAAGCAATCGACTTATTCATCGAGAAGAATATCCCCTATGGTCTTGGTAAAGCAGCTAACGCAGGTGGTGTTGCAACCTCTGGTCTTGAGATGTCTCAGAACAGTCAGAGACTTGCTTGGACTGCTGAAGAAGTTGACAAGAAGCTCGATTGGATCATGACAACTATCCACAAGGTTTCACATGAGACTGCAGAGAAGTACGGTGCTCCCGGAAATTATATGGTCGGTGCAAACATCGCTGGTTTTGCTAAAGTTGCAAATGCAATGATCGCTCAGGGCGTAATCTAAGCTTCTTTTATCTTATAATAAAATAACTTTAGTCGATATAACGTATTTTTCATACCATACTTAAAACTGAGATCACTTAGAAAGTAAAGAATTTTCAATGCTCCATTTGTGCGGAATGATGGTGTTACTCTGAGGACGAGTAATTCTTCAAAAGTATAGTTTCCTGGAAAAAGAGGGAGGACTGCATCAATAATAGCCTGAAAATCGTCACCACCTATAAGTGTAGATCGTCTTGAGAATTCACTGATGATCCTGAAATATGCATCAATTCCCAAATCGTATCGAGAAAGCCTTGCTCCAGATTTTGTTAATTCATACCGGAATATCTCTTTATTTCCTTCAAATTTATACTCTACTTGCCTCTTCGCAGTTGATCGCAGGATGAGACCTAAGTGAAGTAATCCATTAATTGCTCCTATCCCCTTGAGCCAATGACGAATCTGCTTAATTTCCACAGGTAGTTTGAGATGATTTTGAAATTTCGACACGAAGAGAATTATTCCTATGCATGGGATTGCTGGGCTGTAAGGAGTGCAACTACAACTGATTTGCGTACTATCAAACTCGATACTATGCTTTTCTGGAAGATTCAGTGAAGACATCGTTTCAAGAAGAACAAAATAACTTTCTGAAGATGATTCTAGGAGATTCAGTCTCTGGACTGGATGCCGCAAGTAGTGGTTCTGGAGCGCAATATACGTCGATATATCTTCAACACCATAGAGAAAAAGATACTGTTGTGACTCTGGGAGAGAGTTCCACGCAATTGTTGGAATACTTCCCAGTATCTCTACCAACTCCTTCTCAGTTAGTCTTCTAAGAACCCCTAGAGCTTTGAGGGCAATGCGCATAACCATTTCAATTGTCAACTGCAGATCTGGAGGGATTGGATTGTCCTTTAGAATTACTCCGTAATTTTCCCGAAGGAATAAAGGGCTGAATTTCACCCAGTTTTCTTGGAAATACCTATCTGAAACAAGGATGATTCCGGAAGTTCCAGGGATTTCATCAATACTTGAGACTATAGTTGATTTCGGAGTTCTCTCAAGATAGAGATCTTCTTCCAACTCAAACCTATTCTCATCATTGAAGAGACCTCCGAAACTATTGCTCAAAGTTTCCGGTCCTGCCCAGTAGTAATCAATCCTCAGGAATCCAAGTATTCCCATGATTGTTAGGTGTTGTACCTCTAATGATCTGAATGCCAGTATTACAGTTTTCCCCTCCTCTTTGCAAAGTTCCTTTATAAAATCCCAGTGCATTGCCTCAACAATTGATACTGTATTACATCTGTACTCTTCCGTTAATAGAAGAATGACATCCTCTCCTTCGGTGATGACTAGAGTTCGATTAGACATAAGCAAATCATATTTGTACTTCCATTCAAGTTGAGAGAAGAGATATTCTTCAGGAATATTATTCTTACTACTTTTGACCCCCAACATCCTACAAATCTCCAAAGTAACCTACGTCATCAAGAAGAGCAAAATCCTCAATGAGATTCATCAAATTCCTTTCTGTCATTCGTCTCTCACGTCTTTTTTCTAGGAGGAAGAGGAGAGAAAGTTGGACCACAATAAGAATGAGCATATAGTAAATTCCTAAAGCTGGGTAGAGCAAGAGTGAGGTAACTGCTATTGAGACCAGCATAATAATGATGTTTGGGTAAACTTGAATAATGGTGCGGAATGGGAAGATTAATTCTTGACCCTCTGGTCTTCCTGTTAGAAAAAGAGAGAGAATAATCCACCAACTAATCACAAATGCAAGACTAGAATTCATACCGAAGAGGATGAAAATCTCAAGAATATTGCCTCTCCAAAGGAAGAGAAGATAGCTTCCAATCACAAAGATATAACTGGAATACACAAGGATGAATGAGTCTTGCAAATCACCATCAGTTCTCAACGTAGTTCCACCAGTTACATTTTCTCTTATAGTTGTGTATGCACGGATTTTATAACCCAAGGCATTAGCTATACCAATGAGCATAAGTTGTTTTAACCATCCACCTAATGGAAACAATTGATAGATACCCTTCCTTAGATCATAAGGAAAGAATCTCCTTATTCGGATTACTCTGAGCATGGTTGCAAATATCCGAAGTATCACACCTTCGAAAATCTCATAGAGAGAGGGTGCAAGTGTTATAATTGCGACAGCTTTGAGGATGATCCATAGAATATCTAAATAGTCAAAAATATTGCTTGGATACCACATATTAGTTTCCTCCAAAGAATGAGGTAAGATCCATTTGTCCCGTAATCTCCTTCTCGAAATTAATTTCAAGTGGAGAGATGAGTGGCATGATGATCTTCTCAAATGTCCTAAGATAGTAGGACCAATCAACCTGATCTCGCTCAATATCCTTAGATTGTCTGAAAGAAGCTTTGAGAATATCTCCCTTCTTCTCCATAATATTGGGGAAGATCGAAGTTGGAACCTGAAATCCATACTCTAACGATTTTATACCCATGAAAATCAGTCCTTTCTTTATTTGATGCTCGAAACTAGAATTCCTCACACACTCAGTTAAAGCTAGTACTACAGCCTGAGTTTTTGTTACATATTCATCATTCTCTTTGCTCAATGTAAATTGTATTGCGAGAGTCTCCAAATCAAAAGTTCTGTGAACTAATTGTCTGTAGGTCTCTGAAATGAGCAGAATTATCTCCTTTCTAATCCTTTCAAAATCTGCTTTGTCTTGAATTGTCGAATATATATCCAAGATCTGATTGAAGATGGTTCTCACGAAAATAGGTGTGTTTGATTTCTTTCCCTGTAGTCCTTTGACAATTATTCCGCCCGTCTTTGTCACTCCAAAGTAATTCTTCTTCTTATTAGTAAGGAAGAGTACCCTGAAGTCATAGTCAATACCTAGTTCCATCTGATGAAGAATGAGCATCTCGAAAAGGATCTCATCCATAACCTCCTTAGTAGTATTGTAAAGAAATAAGGAGTCTGTATCTCCATAGACCGCAATAGCGCCCTTGTCCTCCACTGCCTTCTTGAATGTGAGAAGAGCATTACGTGCAAACGCTGTGGTAGATTCAGCAGCAGGTGGACAAAAAAGAGGGAATATCTCAGTTCCAAGAACTCCATATGATGCATTAATGAAGACCTTAAGTGCAGCTTGGATCATATTATACTGAATTTTCTTGGACGGTTTCGTCTCAGATTTAGCCAATTTCTTGTACCACTTTACTCTCAGATCTCGGACATAACCAACCAAGGAGGACATAATCGAGGTATATCTTGTGCATACCCAGTGACTTAGTCCAGGAATTCTATTCTCCTTGCAGAGTTCATGACCTTCTCCCTCACATCGAATTGTGTCATATCCCAGATTCCTCGATTTGATTACACTGGGATAGAGAGATGCGAAGTCATAAACAATGACATCCCACCATACACCAGGTTTTGGTTGGAGGACAATTGCTCCCTCATATTGCTTTCCTTCTATCCCTGCTGAGCTCTCAAAGCCACCCTTGACTTGTAGGATCTCCTCACTTGGTGGCATGTAATATCCCTTTCTGTAATGATTGTAAGCTATCCATTGGAGAAGCCAACTACTGATTGCTCTTCTGATGAGATGTGAGAAACTAATCTTTCCCAGACGCATAAGCAGGATGATTAGTAACCATATAAGGTGATTGTTGTATTCGAAAAGCTTCTGAGTAATGACGACATCCTTCAAGGTATAGCGGATTGTATCCGTTAAGCTCATAGTGTCAAACCAGTCCTCGTGTTCTACCTTCTCGATCCCGAGTATTGCTGAAGAAATCTCATTGAGTGTGAAATTTGAGTACTTCCCCCCAAAGGCATAGAGGCGTATACTCGGCTTTCTTAAGAATTGAAGAAGATCCAGATGTACAGTTCCTTCTACCTCCCAATGAAATTCTCCTTCTTTGTGAATATGCGTCTCCAGCTTCAGTCGTTTCATTCGGTGATAAATGTACGGAAGATCAAATCCATCACCATTGAAGGAAATGAGGATCGCTTCTGCTGTCAAGATTCTATCAAGGTAAAGCAGGAGTTCCTGTTCAGTATTAAAGAACTTCAAATCTAGTTTCCTTGAGAGCTCCTCATTAAACTCCTCATTCTCTTTACCTTTAAGCTGAAGTCTAGCTTTCTCTACTGAAGCAGTATCTTTCCTTAATTCAGAGGTCGGATCGAGAAGTAAGACCCTTCTCAAATTTTCTCCGCTACTCAATCCGACCGCATGTATTTCATACTCAGCTCTCTCAGGTACCGGAAAGACATTTCTCGGAGCTCGGACTTCTATATCAAAAGTAAGTGCCCCAGGGGGTACAACCTCAGAATTCAGAATCGGGAGATTCTCTACGGCTAGATCGATAAGTTCTGAACTCTCCCCAAGTAATTTGTTCTTAATTGACTCGTCTTCTTCATCTTTCGAGACAAGAACCTCAATATGATCCGAGACTTTTACCCACGAACCTGGGGAGATCTGGTTTCGAATAAAATACTGGTGCTTAGGTGGAATTCTTCTCTCTAAGATCTCAGCATTTGAAATTGAAGGGTGATTCCCCTCAACTATCAACTCTGTTATTTTAGAGTACTGGTGATTCAAAGGATTACG
>Ga0114931_10011752_pt1 | contig 10312 bp, 8 predicted proteins | sample 2SBtaG_FD_89579 | JGI IMG/M metagenome (GOLD analysis project Ga0114931, IMG submission 89579) | Deep subsurface microbial communities from Kolumbo volcano to uncover new lineages of life (NeLLi) - 2SBTROV14_V59a metaG | ecosystem: Environmental > Aquatic > Marine > Volcanic | place: Kolumbo... | reverse complement strand
TATTTCACTGTAAATTTATTGAACAATAAAGCTATAAATGTTGTAAGTTGTGCGCCCTACAGGCACACAACAAGCTGTAGATTCAATCCCATCAAAGATGGGACTAAACCTACAGCCAATGTTAGCCACAAGCTGAAAAATCCACCGCGCAAATAGCACATTTGCAATTCGCACCAGCCAACCCTCAACCCAAAATTGCAAAAGAGCTATTTTTTTCCACCCTCGACAGAATGAAAATCCAAAAAAGATTCTTATATTTAGACAAATATTGTCCTGAAATAATTTTCAAGAAATAAGAAGGAAATGACAGCAAAAGAATCGTTTGGAGAACATATCAGAACATTAAGGGAAAGCCAAAAACTTCCACTTAGGAAAGTAGCAGCAGCATTGGACATTGACCCCTCTACGTTGAGTAAAATTGAACGTGGAGAACGAACTGCCAATAAGGAAATGTTACCGCTATTAGCCGACTTATTCAGCGAAAGTGAAGACGAGTTAGGACTTATACTAATGAGTGATAAAGTGGCTTATGACTTGGTGCAAGAGGAAAATCCAGACCAAATTCTGAAAGCTGCCGAAGAAAAAATTAAATACTTAAAAAACAAGAATCTTCAACAAGGTTCACTTGACTTATAACCATGACGATAAAAGACCTTGTTCAAAAATATCACGCAAACAGAACTGCTTACTTAAAAGCAGACTACAACGAAACACAGTTGCGTACCGATTTCTTAGACCCATTATTTGAAATGTTGGGTTGGGATATCAAAAACAATCAAGGGAAACCAACCAACGAAAGGGAAGTTTTAGTTGAAGAAGCTTTAAAGGAAGATGCAAGCAGCAACACGAAAAAACCCGACTACACTTTCCGACTTTTTTCAGAACGAAAATTCTTTTTAGAGGCTAAAAAACCTCATGTAAAAATTGATTCTGACCCTGAACCTGCAAAGCAGGTTCGCAGATATGGATTTACAGCCAAACTCAAAATATCCGTTCTCTCCAACTTTGAGCATTTAGCCATTTATGACTGCTCTCAAAAAGTAGATAAAGACGATTCTGCTGCGAAAGCACGGATAAAACTTTACCACTACACAGAATACGAGGAAGCCTTTGAAGAAATTCAAAAACAGCTTGGCCATAGTGAAGTTTACACAGGTGAATTTGATGAAACATGGAAAGAAATTGAAAGTCAACTCAAACTTTCCAGTGTTGATGATTTATTTCTGAAACAAATCAACGAATGGCGTTTAATTCTTGGACAAGAAATCTACTCCCACCAAAACCAGTTAGATGAAGCCCAGTTAAACGACATTGTTCAAAGCTATATCAACAGCATTATTTTCCTTCGGGTATGTGAGGACAGAAACATTGAAGTTTATAAAACACTCCTGAATTTTGCAGACAATGAAGATTTTAATGCACTCATTCAAAAATTCAGGGAAGCCGACAGAAAATACAATGCAGGACTTTTCAACCATGCGTTGACCGAAGAAATAATTACCAACAACAGTTCAGCTTTTTGGACAATAATCAAACAGCTTTATTTTCCTGAAAGCACCTATTCATTTGTAGTTTTTGCTTCCGATATTCTCGGAAATATCTATGAAATTTTCCTTGGCGAACAACTCAAAATCAATAACGGAGAAATCACTCTCGAAAAGAAACCCGAACACATTGACAGGGACATTGTAACCACACCCACATTTATCATTCAGGACATTCTTAGAGAAACCGTTAAAAAACATTGTGAAGGAAAAACCGACACAGAAATACTGCAATCCACTTTTGCTGATATTGCTTGTGGTTCAGGAGCTTTTTTGCTCGAAACGTACCAATTACTGCACGACACTTTAGTGGATTATTACTTGAAAAATAATCCTGACGAGTTGATACAAACAGCAATAAGTTCTTACAAACTCAAATTTGAAACCAAGCGACAACTTTTAACCAACTGTATTTTTGGAGTTGACAAAGACTACAATGCCGTTGAAGCTTGTAAATTTGGCTTACTGTTAAAATTATTGGAGAATGAAGACAGCAATACCATTCCAACTCCTGCCCTTCCCAATTTAGATGCAAACATTTGTTTTGGAAACAGCCTTTTGGATTCTGAAAAAACGTCTGCTGAAAACCAGCAAGATATTAACCCTTATGATTTTGGCGAAACCAAATTTGACGTAATTGTAGGGAATCCACCTTACTTGGCAACCGAGCACATGAAGCAATTCACACCATTGGAATTGCCTTTATTCAAAACACATTATCAGTCAGCACACAAACAGTTTGATAAATATTTCTTGTTTATTGAAAGAGGTTTGGATTTACTCAAACCAAATGGACTTTTCGGATATATTGTTCCAAGCAAGTTCACCAAAGTAGGAGCTGGAAAAAAATTAAGAGAGTTCTTAGCTTCTAAGAAAGGAGTTGAACAAATTATCTCGTTTGGAGCAAATCAGGTTTTTCAGGATAAGACAACATACACTTGTTTATTAATCCTTAAAAAGACCGAACAGGAACACCTGAATTATTTGGAAATTCAATCTTTAAAAGATTGGAAAACCAGAAATATAGCTCCTTACAATTACGATTCCATAGAGTTTGAAAATCTCGATAATGATGGTTGGATATTGGTTCCAGGAGACTTGAAACCCATTTTTGAATCCATTGAAAACCAATCTGAAACTTTAGAATCGCTAATTGGTTCTGAAAACATATACAATGGCATTCAAACCAGTGCTAATAACATTTACATTCATGCGGCAACAAATCAGGACGAACAATTCTACTATTTCCGAAAAGATGGTACAGATTGGAAAATAGAAAAAGAATTAACCCGTCCTTATTTTAAAACGTCAAGTGGTTCAGATAACCTAAATACTTATCGCCCTTTCTCGCCCAATGCCTTTGTTATCTATCCTTATTTAAAAACGGATGAAGGCATTAAGTTTGTTGAAATTGAACAATTAGAGTCAGATTATCCGAATGCTTTTGCTTATCTGAATCACTATAAAGCAATTTTAAATAATCCGAAAAGAGATATTAAGCCAACACCTGAAACGGAAAATGAATGGTACAGGTATGGACGACACCAAAGTTTGGACAAATGTGATGTTCCTGCAAAAATCATAGTTGGCGTTCTTTCGCAAGGAAACAAATACGCCATTGACTATTATGGAACACTGATTTCTTCGGGAGGAACAGCAGGTTATTGTATGATTACTTTACCTGACAATTTTCCTTATTCCATTTATTACATTCAAGCACTTTTAAACTCAAAATATTTAGAATGGTTCTCTGCTCTCAATGGGGAAGTTTTCAGAGGTGGATATATCGCTCGTGGAACAAAGGTTTTAAAAAAACTTCCTATTCGAGTAATAGACTTTGAAAATGAATCTGAAAAAGAACTGCATGATAAGATAGCTTCACTTCAAGAGGCATTAATCCAATTACAAGGTCAAATAGATCAAAATGCAGGAAACCAAAGAGAACTTATTCCGCTTCAACGCCAGTTCGACAACAAGAAAACTGAATTAGACGAAGCACTAAAATCATTGTTTAATCTGGGAGAAGATGATAATCTGATTCCTTTAATTTCTGAATTGTATGCAGCTCATTAAAAATGCGTCCGAAGAGAAGTTAAGGGGTGGATTTTATACCCCCAACCCTATTGCTGCCTTTATCTTAAAATGGGCATTCAATGGCAATAAAGAACTGGACATACTTGAACCAAGTTGTGGTGATGGCGTGTTTTTAGAAGAAATTAAAAAAGGGAATTATCAATACAACTCTGTAACAGCTATTGAGTTTGATGAAGTTGAAGCCGAAAAATCAAGGAATATTGGTTTAACTAACTCAGAAGTTATTCATTCAGATTTTCACGATTTCTGTATTAACACAAAAAAACGTTTTGACCTGATTATTGGTAATCCGCCATATATCCGCTATCAATATTTCAATAAAGAGCAACAAAAATTCGCTGCTGACATATTTGGAAAAGCAAAATTGAAATATTCTAAACTGACCAATGCTTGGGTTTCGTTTGTGGTTGGTTCTTCCCTACTTCTAAAAGAACAAGGGAAAATTGGTTTTGTGCTTCCTGCCGAGATATTGCAGGTTTCGTACGCTCAAACATTGCGTGAGTTTCTAGCTCACTTTTACAACAAAATCAACATTGTTTCTTTTGAAAAACTGGTTTTCCCAGACATTCAGCAAGAAGTTGTTTTATTGCTTTGTGAAAAGAACAATTCTAAAACGCACTTAATTGAGCACTTAGAACTAAGGGATGCTGAAGAACTTCAAAAGTTAGATGTTTCCCGACTAAAAAGCCCGAAAAAGAAGATTGATTTTAAATCAAACAAGTGGACATTCTATTTTCTCGACCAAAAAGAAATTGACTTTTTAGAACGATTTCAAGAAAGCCAACAGATTTCAAAACTTGGTGAATTTGCAAAAGTTGAAGTAGGAATTACAACGGGTTCTAACCCATTCTTTACCGTTCCACTTTCAACCGTCCAGTTTTATGGTTTAGAAAAGTATGCCAAACCTCTGGTTGGTAGAAGTGTACAAGTGCCAAGTGCTATTTTCACACAAAAGGATTGGCAGAAAAACCGTGCAATGGAAGCCCGAGCCCATTTACTGACTTTCCCAAAAATGGCAGACTTAAACGGTTCTATCGGAGCAAGGGATTACATAGCTTGGGGAGAAGAACAAAAGATAAACGAGGGTTACAAGTGTAGAATCCGAGACGAATGGCAAATTGTGCCTTCCTTGAGAATTTCGGACGCTCTTTTCATTCGTAGAAACAACCTTTATCCAAAACTCATTATCAATGAAGCGGAAGCATATACAACGGACACTATGCACCGAGTAACGGTAAAGCCAAATGCAGAAATCAATGCTTTAACAGCAAGTTATTACAATTCTCTGTCTCTAGCATTTTCAGAGATATGTGGTAGAAGTCATGGTGGTGGTGTTTTGGAACTTATGCCGAATGAAGTAGAAGAAATTTTGCTTCCTTACAATTCAAATAACGCTGACTTATTACCAGAAATCGACAAAATGATTCGGGATAAAAAGGACATTTCCGAAATTCTGAAAATCACGAATCAAAAGATTCTAAAAGAGAACTTTGGTTTTACCGATTCAGAAATTGAATTGGCAGACAGTATTTGGAGGAAATTATCAAAACGCAGATTAAATAGAGGGAAATAGATATAAAGCGTTTAGGAATGAGGATCGACATACATACACACACCAAAAAAGTAAGGCAAGGAGATTCCGAACACCGAAACATTGACGTTGAAAAGTTCACGGAAATCATTAAGGAGACTGACGTAAAGATTTTAGCAATAACCAACCATAATCATTTCGACCTTGAGCAATATGCACAGTTCAAAACCAGTGCTGACGGAATTTGTCAAATATGGGCAGGAATAGAATTTGATATTCTTGAAGAAGAACGAAGAGCACATCTGATTATAATAGTAAATCCAAAAAATGTTCAAGCATTTAGTGAGAAAGTAAGTGAAGTCATCGGTTCTACTTCTGCCGACACATTTACAATTAGCATAGAAGATGTTGTAAACAATTTTGACAGTCTTGATGCAATTTTCATTGCTCACTATCACTCAAAGAAACTAAGCTTAACAGATAACGATTTAGATAAACTTGAAAGTTTGGTTTCCAATCCAAAAAGAGTTTTGAAAGAAGCTTCAAACTCTATTTCAGCAGGAATTTACATCAATCACGGACACAATTCTATTCACGGTTCGGATGTTCAAAATTGGAATAACTATGCTAAAAGTTCAACGAGTTTGCCTGAATTAAGATTACCTGTTGAGAGCTTTGAACAATTCTGTTTATTGCTGGATAAAGACGATACAACAATAAAAACGATTCTTAACAGAAAGACAAAAGAAACTATCCAAATAAATCCGTTTAATAGTGCAGCAGAAATAATGGATGTTGATATTTACAATGACATCAATATTCTATTTGGCTCAAAAGGAACAGGAAAAACAGACATTTTGAAAGCACTTTCAAAATACTATAATGGAAAAGGTTTTAAAACAGAAGTTTACGAATCAAACACAAACAAAATAGATGAAGTTTTTGACCTTAAAGGCACAGAACTTACCATTGACATTGAGCAATTTGGAATTGATGATTGTTCCACAGAGTTAGCTTCTTTAAGAAATGCCACCGAAAAAGAAATAACAAGTTTATCAAAATACGGAGATTATTATTCCGCAGATGCAAAGAACAAAATTTCAAAAAATATCAAGATTGATAAATTCACTACTCTTGATGAAAATTCACCTAAAAGAAGTTTTGAAGATGTCAAGGGTAATTTGAAGAAATTTCAGGAGTTCAGAGACTATTATACCGCAGATACAAAACTGAAAGAAATTATTGGTGACGAACTTTTAGGTGAGTTAGACAATGTCATTGAAAGAATTTTAGAAAAGATTAATTCTGAATCGGAAAAACGATTTACTGACTATAAGAGTATCAGTTTCTTTAATAAGTTGGTAAAACTCTTTGTTTCTGAAATTTCCAAGAAAACAGGACAACCTGAAAAGCCAACAAAATCAGGTTTTGCTGAATACGCAAGTAATCGCATTGCTATTGAAAAAGATGTCAATAAAATTCTTAAAAATATTTCAAAAACAATTGCCCCAATTGTTGAGGAAGTCGGCAATTTGGGAGACAAAGGGAAATTGTTTTGCAAAACAAACTTGCTTATACAAAATGGAAAAGTAACAGATGCCAAATACAAGCACCTCACTAATTCAACTAAAACTCCGCAAAAATTAGTAGCTTCCCAAATAGAGCTCATTTCAAAACATATTTATGCAAATACTTTGTTTGAAAAAATAGATGAACTTAAAAAAATTGAGAGTTCTGAATCTGTTTTATCAATTAATGATTTAGTGCTTTTTTATAAACATTTTACATTAGATGATGAATTTTATACACCTTCTAACGGTGAATCATCAATGGTGCTTTTGCACAACGAATTGATGAAAGACAAAGAAATTTATCTCATTGACGAGCCTGAAAAAAGTTTAGGGAACGACTATATAAGTGATGTAATTGTTCCTTTAATAAAGGAAAAGGCCAAAAGTGGGAAAAGAGTTATTATCGCAACACATGATGCAAATATTGCCGTTAGAACATTGCCTTACAACTCAATTTACCGTGAACACGATATTAACGGCTATTACACCTATTCAGGAAATCCATTTTCCAACAGTTTAGTTTGTAGTTCGGGGAAGAAACCCAATTTAGATTGGAAATCAATTAGTATGAAAACATTAGAAGGCGGAAAATCTGCTTTCGGTGAAAGAGGAAAAATATATGGCAACACATAACGCAACAATAGAAAGAAAAGACAATAGTGCAACCTTAAAACTTTCGCTTGGTGAAACTATATTAGACATTGTACTGACAGAAGATAAACCCAATGACGTAAAAACTGTTTTCAACAAACTGTTAGAACAACTAAAAAGGGGTGAATTTGACTTCAATTTATCAGATGAAAAAGAGGACTTGTATTTCCACATTTGCAAAGAATACATAACACAACTTAATGCAGAACTGAAAAGTACCTACAAAGAACTACAAGACAACGGACTATTGAAAACGGAATAAATGCCAACGCTAAAACCATACACATTGCCAAGTCTCACCAGCCGAAACACAAGCCAAAACTTGGCAAAGAGTATGGTTTCCCCAACGCTGAATGACAAAATGAAAGAAAAAAGCCAGTGGCTAACATTGTGTATAAGCAATAGCGGGTTCAGTGTTATTTGGATACTTAAAACTATAAATCAAAGGTCGGTGCTATCTGACAGTTTAGTGGTTTAAATCCGCTACTGCTCATACACGAGACCGTTACCAGCAATTGAAGAAAATAATAATTGATATGAGAAAAATATTTACAATAGTTTTATTTGTCAGCTTCGGACTAAATTCATTTGGACAAACAAAGGAAGATAAAGTAAAAGCTTACGAGATTGCTATGGAAGCAATTAAAATTATGGACAATGGAGAAATTGATAAATCCATTGAAATGTTAAAGAAATCGCAAAAATTAGACTCCGAAAACTACAACTATCCTTATGAAATTGGATATGCCTATTATCTACAGAAAGACTACAAAAAAGCCATAAAAACATTGAAAGAGGTCATAGAATATAAAGATAATAACGACCAATGTTTTACTTTGTTAGGTAATATTTATGATATAGACAAACAACCCGAAAAAGCTATTGAAATATATAAGAAAGGATTAATTAAATTTCCTAAATCTGGCAGACTACATTATGAATTAGGCAATGTTCAAGAAGTTTTAAAAAATTATGATGATGCCCTTACATCTTGGGAAAATGGAATTTCGGTTTCACCTTCTTACCCTTCAAATTATCATACCGCATCTATTTACTACTGTAAATACACCACTGAAAAACTTTGGGGCGTGATTTATGGAGAGCTGTTTATCAATATCGAAAGAGGCTCCGAAAAAACAGCAGAACTTAGTAAGTTACTTTTTGACACGTATAAATCTTCTATAACTATTAAATCGAAAACCGAAGCTGGCGTAAGTTTTAGTAAATCATCACAAATGACTATCCCTAAAGATGGAGAGGAAATTAAGTTACCCTTTTCAATGCCATATGAAATGACAATGGTTTTAGCTGTTACATCTGAATTGGATAAAAAAGAACTTGGAATTGAATCTTTTAACAGTATCAGAACTTCATTTATCAATAATTGGTTTGAAAACAAACGAAATATTGAATACCCCAATATTTTATTTGATTGGCACAAGAAATTAATTGAATTAGGATATTTCGAATCATATAACTATTGGTTATTAATGAAAGGAAATGAGGCTGAATTTGATAAATGGGCTGCTGCTAATAAAGAGAAATTTGACAAGTTTATTGAATGGTTCTCAGAAAATCCTTTAACAATAAATGAGCAAAATAATTTTCATCGATTACAGTATAATTAAAAAAGCTGGTAACACTATATATAGCAAATAGGGCGTTCAGTGGGTTTCGAAAGTTCTGTGGTTATTTGAAACACCGCCAAATCGTTGATTTGGCTTTTAAGAATGAATAAATTAAAAACAAAATACAACGCTTTGGCTCAGTGCAAACTTGAAAGTTTATCGCTTTCTATTGCCCTACTTGCCATATACTAAACGTTAACGATAACAGTTTTGATTTGGTAGTGAATAATTTCATAGTCGATTTAATGCCTTTCGGAACATTCAACAAACTAGCTAAAGAATTTTACAGAGTAACTAAACCGGGTGGAAAAGTTGTCATTTCAACTTTTTCTTTTGGCAAAAAGAAAATCAATAGATTTTGGTTTTGGCTTGCTAAAAAATTCCCTGATATTTTAACCGGATGCCGACCTGTATCATTTAAGAAGAATTTAGTTAAATCTGGATTTAAAATTGAAGAAAGTATTGAAATTAGTCAAAAACGATCCTGTTAGAAATTATAGAAGCAAGAAAAAACGAAAGAAAAAAAAGAATAACAAACACCCAACGAAAAACATAGTGCATTTGTCATATAGTACTAATTATGAAGACATTTGAAATAAATACCAACATGCAAGATTAGAAACTAATTTAGTAAAAACTCTAAGTTTTAACTTATGTAAAGGATGTAGCTTAACGAACAAATAGAGTCTACTAGGTCAACTATGTAGGAGGGCAAAGCAACTAATGTAACATGTAAAAGTGTCACCTATTGTTAAACTAAAATCGAAAAAGTAATGTGTCTTTTTAGACTATCTAGAGGCAAATAACAAACTCTTTTCGACAACGTATCTTCTCTTATAACTTCCAACATATTCATAGGAGGTTATACAGTCATTTGTTTTATATATTTGATTATATATATGGTTCTACTACGGTATCTTTTCCTAACTTATATAAAGGTATATTTAAGTAAATTATATCAGAACCAGTATTGTAAAATTTTTGAACAAACCAATTAGTATTAGAGTCCGGGAATTGAAAATACTTTTGCGAATATCCAGATGCTGAATATAAAATCATAAATAAAGTAACAAGCAAAGAATAATTTGGAATTGACTCATTGTTGAATATTAAACCACGGAATGTTACTAAACATAACAAAATTTATTTTAAAAAGTCGGTTACAATATTATAAAACGCTTCAGGAGCTTCAGCATGAACCCAATGACCTGAATTTTCAACGGTTTCTATGCGAACATTTGAAAATAATGATTCAATTAGTGGTAAGTCTGTATCTTGAATATATTTTGATTT
>Ga0114931_10011751_pt1 | contig 10313 bp, 11 predicted proteins | sample 2SBtaG_FD_89579 | JGI IMG/M metagenome (GOLD analysis project Ga0114931, IMG submission 89579) | Deep subsurface microbial communities from Kolumbo volcano to uncover new lineages of life (NeLLi) - 2SBTROV14_V59a metaG | ecosystem: Environmental > Aquatic > Marine > Volcanic | place: Kolumbo... | reverse complement strand
TCTTCCTTCGCCGTTAATGAGTTTCAGGATGCCGCATGGTTATCTAAATAACCTGCTCGGCAAAGCATCAGCCCTTTTCTAAGACAAACGCTTGATATTGGCGAGGCCTCAGTGGTGCAACTCGCGTTACATAAAAATATTTCCACTGTATGTATTGATGAGGCGATGGGACGGCGTGTTGCCAGGCTCAATGGGCTCAAGCTAACTGGTTCCATAGGCATATTAATTCGAGCTAAAAAAGAAGGGTTTCCCATTGTTATCAGGGATGCCATTCAGCGCATGAAAGATCACGGTATATGGCTGAGCGAGGGGGTGGTTTCTTTCGCATTGGATCAGGTTGGAGAAGACAATTGATAGCAGGGATTCTTGATGATGATCTGGCAGTGACACATTTATAGAACTAAACTTTGCTGTTTTGAAGTTTAAGCACACTGTGAAGAAGAAAAAGACATGAACAATGCCTCGCCGCGATGGAATAAAAGACGGGGTGATTTTGGCATAGATGTGCATTGCATAGAGATGATAGATATTTCCCACTTGCCACTTTCTACCTGGAACTTGTTTTCATGACCACCGCCATCAAAATCGAGAACCTGTCCAAGAAATATGTGATCGGGCATCAGAAGCAGGAGCGATACACCGCGCTGCGTGATGTGATGATGAACAAGCTGCGCGGGTTTGGCGAACGGTTGAGGCATCCTTTGTCTCCCAATCGTGAGGAGATCAATCTCGAGGAATTCTGGGCGCTCAAGGATATCAACTTGGAGATCGAGCAGGGGGATCGCGTGGGCATCATCGGGCGCAACGGAGCGGGTAAATCCACCTTGCTCAAGGTGCTGAGCCGGATTACCGAGCCAACGAGCGGCAAGGTGCATATCAATGGCCGTGTGGCCAGCCTGCTGGAGGTGGGTACTGGTTTTCATCCCGAATTATCCGGCAGGGAAAATATCTATCTCAACGGTGCCATCCTTGGCATGCGCCGGGCCGAGATCAAAAGAAAGTTCGATGAAATCGTGGATTTTTCCGGTGTCGAGAAGTTTCTGGATACGCCGGTCAAGCGTTATTCATCCGGCATGTATGTACGGCTGGCTTTCGCGGTGGCGGCGCATCTGGAACCGGAGATTCTGGTGGTGGATGAAGTGCTCGCGGTGGGCGATGCGCAGTTCCAGAAGAAGTGCCTTGGCAAGATGGAGGAGGTGGGGAAGGAAGGCAGGACAGTGCTGTTCGTAAGTCACAACATGGCCGCAATTACATCTCTATGTCAAAGAGTTGTTTTACTTGATTCGGGCTCTGCTGTATTTGATGGCGATGTCTCGGAAGGGATAGTGCAGTATTACTCGGGAGGATCGAGTTCCCCGGCATTTCTGAGTACAACACAAGACAGGAAAATTGGAGACCAGAATGCCGAACTCATCAATGCATGTATTAAAAATAATACAGGGAATACAACGCCGGAAGTTGATATCACCCGGTCTTGCAGTATTTCGATGCGATATCGAATTCTTTCTGATGAAAAAGATTCGATTGCCGTACCAAACTTCCATTTCTTTACGGCAGATGGAGCTTATGCGTTTATAGCAGCGCCAAAGAAACTGAAGGCGTACGGTGAGGGAGAATACCTAGCTGTCTGCAATGTGCCCGGGAATTTTCTTAACGAAGGAACGTATTTTGTTGGCCTTGCATTAACCTCGTATTCACAGATCGGTTTTCATGTCAATTACTTTGAGCAGAATGCCTTGTCTTTTAATGTGCGTGATCCAATGACAGAAGACAGTGGACGTTACGGTTATGCAGGACCGATCCCCGGTGTCGTGAGACCGGATCTGGATTGGCAAATCAAGAGGGTAAACGGATGAAAGCAGTTATATTGGCTGGTGGCCTGGGAACGCGTATCAGTGAGGAAACGCACTTGAAGCCGAAACCGATGGTTGAAGTCGGCGGCAAGCCTGTTCTCTGGCATATCATGAAAACTTACTGCGCTCATGGGGTTACGGATTTTATTATCTGCCTTGGATATAAGGGCTATCTGATCAAGGAATATTTTGCCAACTATTATTTGCATATGTCCGATGTGACATTCGATATGCATGATAATTCCATGAAGGTACATCAAAATACAGCCGAGCCATGGACGGTAACGCTGGTGGATACCGGCGAATTGACACAGACCGGTGGCAGGCTCAAGCGAATTGCGTCATATCTCGATGACGAGGATTTCTGTTTCACCTATGGTGATGGCGTATCCGATGTGAATTTGACCAAGTTGATCGAATTTCACCGCTCACAACAAACACTGGCTTCAGTGACTGCGATTCAGCCTGCGGGCCGTTTTGGCGCGCTGGATTTGAGTGGACACAAAATCTGCGCTTTTGAGGAAAAACCGCAGGGTGATGGTTCATGGGTCAATGGCGGTTATTTTGTGTTATCGCCCAGGGTTCTGGATTACATTGATGGGGATGCGTCCATATGGGAAAGGGAACCATTGCAGGCGCTGGCTCATGCAGGTCAGCTATCAGCCTATAAACATGATGGGTTCTGGCAGCCGATGGATACATTAAGGGATAACAATTATCTGAATGAGTTGTGGGACAGCGGCAAAGCGCCCTGGAAAGTCTGGTAGTGAATCCGTCATTCTGGAAAGGCAAGCGGGTGTTTGTCACCGGCCATACCGGTTTCAAGGGCGGGTGGCTCTGCCTGTGGCTGAAGTCTCTGGGAGCGGATGTGACTGGTTTTGCATTGGCCGCTGCAACGAGCCCAAATCTGTTTGATGCCGCTCATGTCGGTGATGGAATGACATCCGTGATCGGAGATGTGCGTGACCGTGAACGGCTGGCCAGAGCAATGATCGAAGCGCAACCCGAAATAGTTATTCATCTGGCCGCTCAGGCACTGGTGCGGTATTCCTATCGCGAGCCGGTTGAAACCTACGCCACCAATGTGATGGGCACGGTGCATCTGCTGGAAGCCGTGCGCGGATGTGATTCGGTGAACAGCGTGCTGGTGGTGACCAGCGACAAGTGTTATGAGAATCAGGAAAGGGATGAAGGTTACAGTGAAGATGAAGCAATGGGCGGCTTCGATCCCTATTCGAACAGCAAGGGCTGCGCAGAGCTGGTGGTATCCGCTTATCGGAGAAGTTTCTTTGATGGTGGAAAGAAAGTGGCAATCTCCACAGCCCGTGCGGGTAATGTGATCGGTGGCGGCGACTGGTCGGAGGATCGACTGATTCCGGATATGGTGCGTGCTTTCTCTGCGGCAGAGCGTGTTACGATTCGTAATCCCGGGGCCGTGCGTCCCTGGCAACATGTGTTTGACGCGCTGCATGGTTATCTGTTGCTGCTGGAACGCATGGTTGAAAATCCAGAATCCTTTTCACAGGCATGGAATTTCGGATCCGAGGACACGGATGCATATGATGTGGCCTGGATTGTCGAACATTTTGTGCAGATATGGGGTGAAGCGGGCTGGAGCATTGAGAAAAACGCCGCGAATCCGCATGAGGCGGGCCTGTTGCGTCTGGATTGCAGCAAAGCCAGAGATCGCTTGAACTGGCAGCCGGTTCTGGAACTGGAACAGGCCATGGACTGGATTGCAGCGTGGTATCGCTGTTATTATGACCATGGTGATGTTGCGGCAATGTCCGCCGAACATCTGGATGCGTTTCTGCGCATAGCGGCGGAATGAATCTTCGACCCACGCCGATTGCAGGTCTAATGGTGGCCGAAACCACCCGCATCTGCGATCATCGCGGCGCATTTGCCCGTCTGTTTTGTGAGCAAGAACTGGCTGAAGCGATGGGAGAAAGACATATTGTTCAGATCAATCATTCCCGCACATCGCAAGTGGGTGCTGTGCGGGGCATGCACTTTCAGCATGCACCGGTAGCCGAGATGAAGCTCGTGCGTTGTCTTAAAGGGCGGGTCTTTGATGTGGCCGTTGATTTGCGCCGCGATTCTGAAAGCTTTTTGAAGTGGTATGCGGTTGAGCTTTCAGCCGATAATAACCTGATGATGGTGATTCCGGAAGGTTTTGCGCACGGGTTTCAGGTGCTGGAGCCGGAGAGTGAACTGCTTTATCTGCATACGGCGTTTTATACGCCGGAGCTGGAGGGCGGGGTTCGATTTAATGATCCCGGACTGGCCATATCATGGCCGCTGGAAGTGACTGATGTTTCGGATCGGGACAGCAACCATCCGTTGATCGGCAATGATTTTTCCGGGGTTGTACTATGAAATGCCGTCACTGCGCCCGTATTCTTCAGCATCCGTTTCTGGATTTGGGTTTCGCGCCGCCATCCAACGCCTATCTGAAAGCGGAAGACTTGCATGCGCAGGAGCTGTATTTTCCATTGAAATTACATGTCTGCGATCAGTGCTGGCTGGTGCAAACCGAGGATTATGCGCGTTCGGATGAGTTGTTTACCGGGGACTACGCCTATTTTTCATCCACCTCGTCCGGCTGGCTGCAACATGCGAAAGATTATTGCGACATGATTACAGACCGATTGCAACTGGATGCGGACAGCTTTGTCATTGAAGTCGCCTCCAATGACGGCTATCTGCTGAAAAACTTTGTTGAGGCTGGTATTCAGTGCATGGGCATCGAACCGACGGACAGCACAGCAGACGCTGCTGAGAGGCTGGGAATCGAGGTGCGGCGGGAGTTCTTCGGCCAATCGCTGGCGGAACAATTGGTTAGCGAAGGCCTGCAGGCTGATTTGATTCTGGGCAATAATGTCTATGCTCATGTGCCGGACATCAATGATTTCACACGCGGACTAGAATGCGCACTGAAGCCGGGTGGCACGATTACGCTAGAGTTTCCGCATCTGCTCAATTTGATTCGGCTGAATCAGTTCGATACGGTCTATCATGAGCATTATTCCTACCTATCTCTCTATACCGTACAGCACATTCTTGCTGCCGCCGGTCTGAGGGTGTTTGATGTTGAACAGCTGCCGACGCATGGCGGCAGTCTGCGCATGTATGCTTGCCATGAAGAGGATATCCGGGTGACGGCGGAAGCGGTGAATGCATTGTTGGCGGATGAGTCGCAGGCGGGATTGCAAACATTGCCGGTGTATCTGGCGTTCCAGCGGCGCGCCGACAAGGTGAAAAATGATTTGCTGACATTCCTGCTGGAACAGAAGAGGGCGGGCAAGTCCGTGGCGGCCTATGGGGCTGCAGCCAAGGGCAATACGCTTCTTAATTACGCTGGCATCAAGCCGGATTTATTGCCGTTTGTCTGTGATGCGGCACCATCCAAGCAGGGAAAGTATATGCCTGGCAGTCATATTCCGATTCTGACCCCGGGAGAAATTGAAAAACAGAAATCGGATTTCGTGGTGATTCTGCCGTGGAATATTGCCGATGAAATTATGCGTCAGAATGCGTTGGTTCGAGATTGGGGCGGAAAATTTGTAACCGCAGTGCCGGAGATGAAGATCCATGAGTGACAAGATCCATTACACCAAACCTTCCATTACTGACTTGGAAGTGAGTTATGCCACCGATGCAGCCCGCAACGGCTGGGGCGAACGTTGCTATGAATATATCTCCCGCTTTGAAGATGCATTCAAAGATCATCTCGGAGTTCAGTATGCCATTGCCACTTCCAGTTGCACCGGGGCTCTGCACATGGGCATGGCAGCGCTGGGCATCGGTTCCGGCGATGAAGTCATTATGGCGGATATCAACTGGATTGCTTCGGCTGCTCCCATCACCTATCTGGGAGCCAAGCCGGTATTTGTGGATGTGTTGCCGGATACTTGGTGCATTGGCCCGGAAAAGGCAGAGGCGGCGATTACGCCGAGAACCAAGGCTATTGTCGCTGTGCACCTGTATGGCAATTTGTGCGATATGGATGCACTGCTGGCCATTGGGGAAAAGTACGATATTCCCGTCATTGAAGATGCAGCCGAGGCGATTGGTTCTGTTTATCATGATAAACGAGCCGGATCGATGGGCGTTTTTGGGACGTTCTCTTTTCATGGCACGAAGACATTGACGACGGGCGAAGGTGGCATGTTTGTCACCAATGACCCGGAACTGTATGAGCATGTTCTCACCTTGAGCAATCATGGGCGGGATAAGGATCAAACAAAACAATTCTGGCCGGATATGATTGGGTTTAAGTACAAAATGTCCAATATCCAGGCTGCGATTGGTTGTGCCCAGATGGAGCGCATCAATGAGCTGATTGCGGGCAAGCGGCGCGTGTTCAAATATTACGAAGAACATTTGAAGAGCTTACCGATTCGGATGAACCTGGAACCGGACGGTACGATAAATGGCTGTTGGATGCCTGCCATAGTTGTTGATAAAGATGTGTCGTTTGATCGTGATGTGCTTTTGGCTCATTTCAAGGAAAATAATATTGATGGGCGGGTGTTCTTCTGGCCACTCAGTATGCTGCCAATGTTTGATTCAAAAATGGAAAATACTGTTAGTTATGGATTGTATATGCGTGCTATCAATTTGCCTTCGTATCACGATCTTAGCGCAGAACAAATGGATCAAGTGATTACGCTGACTCAATCACATATAGGGCGAGTGTAGAAAATAGCATGAAGTTGTTGTTAATGGCTGCTGAACGGGTCGGAACAGAAATTTTATGTTGGTTGCTCAAGGTATATCCTCAAGACCTAACTATGGTTGTAACTCCAGATAAGAACGAAATATTTCATGCGGCAACAAAAGCGGGTGTCCCAGCAACAATATTTCGGTCATCTCAACAAGTAGTTCTGGAATTACAGGATGCTTCCATTGAACCAGACATAGGTATTCTTGCATGGTGGCCTCTGATCATTCGTGATCCGTTGCTTAGTGTGCCGAAACACGGTTTTATCAATACGCACCCAAGCCTTCTGCCATATAATCGGGGAAAACACTACAACTTTTGGGCATTGGTCGAGCAAACCCCGTTTGGGGTTTCCTTGCACTTTGTTAACGAAGGTGTCGATAGCGGAGATATAGTCGCACAAAAGGCTATTCAATATGATTGGGAGGATAACGGCGCATCATTGTATGCGAAGGCTCAACTGGAAATAGTGACCCTTTTTAAGAAGACATACCCACTTATACGAACACTAAATATCCCCCGGCACAAACAAGATATTGACAAGGGGAGTTTTCATACAGCCGATGAAATTGATGTAGCAAGCATGATCAATCTTGAGAAGCAATATTGTGCACGTGATTTACTAAACTTGTTGCGAGCCAGAACATTTCCTATGTATCCTGCGTGCTGGTTTCGGGATGGTGGCGAGGAATATGAAGTAAGAATAGAAATAAAAAGGAAAAAGACATGAGAGAATATGAAATATTTAAGGCAGAATGTGTGCAGGAGATTGCCGCGCTAGGGAGCAATGAGCAGCTTATACATGCTACTCGCAATTGGTTCGATTTAGCAAATAAAGAAAAGTATTCCTACCACTTTGAATGGCTGGGCCGCCCAATTATCCAATATCCTCAAGATATGTCGGCCATGCAGGAACTGGTCTGGATGATTAAACCAGACCTGATCATCGAAACCGGCATTGCCCATGGCGGATCGCTGATATTCAGCGCCTCCATGCTTGCGATGTTGGATATGTGTGACGCCATTCAATCAGGGGAAACCATGGATCCAAAGAAGTCGAAGCGAAAGGTACTTGGTATCGACATTGATATTCGTGCGCACAATCGTGCGGCTATTGAGGCGCATCCGATGTTCTCGCGTATCCAGATGATTGAAGGCTCCAGTATCGTGCCAGAAGTGATTGACCAGGTGCAGGGTATTGCCACAAATTATAAGCGCGTGCTTGTTTGCCTTGACAGTAATCATACCCATGAACACGTACTCTCCGAGCTTGAGGCGTACGCGCCGCTGGTAAGCGCGGGTAGTTATTGCGTGGTGTTCGATACCATCATCGAGGATATGCCGGAAGGTTCATTTCCTGATCGCCCCTGGGACAAGGGGAACAACCCGAAAACTGCGGTATGGGAATACCTGAAAACCCACCCCGAGTTCGAGATCGACAAAAGCATTCAGAACAAATTGCTCATCACCGTTGCTCCGGATGGGTATTTGAAACGGATTAAGGTTTAAAGTCAGTGCTTATAAAGCTGCTAACAGGGTACTAAAGTGGAAAGAATTTCAATCATCATTCCAACCAGAGAACGCTATGATACTTTGAAATATACGCTGGAAACCTGCGTAATGCAGGATGATAGTAATCTGGCCATCATTGTTAGTGATAACTTTAGCCAAGATGCTACCAAAGAAGTAATCCAGTCATTTTTAGATGAGAGGATTCGATACATCAATCCCGGAAAGCGCCTGAGTATGAGCCACCATTGGGAATTTGCGCTTTCACACGTAGGTGACGGGTATGTTCTTTTTTTGGGAGATGATGATGGGTTGTTGCCAAATTCTCTAAAAAACCTGCGAGCCATCATTCAATCAACCGGGATGAAAGCTATTGCCTGGGCTCAAGCTTCATACAGTTGGCCCACCCATATTCATCCTGATGAAAGCAATCAATTATTTGTGCCACTTTCCAGAAAATTCGAGGTGCGATCGACCGAGAAATACCTATCGGATGTTGCCCAGTTTAAGGTTAGCTATCTTGAACTACCCGGATTATATAAAGGGTTGGTTCATCATGACGTAATTGAGCAAGCCAGATCGAAGGAGGGGCTTTTTTTTAACTCTAACCAACCCGATATATATTCGGCAGTTGCTATAGCGAATACAATATCAGACTACTACTATTCATATAAGCCTTTCACAATCAATGGAGCATCGCATCATAGTGGAGGCACATCTTATTTCAGCAATTCAGATAATGAACAGACCAAGGCAAGTATCAAGAAATTTCTCAAAGAAGATAATATCCCGTTCCATCCTCAATTGGTGCTTGCGTCATCAATGCCGATAATAACTGCAGAATCGTTTCTTCAAGCCAATGATCATTTACAGCATGGAACCAAAATATTAATAGATTTCAGGCGCTTGTTACTGAAGGCAATTGAAACAGCCGTTCCAATGTCGAATAGCAATTATGATGCCGTGGTCTTTGCAGTCAGAGAAATAGCGCGACTGAACGGAGTTGATGATCAATATATTGAGAAAATTATAGCTCAGCACAGGAATGTACCGGCCTCGGAATACAAGCCGATCTATGGTTTTGACACTTTCCATAATGGTCTCCGCTTGAATTGCAGAGAGCTCAATATCAGCAATGTCCATGAGGCTTCTATTGCTTGTGGGTGTGTGCTGAAGCTTGAAGCATTTAATCATTGTTCTATCCCCGCAATTACTAAAACGGTTGGAACAATGTTTAAATCATCACCAAGGCTAATATACAAAGTTCTCAGAAAAATTAAATATTTTTTAAGATGAATAAAATAGTTTCTTTCGTAATCCATTTGATGAGGCGAATGCCTCATGAAAATATAAGCAGCGAGAGACGTGAATCTCAAGTTGAACATTTATCCGAGAGTATAAAGATGAGGTTTCGAGAAGATAATAGACTTGACTATTTAATCTATGACTACTGTTTGAAAAAGTTGGATTACCTTAATAGAAATCTTGATAAATTATTATCCCAATCGGATAAATAATAATGAAAGAATGTTTTATTTGCGGCCACAGTTTGTTAGTCAGTCAAAAAGCTCTTTCTGACGATCGTTATGGCTACCCTGGACAGTTTTCTCTGATGCGTTGCCGGGAATGCGGTCATGCGTTTCTGGAGAATGCTTTTACATCGGAACAGTTGACCGACTTGTATTCCAATTATTATCCGCGTTCGCAATTTGATCTGGATGCTTATCAACCGCATCAGGTAGCAAAGGGATTTGGGGCATGGTTGAATGGCTCAAAGAGTTCTGCATTTCGCTGGGTGCCGCCGAATGTTCGCGTGCTGGATATCGGCTGCGGGTTTGGCGAATCGCTTGGTTACCATGCGGCTAGGGGCTGCGATGTGTATGGCATGGAAGCGGATGAGAATATTCGCAGAGTGGCGGATAAGTTCGGGTTCAAGGTGCATGTCGGCCTGTTTGATCCAGGCATCTACGAACCTGATTTTTTTGATTATGTCACCATGGATCAGGTGATGGAGCATGTGACCGATCCGCTTGAGACATTGCAGGGAGTGGCGCGGGTTCTAAAGCCCGGCGGGAAGGCGATCCTGACGACGCCCAATGCCAATGGTTGGGGTGCAAAGGTGTTCGGCCGCAAGTGGATCAACTGGCACGCGCCGTATCATCTGCAATTTTATTCGAAACAATCCATGCGGAGACTGGCCGAAAAAGCGGGTCTGGAGATTGAGT
>Ga0114931_10011750_pt1 | contig 10313 bp, 8 predicted proteins | sample 2SBtaG_FD_89579 | JGI IMG/M metagenome (GOLD analysis project Ga0114931, IMG submission 89579) | Deep subsurface microbial communities from Kolumbo volcano to uncover new lineages of life (NeLLi) - 2SBTROV14_V59a metaG | ecosystem: Environmental > Aquatic > Marine > Volcanic | place: Kolumbo... | reverse complement strand
CGCGCGCGGAAGATCTGCCTATGGCGTATAAGCGCTATCTCGTAAACGGCATTCGTGACGCGTTTGAAATTAAGGCCGTGCCGATCCGGTTGATTCTAAAAAAACCAGATAATCCGTATGCGCCTAATAAATCCTAACCCGCTACTGCCTTGGCCGCGCTCTAAATGAAAAATGTCTAGCTCCCGTGAGTTCGTCTGTAAGCGCCTCGTAAATCAGCGGCGTCAACTCCTCCGGTTCAGGCAAAGTCTTAGGGTCTTCACCGGGCATGGCTTCTGCCCGCAGGCCGGTTCGCATGGCGCCGGGGTCGATGATGGCGACGGAAACGCGCGAATTCTTCGCTTCTTCGGCATAAGTCTCTGCGAGCATTTCAAGCGCTGCTTTCGAAACGGCGTAGGCGCCCCAATAGGCGCGCGGCTTTTCACCGCCGACGCGCGATGTCAGGAACACCACGCGCGCGTCTTCGGATTTTCGCAGCATAGAATCGAAAGCGCGGATCAATCGCCAGTTTGCCGTGACATTGATATCGAGGGTTTTTTGCCAGACACGCGGGTCGATATCGGGCAGGGGCGCCAGTTCGCCTAGAACGGCCGCATTGGCGATTAAAATATCGAGCTTTTCAAAACGCTGCGCCAGTGCGCCGGCGAGTTGCTCAATATTGTCGCCGGCGCCGAGGTCCATGGGAATGAGGGAAGCCTTGCCGCCCGCCGCGCGGATTTCATCGTCCAGTTCTTCAAGGCCGCCGGTGGTGCGCGCCAGCACCAGAACATGCGCGCCGGCTTTTGCCAGGGCAAGGGCGATGGCTCGGCCAATGCCGCGTGAAGCGCCCGTGATGAGCGCTGTTTTTCCGGAAAGATCAGGCGTGTCAGTCATGGGCCGCTTGCTACGTTGCTTGGGCTCAGGCCGCAATCATCCAGCGCTTTAACGGCAGACAAAAGTTTCACCGTCAATGACAAACTGTGCGGGGTCGCCCGCCGGCGGCATATAGCCCGCCCAGCCCGCAGTCCAGCCATCCTCGTTGGGCGCGGCGTCTTCAGCTGCTTCGAAAGACGACCAGTCTTCTGAAAAGACAAGGTGAATGGCGCCGCTTTCATCGATCTTTATCCACTTTCCGGCGAATGTTTGCTTGTGGAGCAGGCCGATCATGACGCCAAGATCATGATCGGCTGGAAGCGCAAAAACACCTGCCGCATTATCTGAGTCAAATCGTATGAAGAAAGGGCCGTATTGAGTGCAGTATGTGCGTTCAATCGCAGCAATCTCTGTGGTTTGTGCGTCTGCGCCGCTAATAAATAACGTCGCAAATATCAGCGTGAATAATATCGTTTTCATCATGTTTCTTTCTTCGGCGGAACCCTGTTTCTTTTCTTCCTGCCGCCTGTTTCATCAAAAGGCTGTATAGGCGGCTTTTCAACATGAGATCATCATAGCGCCTCCGGGAGGGAGGGGGATAAAATTTAATGAAATTTATTTTTGTAACATTCCATCCCCGCCTATTTTTTCTGTGGTAGAATGAGCTCGCGGCGCAGTGGGGGCGCGGGAATCAGGGGCTTTTATGGCGCATCGCCCCGGTTTTGAGGTCAATATTTGCGGTGGCGAGCCCATGGGACAGCGGCGTTAGATATTCAGCGTAACGAAGCGCGGCGCTTTCAGGTTTTGTTTGCAGCGGCTGGCGCGCCTGGACCGCGCTGAAGGTGACAATCGGCCTTTTGATTTTGTGAAAATCGAGAAACTCGTCACGCCAGTTGAGACCGCAATGGTCGTATAGGCGGCGCGCTTCGGATTCAAAATCAGCAATCAGCGTTTCATACTGAAAGAGAGGAAAATCCGCCGGGTACAGCTTTTCCCAATGCGCTATGAGCCGCGCATAGTCGCCGTAAAAATAGGCGATATCCTCTAGCCGGCAGGCAAAGGACCATTCGCGGTTGAACGGGTGACGATAGATTGAAAATCCCGTTTCCATGGGATTGCGCCGGATGTGGACGATCTTCGCCTTCGGGAACAATGCTAGGATGAGACCAACGCACCGGAAATTCAACGGCTGCTTGTCTACAACATAACGCGCGCCATCAAGATTGGGAAAACTGGCAAAATACAAATCGCGCCAGGTCTGCAGCTGCTCTTTCGGCGCATCATTGATCGTTGCAGCGCCTTTTTGCTCGGCCCAGGCTAAAATATCGCGCAATATTGTAGGGAGCCGTGTAAGCTCTCCTGCGCCAAGAATATCCGGATGTGCGGCAAGCACGCTTTCCATGAGCGTCGTCCCTGACCGCGGCATGCCGACAACAAAAATTGGAATGGCCGGCGCCGGTTCAAAATCATGGCGTTGAGGAGGAGATGCGAATAATGACAACAGCTTTTCCGTCAGCGCCTTGCATTGCGCGCAATCAAAGCCGTCGCCGCTCTCATGAAAAACGCGTGCGCCGGTTTTATTGCCCTCATGGAGCATGACGATCGCGTCTTCTGCCTGGCTGCGCGCATGATAAACATTGCCCAGCGCCAGCAGCAGCTTATAGGCCTCGTCTGGCGGCGTACGTTCGTTAGACGCCAATTCACGCATCGCCGCGAGATCATCATCAAGCATCTTGCCTTTGCGCAAGTCACAGAGCTGCGTAAAGGCCGGAAAAAGCCGGGGGTTGGCAGCGATTGCCCTAGCGCTGAGAGCTTCAGCCGCTTCAAGATCTCCTGTATAAAATTTCAGGCGGCTCATGGCGTAAAGCGCCATCGCGGAGTCCGGATCAAGCGCCAGCGCTTTTTCAAGCACCTCGCCTGCTTCCGTAAATTCCCGGGCGGTGGTGCAGTACCGGCCATAGGAGATGAGCAATTTGGTGTCTACCGGTTCTTGCCAAACGACCTCCGCCAGGGCGTGGCGCGCCTCCTTCCAGTAACCGAATTCAAAAAGGAGTTCCGCCAGTGTGCCGAGAGAGTCGCGGTTTGCTTTGTGGGCGTTTCGCCAAACTTGCGCGACGCGATTGATGGTGCGGCCGTCGCGTTGATGTTTTGCAATATGCAGCGCCAGCGTCAGCGATTTTTCTGAAGACAGCGAAGCCTTGAGGGCCGCCGCCGCCGCGCGGTTCGCCTCTGCGACATCGCCTTTCAACAGCTGCGCGCGCCCGTAACCGGCGAGGGCGTCGATATTGTGTCCGTCCAGCTCATAAGCGCGGCGGTAGGCGCCGGCGGCGTCATCGGCGGCGTTCCGGCTCAACTCCACATCGCCGCGCAGGGTCCAGATGTCGGTGGCGTCCGGTTTAATCTCCAGTGCGGCGTCAAGATGGCCGGCAGCTTCATCGAACCGCCGGTTCTTTTCTAGGATTGCTGCGAGGTTCATCCGGAAAATTGGCTCGCGCGGATCAATGGCGACGGCGCGCTCAATCAGGGCGATGGCCTGGTCGCGGTCCGAATGCATCTCATGGGTGAGGCCGAGCAGGTGCAGCGCCTCCGGATCGTCGGGGGCGAGGTCCACCGCCTCAGCGAATTTGGCATGGGCGCCGGCAATATCACCCGCGCCATGGGCGGCGAGGCCCTGGTCGATTAACTTCGCTGCGTCGCCTGATTGCGGCATGGGGGCTTCCGGTTTTGAACTCATGGTGAATATATCTCATACCGTCATCTGGACGAAAGTCAGGATCCAGTCTTGTATCAGGCATGATAGCGCCAACCGGCCGGCTCATAATATTGTAGAGTTGGAAAGACGCAAAAGCCTTCATATCTTCAATTTTTCTGGGCCCCGGCCTTCGCCGGGATGAGCGGGCTGAGAAACGCGTGCAATTGGGAGAAGGGGAAGAATTGGCTACCCGACTTATGCGTCGGATATCGGGTCGATGGTTTAGGCTCCCGTCGCATCGATAGCGTGGGCGATGGAAGAAGCCTTGGCGGCCAATAATCAGACTACATCTATAGTTTTGCAGATTCGATCGAGATTGAATTTCGGTTTTAGCCTATCCGTCGGTCAGCGCCGATCTGGGATCGATGCTATAAGGAAAAATATGACCCAATCAAATGTTGACACTAGATCCCAATTGGAAGGCTTTCTGAGCGAGGGGCATCTTGCGGCCAATCCGTCAGAAATCCAAAAGCTCTACATTATCGCATTTCGACGTTCGCCTCCTACTTGAAAATCCTGACACTCCCAATGCTGTCGGGCGATCCGACCCGAGCGAGATCAGGCCCTTTCCACCGGCAAACCGGCGTCAGCCCAGTCCGCCTTGCCTTGATGATAGTCGCGGACCTTCTGATACCCCAGCGCCTCCAAGCGTTCAGTGGCCAATCGAGACCGCTTGCAGGGACCGTTGACGCAATAGACGACGATGTCCACTTTACGGTCCGGGAGCTGCTCTGTCGCTGCCTGCATTATATCGTCGGACGGGATGCTGATGGCGCGCGGCAAGTGGCTTTTGCGATAGGCCGTTTCCGGTGATGCATCCACAAGAACGAAATCATCGCCGCGATCCAGTTTCGCTTTGAGTTCCTCACGCGAGATTCGATCAACCATCGATTTCTCCTTCTTCGGTATCGGCCCGGGATCACATCCAAGACCTCATTGCCTCCCGTCTTTGAATACGAACCGGCAGAGGCCCCACAAAATCAGGCCAAACAGCAGGTGCGGCACAAATGACGCAACGATCAGCTTGGGGCTGATTGCGAGCCCGAGGATCCCCCAGCCGATGACGGGAAAGAACACGACCAGCGCTACGATCCACAGAACGAGTGCAAGCGACAACGCATTGCGCAGCGTCAAGCTGTGGCGGAAAAACACGACGAAGACCATCGACCAGACGGTCACATAGGCAAGATGGAAAAACAGTCCTACAGGCAGCGGCAGCGCGCGACCGAGCAGCGTCTCGGCAAAGGCCAAGCCGACAGGTTTCGGGAAGGGAGAAATACCAAGCTTGAGTGTGGCCACCATAACGACCGACAGCAGAAGTGCGGTGACGACGCCAATTCCTAGCGCTTTTAACAATTCGCGTGTCGTCAGTTTATGCCATTTCATTCCTATCATCCTTTCATTCGCTGATCGGCGCGCGGCTCGCAAATGGATATACAGTTGCCGCGCGCGGATGCGGACATGGACACTCCGGAAGACATCCTTCTGGCGCGGCGGAACAGCAGTCATCGGCGAGAAACCCGACGAGATTGGCGAGGCGCGCATAGTCGACGACGTAGTAGATGTGCCGCCCTTGTCTACGGTTGTGTATCAACCCCGCATTGACCAGCCGGCCAAAATGAAATGACAGGGTGTTCGCCGGCAGATCGAGTCGCTGCCCCACTGTTCCTGCGGAAAGACCGTCCCGGCCTGCTTCGATTAGGAGGCGGAAGACGGCAAGCCGCGTGTCGTGCGACAGCGCCTCGAACGCTTTCGAAGGTTTATATGATTCCATTCTACAACAATTATTGAATTATCAGTTTGGATATGTCAATAGTCCGCTTGCATGACTGTTATTTTCTATATTTTGGCGGCGATATTTGAGATTGCAGGCTGTTACGCCTTTTGGGCGTGGCTCCGTCTGGAAAAATCGCCGCTCTGGATCGGTCCCGGCGTGATCAGTCTGGTTCTGTTTGCGCTTTTGCTCACGCGAATTGACGCGGCCTTCGCCGGGCGCGCCTATGCAGCTTATGGCGGCGTATATGTCGCCGCTTCGATAGCGTGGATATTTTTCGTGGAAGGCGCGCGGCCATATCGCTGGGATTTTCTCGGTGCGGCGATCATGCTGCTCGGCGCGGGCGTTGTGCTGTTCGGGCCGCGTAGCGGACTTTAATTGAAGCTATGACAGGATGTCTCTAAAAATCGAATTCCGGCGCGTTGATAAAGGAAAGTTTTGGCAGGTTTCTTCATGATAGCTATCTCTTGGCCAATCCACCGGACTACAGTGTCTATGCATAACGCTGTATCGGCTTCAGGCGCGCGGCGACGCCGTGTCGCTGGCTGAAGCCCAGGCGCTTACGCTTGATAAAGTGTAGTAATTCAAACCTGACAGACGCCGCGACAAAAACGGTAACTGTCAGGTTGATGCGCCCCTAGATTTGTAGACACCTTGCTGGGTAAAGCCTAGTTTATTTGCAATTGATTTTCCGTATAGGTGCTCACGAGTTCGCTGATTTTACCCTTCAGCATTTTGCATTTCAACGCCACAGAATATGCAGCATTTAAATTTACGATGCTCATCAAACATATTTTCGCACCTAAGCCGCCCGTCGTTTCCGCTTAACAACCTTCTTCTTCCCCGCCGCCTTCTTCGCTGTAAGTTTCGCGTTAGTCTTCGCCGCGCCCCCCAACATCGTTTTTAAAAACTGGCCCGTGTAAGACTTCGCGACTTTGGCCACATCCTCCGGCGTTCCCGCTGCGACGATTTTGCCGCCGTCGTCGCCGCCTTCGGGGCCGAGGTCTAAAATCCAATCGGCCTGTTTGATGACATCGAGATTGTGTTCGATAATGATCACCGTGTTGCCGCCATCGGTGAGTTCATGGATGACCTCCATCAGTTTGCGCACGTCTTCGAAGTGAAGCCCGGTGGTTGGCTCGTCCAGTATATAGAGAGTGCGCCCCGTGGCGCGTTTCGACAATTCCTTGGAGAGCTTCACGCGCTGCGCCTCACCGCCCGAAAGCGTCGTCGCCGGCTGGCCAATCTTGATATAGGAAAGCCCGACGCGGTTCAGCGTCTCCATCTTATCGCGGATCGATGGCACGGCCTTGAAGAATTGCGCGCCTTCCTCCACCGTCATGTCGAGGATGTCGGCGATGGACTTGCCCTTAAACTTGACCTCAAGGGTCTCACGGTTATAGCGCGCGCCCTTGCAGACATCGCAGGTGACATAAACATCGGGCAAAAAGTGCATCTCGATCTTGATCAACCCGTCGCCCTGACACGCCTCGCAGCGCCCGCCCTTGACGTTGAAAGAAAACCGCCCCGGCTTGTAGCCGCGGGCTTTCGATTCCGGCAGTCCGGCAAACCAGTCGCGGATCGGGGTGAAGGCGCCGGTATAGGTCGCCGGGTTCGAGCGCGGCGTACGCCCGATGGGCGACTGGTCGATATCGATGACTTTATCGAAATGCTCTAACCCGGTGATCTTTTTGTGCGCTGCGGGGGCGTTTCTGGAATTATAAAGCCGCCGCGCAGCGGCCTTGTATAAAGTCTCGATGATCAGCGTCGACTTGCCGCCGCCGGATACGCCGGTGACGCAGGTGAGAAGACCAATGGGCACTTCGGCTGTGATATTTTGCAGGTTGTTTTCGCTGGCGCCGGTGATCTTGATGGCTTTGCGCTTGTTGAACGGGCGTCTTTCCGCCGGGACGGGCACAGTGCGCCGCCCGCTGAGATAATCGCCGGTGAGCGAGTTCTTTGCGGCGGTGATATTGCGCACGGTCCCTTGCGCGACGATCTCGCCGCCATGGATGCCGGCGCCGGGCCCGATATCGACAATATGGTCGGCGGCGCGGATCGCTTCTTCATCATGCTCAACGACAATCACCGAATTGCCGATATCGCGTAAGTGTTTGAGCGTCACCAGCAGGCGCGCATTATCGCGCTGATGAAGCCCGATTGACGGTTCATCCAATACATAAAGAACGCCGGTGAGACCGGAGCCGATTTGCGAGGCGAGGCGGATGCGCTGACTTTCGCCGCCCGAAAGCGTGCCGGACTTGCGCGACAGGGTGAGATATTCCAGCCCGACGTTATTGAGGAAGTGCAATCGCTCGCGGATTTCTTTGAGAATACGCGCGGCGATCGCCATTTCCTTGCGGGAGAGCTTCTTTTCCAGCGCGTCGAACCATTGCCCTGCTGCTTTGATTGAGAATGCTGTGGCGTCTGAAATATGGAGTTTGTCAATCTTGACCGAAAGCGCTTCGGGCCTCAGCCGGTCGCCGTTGCAGCTCTCGCAATTGGTGATGGACTGAAACCGCGCCAGATCCTCGCGCACCCAGGATGAATCGGTCTCGCGCCAGCGCCGCTCAAGATTAGGGATCACGCCCTCGAAAGGTTTGACGACTTCATATTTACGGGCGCCGTCGGCATAGATGAATTTCACATCCTCATCGTCAGTGCCGTAAAGTACAATATCTTGCGCTTCTTCGGGAAGTTCGTCCCAAGGAACCGTCATCTTGAACTTATATTTGCGGCCCAGCGCTTCCAGCGTCTGCGCATAATAAGGTGATGTGCCTTTCGACCAGGGCGCAATCGCGCCTTTGTTGAGCGCCAGCGACCAGTCAGGGACCACAAGATCCTCATCAAAGATCATTTCCGTACCGAGGCCGTCGCAAGAAGGGCATGCGCCGGCCGGCGCATTGAACGAAAATAACCGCGGTTCGATCTCATCAATGGTGAAACCGGAGACCGGGCAGGCGAATTTTGCGGAAAAGATGATTCTGTTGGGTTCAGCTTCGCCCTCGTTCTTCGAGGCTCGCTTCGCCCTTCGAGGCTCGGCTTCGCCTCGCACCTCAGTATGAGAGCTGTTTTTGTCGATTCCCTCATCCTGAGGTGCTGGCGCAGCGAGCCTCGAAGGATTGGCGCTTTCGGCAATCGCAATGCCATCTGCAAGCTCGAGCGCCGTTTCAAATGAGTCGGCAAGGCGCGATTCAACGCCCTTTTTGATGATAATACGGTCAACCACGACTTCGATATCGTGTTTGATCTTTTTGTTGAGCGCCGGGACATCGGCAATTTCATAAAACTCGCCATCGACTTTAACGCGCTGAAAGCCTTTTTTCTGCAATTCAGCGAATTCCTTGCGATATTCGCCTTTGCGTTGGCGGATAATCGGCGCCAGCAGATAAAATCTGGCGCCGGTTTTTTCATTCATCAGGCGATCAACCATCTCTGTGACGGTTTGCGACGTAATCGGCAGCCCGGTGGCTGGTGAATAGGGAATACCGACACGCGCCCATAACAGGCGCATATAGTCGTAAATCTCGGTAACCGTGCCGACAGTAGAGCGCGGATTGCGAGATGTCGTCTTCTGCTCGATTGATATTGCCGGCGAAAGCCCCTCGATCTGGTCAACATCGGGCTTTTGCATCAATTCCAGGAATTGACGCGCATAAGCAGAGAGACTTTCTACATAACGGCGCTGTCCTTCTGCATATATAGTGTCGAAGGCGAGGGACGACTTACCGGAACCGGAAAGTCCGGTCATCACAATCAGTTTGTCGCGTGGAATTTCCAGCGTGACGTTTTTCAGATTGTGTTCGCGTGCGCCAACGACGCGGATTGATTTCAAACTCATGAAGGCTCTTTTGTCCCTTTATATATAGGCGGCGTTACGCCGTGATTTTGCTGTTTACCCGTTATATCGCCGTTGACAGCAAGAACAAGGTGTGAACATTTGGTGCAAACGTCTCATTTTTCAATGGGGATAAACATTCATTGAGAGGCATGCGAATCCGGGCGATGAGCAACGTTGAACAATATTTCAGGAGAAATTTTATGGCTGGCAGCGTCAACAAAGTCATTTTGATCGGCAATCTCGGCGCCGACCCGGAAATCCGGCAAACAAAAGACGGAAAATCGATCGCTAATTTGCGGATTGCAACTTCTGAAAGCTGGAAAGACAAAAACACCGGTGAACGCCGTGAAAAAACCGAATGGCACCGCGTTGTTATCTTTTCAGAGGGATTGGCGCGCATTGCAGAGCAATATTTGCGCAAAGGATCAAAGGTTTACATTGAAGGCCAGTTGCAAACGCGCAAATGGCAGGACCAGTCAGGCAATGATCGATATTCAACCGAAGTCGTGCTGCAGGGATTTAATTCGACGCTGACGATGCTTGATGGACGGCGTGAAGGCGGTGATCGCAGTTTTGAACGCAGCGGAGGCGGAATGTCCGATCAAAGTGCTTCTTCAGGCGGACAAAGTTACGAATTAGACGACGACATTCCGTTTTAAAAAAAACTTTTGCGGTAAAAAACGCAAAAACGAATCAAAAAATGCAAAAAAATAACAATGCGCGCGTTATGCGTTGCGTATATACAATACTTTTTTAGTAAATTACGTTATGTTCCTACTTTCGAATCATGATTCGGAGGTGGACCATGGCGGTCAAAAGAAAAACGACTCGAAAGAAAGCGGCGAAAAGAAAAACCGCGAAACGTAAAGCTACTAAGCGTAAAACAACAAAGCGTAAAACAACAAAGCGTAAAACAGCCAAGCGTAAAACGACCAAGCGTAAGGCGACAAAGCGCAAAGCCACTAAGCGTAAGGCTACCAAACGGAAAGCCACAAAGCGCAAGGCGACTAAGCGCAAAGCCACTAAACGCAAGGCTACCAAGCGGAAAGCCACGAAGCGTAAGGCGACGAAACGCAAAACCACGAAGCGTAAAAAGG
>Ga0114931_10011749_pt1 | contig 10313 bp, 4 predicted proteins | sample 2SBtaG_FD_89579 | JGI IMG/M metagenome (GOLD analysis project Ga0114931, IMG submission 89579) | Deep subsurface microbial communities from Kolumbo volcano to uncover new lineages of life (NeLLi) - 2SBTROV14_V59a metaG | ecosystem: Environmental > Aquatic > Marine > Volcanic | place: Kolumbo... | reverse complement strand
AACCCATACTTCCACCTTCGAGCTTCAAGCATTTGACCTCATCCCTCATCCCTCATACTTCTATTTTCAAAAAAATAACCGCATCAGCTCATACACCCATCAACGTCTTATCCACCGAAGCCTTGGCGAAGGTGGGCATAAACAAATTGCCATCACATAGCAGTTTTCTACAAATTGACCTAAATTTGTCATCATTGGTTGGCTCTTGAAATTGAATGTATGAAATACGATTATTTCGGTTACATATTGTGTTATTTTGGTATTCATGCGTATATTGCTGAACTAAAATCATCCTGATCATGAAATTTTTACGGGCTGCCGGTATTTTACTACTACTATTCTTAATTGTAAGATTTTCCTATGGGCAGCCGGTTACAGGCGACTACAGGTCATTTGCTACGGGAAATTGGAATAATGTAAACACATGGCAACGATTTAATGGAACCAGTTGGATAAATCCGGCACCAACCTCTCCTACATCAACAGATGGTGTTATAACCATTCGTAATGGGCATACCGTAACAGATGGGACAGGTGTAACTGCAGACCAAATCGTAGTTAATAGTGGGGGTACATTGGTAATTAATGGAGTAACTTTTACTGTTGCAGCGGGTAGTGGCGACGATCTTACTATCAACGCTGGAGGCATAGTTACAGTTAACAGTGGTAGTACATTACAAATACTAAATTCTCCACCTCCTCCATTTCCTCCACCAATTGCTCAGGTACGCGTTTATGGTACATTAAATAATGCAGGAGCTATAACGGGCGGGGGGACAAGCAACTTATTCTTTGAATCCGGTTCTGTATATGACCATCAACACACAACAGCACCGGGAACCATACCAACCGCAACTTGGAATTCTAATTCGACTTGCAAGATTACAGGTTATACCACTAATAACTCCGCACCTAGCGGTCTTAGTCAAACTTTTGGAAATTTCACATGGGATACTGGTTCACTTAGTAGTTATATCAACTTGGCTGGAGCATTAACAACAGTTCAAGGCAACCTTATATTTCAAAATATTCCATCCAATTATTTATCGCTCACCTTAAGTACTAATTATACTTTAAACGTATCCGGAGATTTAACTATCAGCAACTCTTATATTTCGTTGAATTCTAGTGCATCTGCTACAATAAATGTAACAGGGAACACTTTATTTTCCAATAATTCAGATCTGAATTTTACCGGTAGTGGGAATCTTACATTCGATGTAAATGGCAATTTTGAAATTGCTGGAGGGACTGTGAATCTAACTTATGGAGGTACAGGTGGTATACCGTTAAATGTGGCAGGTAGTTTCACACTGTCATCAAGTCCAACATTAAATAATGGTGGGTCAGGTACATATTCATTGACTTTTGATGGATCGGGTACTCAGACTTATACTGCATCACAATCCTTCACAGGCTTTGATTATATCATAAAAAATGGTTCCACAGTGAATGTTCCTAATGGCAATTTCTTCTCTGGTATCGGGGCCTTTACACTTCAGGCCGGTGCAACACTCGGAGTACAGGATGTAAATGGATTAGTTCAAGGTACATCCAGTGGAAATATGCGCGTTTCTGGAACCCGGACCTATACGGCCAATGGAAATGTTGTATATAATGGCTCTTCCGCCCAAAACCTAGGTGACGAATGGGATATTGGAGGCGGTTTGGATGGAGTTGCAGTAAATCTGGAAATTGATAACGCTTCGGGTGTTACCAATAATATCATCGGAACAACCAGTGTGGTTGGAATTCTGACATTAACTAATGGTCCCCTTAATATTGGTAACACAAATACATTTGATATTCAGGCTAATTTTGTAGGTAACGGGGGTACGATTGCTGGTCATGCAACTGGCTCTTCCAGCATATCTTTCTCTGGGACAGGTACTATTACAGGGACACTGGATCTTGCTTCTCCCTTTGATTTTAAAAATTTAACTATAAACCGAGCAGCAACAGTAACTTTAGGTACTAATCTTAATATAAATGGTACCTTATCGTTTGCCAGTACAGGAAATCTGGACCTGAATGGTCAGACATTGACAATTTCAGGTGTTAATGGTGATATTACTCAAACAGGATCCGGAGGATTATCTTCAACCTCAACAGCAACTAACCTGGTGCTTAATGGTACGGAAGCGCTTACTGCTATACCTTTTTGTACTACCTGCGGCTCAATGCAACTTAACGATGTTACGTTTGGAAGAACCGGTACCAGCCCTTCTTATACCTGGAACTCTGCTGTCACCATCAATGGGAATGTTAATTTGAATTCAGGGACCCTTACCCATTCTACCGGATTAAACATGGCTACCGGAGCTAATTTCAACCGGGGAGCAAGTGGAAGTATTTCTGCAGCTCCAACTGCAACTACAACGTATAATGTTTCCTACAATGGGAACATGACAACTGGACCAGAATTGCCAACGGTTGCATCTGGTGATCTGGCTAATCTGACGGTAGCAGGTAATGTTATTTTGAACAAGGCCATTGATATTAATGGTAACCTAACGATCAACAGCGGTTTGCTGGATGCCAACACGAATGATGTTACTCTATCAGGGTCAACCTTTACAATTAATGCAGGATCATTCACAATCAATGGTGCAAACACATTTACATTTGACAATGCAGGTACTACATCAATGGGAGGTGCTGCCATTGCGGGAACGCAGTTTGGAAATTTAACAATTAATTCCGCGACTACATTGACAGCTCCTGCTGCCAACATAAATGTATCAGCTACCTGGAACAACCTGGGAACCTTCACAGCAGGATCAGGTAAGGTGACCTTTAATGGTGCTTCTCAAAATGTTGATCCGAATAGCCAGGCCTTTAATGATGTGGAATTTGGCGGAACGGGGACAAAAACTTTACAAGGTGCTTTAGTGGCCACAGGAACACTAACGATTTCCAGTACGCTGGACGTTGGCGCTAATCAGTCGATCAATGTAGCAGGTTCATGGGTGAATTCAGGTACTTTCACAGCTCAGTCGGGAACGGTTACTTTTGATGGAACAGCCCAGTCGATAAATTCAAGTGGCCAACCATTCTTTAACCTTACTTTGTCAAATTCAGGAACAAAAACACTGGCTGCTGCACTGGATGTGAATGGTGCACTGACTATTGACAATGGGGTTACCCTGGATGACGGTGTTTCTACATATGCTATTAATCTCGCAGGTAACTGGACAAATAATGGGACCTTCAACCAACTGACAGGAACGGTTACTTTCGATGGAACAAGTACTATTGCCGGCTCCACAACCACAACGTTTCATAATGTAACCATTGCAGGAACCTTAACTGCTTCGTCAGGTACTACTAATGTAGATGGTGACTGGTTATACTCCAGTGGAACTTTCAATAATGGAAGCGGAACAATAGCATTCAATGGGGGAACACAAAGCATTACCAGTGGAGGGCAAGCCTTTAATAATATTAGTATATCTGGAACTAATACAAAAACCCTACAGGACGCGATGGACATCAATGGAAATCTTACCTTGAGCGCAAGTACATTTAGTGTAGGGACTAATCAGCAAATCAATATTGCCGGAGACTGGCTGGCGACAAGTGGTCTTTTCACCCCTGCCTCAGGAACGGTGATCTTCGACGGAGCGGCCCAAAACATCACCTCAGCTGGTCAGTCATTCAATACGGTTCAAATAGCCGGTTCGGCGGCAAAAACGTTACAGGATGCCTTCGATGCTAATGGAGACGTAACCATTACAACCACATTAACCGCAGGCACAAATAATCTTAATGTTGGGGGCAACTGGGATGCTACCGGAGGTACATTTACCTCCACAGGTACAACAACATTTGATGGCGCTGCCCAATCTATTACGAGTAATGCTAATTCATTTGGTGGGGTAACTATTGCGGGCTCATCAACAAAAACCCTTCAGGATGCCCTGGATGTGAATGGTACACTTACAATCAGCAGTACCCTGGATGTAGGGACAAATCAATCTGTTAATGTTTCTGGAGACTGGGCTTCAACAGGCACCTTCACAGCGGCCAGCGGCACGGTCACCCTCGATGGCGCTGCTCAAAACATTACTTCAAATGCCAGTGCATTTAATGCTCTCACCCTTGCGGGAACTGGAACAAAAACGTTGCAGGATGCCCTGGATGTCAACGGCACCCTCACAATCTCCTCAACATTGGATGTAGGTAGTGACAATGCCATAACTGCTGCCGGTGATTGGACGAACAATGGAACATTTACGGGGAATACAGGGACAGTAACATTCGATGGTATAGGAACACAAACAATTTCCGGTACGGGCACAAACTCATTTAGCAGCATGACAATAAGCAATGCAAGCACATCCGGGGTATTGAATGATGGCACATCCGATCTCTTTGGGACTCTTTCTTTGACGGGAGGAGGTAAGTTTGATGCTGATGGTGCAGGATCCGGGGCATTCACAATCAAATCCACAGCGATTAATAGTGACGGAAGAATTGCTGCCCTGGCAACCCCTGCAAATTTAACGGGGAATTTGAATGTCGAACGTTTTGTTAATGGGCCGGGAGATTGGCGGTATGTTGCTGTACCAGTGATTGGTGCAAACCTTGGGATGTTTAAGAATACCTTTCCGGTTACGGGGAATTACTCAGACCCAAGTCCAGCGGGGGTCGATAATGTAATAGTTAGTTCTGCTGCATCAGTTTATCGGTATGATGCGACTGTACCCAATTGGGTTGGAATAGGTGCCGGAGGAACAGTTGCATCTACTACCTTGACCAATGGGGTTGGATATTCAGCCTATACCTATCTGACCGGTAATGGTACCGCTACATTTACAGGAACTGCCGGTAAAGGAAATGTAAATACGACCATTAGCTCAGGTCAATTTAACTTAATGGGCAATCCATATCCTTCTGCCATCGACTGGGATAATATAACCCTCACCGGTTTATCAAGTACCTTGTCAGTGAGGACAGGTAATGGCACATTTGCCACTTATGTACAGGGTGGTCCGGCCACCAATCCTCCCTTTGTTGGGTGGGCAGGTGAAATAGCATCCGGCCAGTCATTCTGGATCAATTCGACTAGTGCGACCACGTTTAGTTTAACAGAATCTACCAAAACGGCAGGAACAAATCAGTTTGTCAGGACTTCACCCATCGAAGATTATATAAGGATTACCTTAATGCAGGGAAGCGAACGTGATGAAACCATTATCATGTTCAGAGATGATGCAACTGAAGGCTTAGACCCTCAATACGATGCAATAAAAAGGGATAATGCCATTTTTGATTTAGCCATTGTGGCCTCTGATTCAAGTCAGGATTTTACCATCAGCACCGTTCCATTGGTCGAATGTGAGAGAAGTTATAGGCTGAATGTTACTGACGCTGCTCCAGGTTCGTACCAACTTGGATTCACAGATCTTGAGAATTTTCTCTTGGATTATACCATCACCTTGTATGATCATTTTACAAATACTAATTTCTCGGTTCAGAATCAATCATATTACTCATTTGAAGTTACCTCGGATTCAACCAGTTTTGGGAGTCAGCGATTTGAGATCGTATTTACAAAACCACAAATTGATATCAACCGTAACTTCAACCAGTATGTAGTGGATGCCTGTGCGAAGCAAACCGTTGAAATAGCTCTGGATAGCACTCAGGTAGGTGTAAATTATCAGTTGTACATAGATACTAAACCGGTTAGTTCAGATCTGGAAGGAACAGGTAGTTCTCTCATCATTCCGGTTTCATCGGATTCGCTGAGTTCTGGGCTGAATTGGTTTGTGCTAAAAGCAAGCGTCCCGAATTGTAATTCCGAACAGATAGACCAGTTCATTTCATTTGACAATCAGCCCTTCGAGAAGATTACGTCCATTCAGGATGGTCATAGCTGTGGCATTGGAACGGTCCAGCTTGAAGTGTCGGGAGTAAGCAGTTCGGGTTATTATAACTGGTATGAAACTATTGATGGTGTTGATCCAATTCAAAATGTTCATGGGTCCTCTTTGATAACTCCTGAGCTACAATCTGATAAATCTTATTATGTAGCTGCTGTAAATTCACTGGATTGTGAAAATCCGGAAAGAATTAAGGTTACAGCGTACGTAACCAGTTTGGAGACACCAATTGTTCGTCTTGATGGCACCACTCTGTCAACGACAGTTGCCGAAGGAACATTACAATGGTTTAAAGATGGAGTACCTCTTACGGGTGAAACGGGAGATTCATTATTTGTGGAGGAATCAGGTTCGTACTCTGTTGAAGTGAGTGTAAATGGTTGTTCGACGTCATCTGAAAAACAAACAGTTGAAATTACAGGGATTGAAAGCGATCTGGGTATCTACGGATTGCGTATCTATCCAAATCCGGTTGAAAACATTTTATATATTAGTCCAGACAAGAAAGCAGGTGTCAAAATTAAATCAGTATTTATGTTTGATTTGAATGGTAAATTATTGACTGGTGGTGGTATTGATAATATGAGTAGATATAATGCTGAAAGTGGAGAATTTAGTGTTCAGGACATTAAGCCGGGTATTTACATTCTCAACATATCAATTGGTGATAGAATTGTAACCTATCGAATTAGAAAAAAATAGCCTAAATGAGAAGAACTAAGTTTATTATTAAATGGGTACTACTTCTTTTTTGTAGTTCTTTTATTCTTTTTCAGGTTCAGGCTCAACCGGGCGATCCTGGGGGCGGAGGTCCCCCTGTTCCTTTAGGTGGTATTGAATACCTGATTGGACTTGGAGCGCTTTATGGTGTTCGTCAAATCTTAAAAAAGCTCCGGTCTAAGTGATCTGATTAGATCCCAGTCATGCTGAGGCGCCTAACTAATATAAAGATACTTCCTCGCTGGATTATTATACTTATTGATCTTGGCCTAACCCTTTTTGCTGTAAGTTTTGCATATCTGCTTCGCTTTAACTTCAACCTCAATGATGTATATGAGTCTTCATTTTATACAGGGGTTATCATTTTTGTAGGTTTCGGATTTATTTCGTCAGTGATCACTGGTTTGTATGCAGGTATTATTCGATATACCGGATTTCAGGATGGATTAAGAGTAACTCTTTCTGTAGGGCTCAGCTCTGCTCTTGTTGGCATCCTTAATACTGTGATGATATGGAGGGATGGTCATAGCATCATACCTTACTCCGTTATTGTTATTGCTTTTTTGATGTCCACTTTTTTACTCCTGACCTATCGATTGATGGTAAAATCAATATTTTCCTATTACAGGGGGACCGGGACATCACCAAAAAACATCATGATTTTTGGTGCTGGCCAGTCCGGACAAAAAGCCAGACATATAATTAGCCAGGAACCGAATGCCAGAGTGGTCGGATTTTTGGAGAACGACCCTAATAAGATTGATAAAGTGCTGAATGGAGTAAGAATATTTAATGCCAAACAGAATTTGGATGAATTGTTCAAAAGACTTTCGGTTCATGAATTAATCATTTCTGTACAGAATCTCAGCGTTAATCGTAAGCAGCTAATCATAGATAAAGCTATAAACGCTAATGTCAAGGTACGTAATGTCCCACCCGTCCATAAATGGATCAAGGGCGAACTGAGTGCAAGGCAGATCAAAGAAATCCGAATTGAAGACCTGCTTGGAAGAGATATTATAAACATTGAAAATTTCTATGTAAAATCGGAATTGGAAGAGAAAAGGATTTTGATTACAGGAGCTGCCGGTTCAATCGGAAGTGAGATTACTCGCCAGGTATGTGATTTTATGCCTGAACAAATTATCCTCTTTGATCAGTCAGAATCTGCTATGTTTAATTTGCAGGCGGAATTAAGGGATTATCCCCTGTTCAATAGGATCCATTTCATTTTGGGTGATATCACCAATCAACAAAGAATCAATTGGGTTTTTTCTGAATTCAACCCGCATCTGGTCTTTCATGCTGCGGCCTATAAACACGTTCCCCTGATGGAATGCAACCCTTCGGAAGCTGTGTTGACCAATGTGTTAGGTACGAAAATACTGGCTGAAACTTCTGAACGTAATCAGGTTGAGAAGTTTATCTATATCTCCACTGACAAAGCTGTAAACCCGACGAATGTAATGGGTGCTTCAAAGAGGATTGGTGAAATGTTCGTCCAGTCGTTTAACAATTTGCAAATGAATGGTAATTCCACACGGACCAAATTCATAACAACACGTTTCGGAAATGTACTCGGGTCAAATGGTTCAGTTATACCTCTGTTTAAAGATCAAATTGCTAAGGGTGGTCCGGTTACGGTGACTCATCCCGATATCACCCGGTTTTTTATGACCATTCCTGAGGCATGTCAACTGGTTCTTGAAGCGGCAGCCATGGGTAAAGGAGGTGAAATTTTTATTTTTGATATGGGCCAGTCGGTAAAAATTATTTATTTGGCTGAGAAAATGATTCAATTGTCGGGTCTAAAGCCCCGTGAGGATATTGAAATTGTATATACAGGACTGAGAGAAGGAGAAAAACTTTTTGAAGAACTCCTGGCTCAAAAAGAAAACACAGTCTCTACCTATCATTCAAAAATAATGATAGCTGAAGTGGAAGAGCGTCCGTTCTTCCAGGTTAACAAAGAACTGTGTGATATCATCGATTTATCACAACAGGACAAAGAATTTGAACTGGTCCAATCGATGAAAAAATCTGTCCCTGAATTTATTAGTAACTCATCAAAGTATGAGGTGCTGGATAAAGAATACCTTGGCTAAGGCTCCCTGGATTTTGGACGGTGATATCTCCGCTTTTTATAGGCCCTAGGACCACCACCAAGAAATGTTGGTGGAAGATAATATTCAAGTTTGATACTGAATATAAAATATCCGTCCTTTTTACTAGGATTACCTCTGATATGGTCAGCAGCAAACGCGGGTAGTCCAAGACCAATTCGTTTATCACTCATGGCCGCAGCTAAAGGATCACTGAATTGGGATATCCCAGGATAAGTTGAACTTATATCATCAAGATAATCGGTGAAAGTGTATCTATATCCCCCATCTAACGATACATTCATGAAAGGAGAAACCATAAACTTAACCCCTAAACCTATTGGAATTGCTAATGTAACCGTTCCATAGGATTTTCCTTCAGTTTTCAGTTTTCTTAAATTGACTTTTTTACCCGCCTCCGGAAGCGGATTATTATTCCAGTCTGTAGCCGGTGCTACTCCCTTAGGATTAAATAATAATGCTCCAATACCTGCGTATGCAAAAGGGTTAATCATCTTTCGTTGATAATATCGACCACTCTCAGCAAATAACTGCACCTTCCCAGTTACAGAAAGCTCTATATTAGTACTTGTGAATGATAAATTACGTTTGTCCCTGTTTCCATCTCCACTAGCATCCTTGTCATTACCTCCAATTTGAAAAAAAGTAACATTTCCGCGAACAGAAAACCTTGGATCCAACCTTTTTTCAAGTCCTGCTTCAATATTCCATTTGGTACTTTGAAAGATTTGACCTGGATTGGCCAAATCACCAAAGTATTTGGCAGATCCCGTACCAAAAGAAGCTATCCAGCTTCTGTCAATCCTTCGATTATAGAAACTCTGGCCAAAAAGGTCACCAGTTGTAATAATTAATACAATCAGAAAGGTTAGTTTTCTCATTTTTACCTGTCTTCTGACATAAAGATATCAAATATTTCGTTAGTTGAAACTACTGAATCCAAGATATCTCTGAGGTTGATACGTAGAGTACAGCAATGAGTAACCCTATTTTTAGTTTTACCACGCTATAATTTGTAAAAACAATGTACTTGACTGGCTCAATTTGAGTATTGAATTAGCTTGTATTATGAACCATTATTTTAAAAGTCTATCACCTACGTGACAGGCCTCATCCTTGATATGCATCAGGAAAGAGTACCTATGGTGATCCTGGAGAGTTGGGCTTGCAATTATTGGCGAAGCCTGAATTCGCTCTGCTCATGATCAGTCTTTTTTTCCGCCTTTTCCGATGACTCGGATCGGCGTAAAGAAAAAAGCCTGACACATACGCGACAGGCTTCGCATTTTATGTGCACCCGGAAGGATTACCTTCGGTGATCCTGGAGAGTTGGGTTTGCAATAAAGGGCGAAGCCTTCATTCGTTCTGCTCATGATCAGTCTTTTTTTCCCGCCTTTTCCGATGACTCGGATCGGCGTAAAGAAAAAAGCCTGACACTTACGTGACAGGCTTCTCCTTTTATGTGCACCCGGAAGGATTCGAACCCTCAACCCTCGGAGCCGAAATCCGATATTCTATCCAGTTGAACTACGGGTGCTTATTTTAAATGATCTTTTATAAACTCTCTTTCAACTCCTGATTT
>Ga0114931_10011748_pt1 | contig 10314 bp, 13 predicted proteins | sample 2SBtaG_FD_89579 | JGI IMG/M metagenome (GOLD analysis project Ga0114931, IMG submission 89579) | Deep subsurface microbial communities from Kolumbo volcano to uncover new lineages of life (NeLLi) - 2SBTROV14_V59a metaG | ecosystem: Environmental > Aquatic > Marine > Volcanic | place: Kolumbo... | reverse complement strand
GGGATTTTCTGAAGGCGTCGCGTATCGGTGATTACGCGCAACTGAAGAAAATCACTTGTGGAATCAAGAGGCAAGCGAGAACACGTGCAATTTATGAAATATCCGGGCTAAAACGACAATCCCAGTTTGAGATTGTAGGAGGCGGTGCCACCCACTGAATCACGCTCCATGGCCAGACTGAAGATGCCCGGCGTCAGGGAAAAACCGATGAAGCCGCGGCTTTCCGAGAACTTCAGCTCTTGAGGCCCGCCGACAGAAGTTTGCGGCTTGCTGTCGGCCCAGACGCGGCCGACCCCGGCATAGGGCGTGAAAATGAGGATGGACTTGGAGATGCTGAGATCGACGCTGCGGGTACTGAAATCCAGCTGATCACCCGCGGACAGAGTGGTGACTGCACCGCGCACCGCCACCGCGGGTAACGCCATGTTGCCGCTGATGAATGCATATTTGAGCTCCCCGCCCCAGGCCTCGATGTTGGAGTTGGGCACGGTAAAATAGTAACCGCCCACATCAATGTCGAAGGGCAGCCCCTTCTGCACATACAGCTTGGGTACGATGATGGTATCGATGCTATCACCGGTGCTCATGGCCTTGGTCCAGGCGGCGCTGTGGTCCAGGCTGGTGGAGGTGATCGCCACACCCACATCGAAACCGACCACGCCAAGGGATTCGGCCGGAGATCCGGCCTTGTAACTGAAGGCAGCCGTCAGGTCCTTGGATATCCCCTCAAATTCTTGTTGATTAAGGCTGGTAATCTGGTCCAGGTTATCCGCCATTACCGAGCTGGAGGCCAGTGCCAGCATTGCCGCCGCAGTCCATCGTTTCATGAGCGTTCTCCTTTGCTACGTCCGGTTCTCTAGGCTAAGCTGTTTGCTCTTAAGATACCGCCAACTATGCCACATTTACGCAAGCGAAGGGGAAACAGGAATGAGTTACTACGAAGACAACTCGCAATCCATCGGCAACACGCCGCTGGTGCGCATCAACAAGATTATCGGTAACAGCCAGGCAACGGTGCTGGGCAAGATCGAGGGGCGCAATCCCTCCTATTCAGTCAAATGCCGCATCGGCGCCTCCATGATCTGGGCCGCGGAAGAGCGCGGCGCGCTGAAGCCGGGAATGGAGATCATCGAACCTACCAGCGGCAACACCGGCATCGCGCTGGCCTTTGTCGCCGCCTCGCGCGGTTACCCACTTACCCTGACCATGCCGGAGAGCATGAGTATCGAACGGCGCAAGGTGATGAAGGCGCTGGGCGCAAAACTCGTGCTAACCGAGGCGGCCAAGGGCATGCCGGGGGCTATCGCCAGGGCCGAGGAGCTGGCAGGGCAGAACCCGGACAAATATTTCATGCCGCAGCAGTTCAGCAATCCCGCCAATCCCGGAATACATGAAAAGACCACCGGCCCTGAAATCTGGGAGGCCACCAACGGCCAGGTGGATGTGCTGGTGGCAGGCGTAGGCACCGGCGGCACCATCACGGGCGTCTCTCGTTATATCAAGCAGACCCAGAACAAACAGATCATCTCCGTGGCTGTGGAGCCGGAAGCCAGCCCGGTGATCTCCCAGACCCTGGCCGGGGAAGAACTCAAACCCGCGCCGCACAAGATCCAGGGTATCGGCGCCGGTTTCATCCCGGCCAACCTGGACCTGGAGCTGATCGATCGGGCGGAACAGGTAAGCAACGAGGAGGCGATCCAGTACGCCCGGCGCCTGGCTACCGATGAGGGCATCCTCTCGGGCATCTCCTGCGGCGCAGCCATCGCCGTGGCCCGCCGGCTGGCGCAGCTGCCCGAATTCGCCGGCAAGACCATCGTTGCCATCCTGCCCGATTCGGGCGAGCGTTACCTCTCCTCCATCCTGTTCGAGGATATCGAGGCTTAACCCGCAGCTATTGCCAAGCTTTTCAACGCAGAGCCGGGGAATTTCAGCCGCCAGACGCCGGCTCATGAATTAATCAGAGGTTCCTTAAATAAAAAGGGGTGGGCATCAGCCCACCCCTTTCTCTCTCTCACAAGTGCCTACAGAAAGAATTCTATGCGTGGCGCACGATCGGCTGGATCATGGCCCATGATTCGGCAAACAGTGGTCCGGCCTCGTCGCCGATCTCATCCATGATGTCTTCACTCAGCCCGGTAATCTCCCAGGCTAGCGGATCAACCTGCGGCAACGGCCCCTCATAATCCACCGGCAGCTCGGCGCGGTTGGCCATGACGTCGGCGATATGCACGATGGCCGCGTCCAGACGCGCCTCTTCAGCGTTGGCCAGGTCATGATGACAGGCCACGGTCTCGCACAGGGCGGCGGGCAGATTCCATTGCTGCAGCAGAGCGCGACCCACCTCGCCATGATCGAAGCCGAACAGTTCCTGTTCCACCAGCTGCAGTTGTTCACTGCCGTCCTCGGAGCGGGACAGGGCCACCTTCTCCTGATCCGGCGCACGGTTCATCATCACCAGCATGCCGATATCATGCAGCAGGCCTGCCACGAACAGGCGCTCGCTGTGCAGCACATGGCAGTGGGACGCCACCAGCCGTGCCTGCACGCCGCAATAGACACTGTGGCGCCAGAAACTGGCCATGTTGATCATCTCCACCGGAATCTGGGCAAAGGCGCGCACCGCCGACAATGCCAGCACCAGATAACGCAGCTCGCGCTCACCCACCACGGTGATGGCGCGGGAAATGGTATTGACCTTGGATGGAAAATTGTAAAAGGCGCTGTTGGCCATGCGTAGCAGCTGGGCGGTCAGGGCAGTGTCGCGGCTGATGACACGACCGATATCGGCGGCCGAACTGCGTGGATCGTCCACCAGTTCGTTGACGCGGACACACACCTCGGGGAGTGAGGCCAATTTGGCTATTCCCTTGACGAGATCACTGGCTTGCTGGGTCATAACTGCTCCTTAGGGCCACTTACGTATTGACGTTATAAAGAAATATCGGCCGGCGCAGCTAATTTTTGAGCCGACATCCGGCAAATTCAAGAACCATTCACACGGGACCGATCATACGACAATAGCAGACAGGGAGATCCTGACCATGCCCCAAAAAGCAAGCCAAAAACATAAGATTATGATAATGGATATGCGCGGGGCCATGGCTGCCGGTGACCTGCTGCAACTGCTGATCGACCAGCTCGGCGGCGTCATCCAGGACAACAATGCTGCCATGGCGGGGCTGATCGACGACTTCGGCGACATCGGCATGGACCTGGGTCAATTACAGGCGGGAGACGATGCCGGGCAGGCGCGGATACAGCAGCAGCTTGAACGAATCACCGAGGGATTTCAACAACATGACGGCTTCAATCAGCGTCTGGAGCACATCCTGACGGCTCTGACCGCCGCCAAGGGGCTGCTAGACAATGAGCAGGATCAGACCGGTCCGGCCGGCTGGGAATCGCTCGCCGAACAGCTCAGTGCCAGCTACACCACAGCGCAGGAACGCGAAATCCACGCCCGCCTTACCGGCAGTGAGCCACCCCCACTGCCCGGCGACGACATCGAACTGTTTTAACCCGCTCTGATTAACCCGCCACCGGCCTGACCAGCCCGGCGGCCTTGCGGGCACGCTCCAACGCCTCAGTGGTGCTCTCGCCACCCGCCAGCTCCACCCCCATACGCCGATTGACGAAGGCCTCGGGTTTGCCGAACAGACGAATCTCACTGTGCGGCACCTGCAGTGCCTGCTCCAGCCCCTCGAAGGCGATGCCGGTTTTGTCCATGCCACCGTAGATCACGGTGCTGGCGCCGGGATTACGCAGCCGGGTGTCCACCGGCAGGCCCAGGATGGCCCGGGCATGGAGTTCGAATTCGTTCTGGTACTGGCTGGCCATGGTGACCATGCCGGTGTCATGGGGCCGCGGGCTGACCTCACTGAACCAGACTTGGTCACCCTTGATGAAAAGCTCGACGCCGAAGATGCCGCGTCCGCCCAGATTGCCGGTCACCGCTGCGGCGATCCGCTGCGCCTTGGCCAGCGCCGCCGGGGTCATGCGCTGCGGCTGCCAGCTCTCCATATAGTCGCCCTGCTTTTGCAGATGGCCGATGGGATCGCAGAAACAAGTCTCCACCTCACCCGCGGCGTTGCGGGCGCACACAGTGAGCAGGGTGATCTCGAAATCGAAATCGATGAACGACTCGACGATGACGCGCCCACCCGCCACCCGGCCGGCCGACATGGCGTAGTCCCAGGCCGCAGCCACCTCTTCCGGCGTGTCGATCATGGACTGTCCCTTGCCCGAGGAGGACATCACCGGTTTCACCAGGCAGGGATAGCCGATACCGCCGTCGATGGCCATCTTGAGCTGGTTCAGGCTGTCGGCAAAGGCATATTTCGAGGTGGGCAGCTCCAGCTCCTCGGCCACCAGGCGGCGAATGCCTTCGCGGTTCATGGTGAGCTGGGCAGCGCGGGCGGTGGGTATCACCTCGGCCAGGCCCTGCGCCTCGATCTGCGCCAGGCTATCGGTGGCGATGGCCTCGATCTCGGGCACCACCAGGTGGGGCCGCTCCTGTTCGATCAGGCTGCGGAGCACAGCGCCGTCGGTCATGTCGATCACATGGGCGCGATGGGCCACCTGCTGCCCCGGCGCATTGGCATAGCGATCCACACCGATCACCTCCACGCCGAGGCGTTGCAGGGCGATGATAACCTCCTTGCCCAACTCGCCGCAGCCCAGCAACATCACCCGCGTCGCGCCGGCCGACAAGGGGGTACCGACTTTCATGACCTGGCTCCTTTCTATGCTTCGTCTTGCGGCTGGGCGAGCAATTCGTCCAGCTCCCCGTCGCGCTCCAGGGCGTAGAGTTCCATGCAGCCGCCGATCGACCGGCCGTTGATGAAGAGCTGGGGCACGGTATAACCACCGCCGCGCTGCATCATCTCCTGTCTCAGTTCCGGCGCGGCATCGAGGGAGTATTCGACATAATCGACGCCCTTGTGCTCCAGCAACCGCGCGGCCTGTGCGCAATAGCCACAATAGCCCCGCGTATACATCTCGACGTTGGCCCGAAATACAGTGGGCGACTGATCTATTGTAGACATCACAACAACCTGATTTGCAGATTCGAGCCTGACGTTATCAGTTTGTCACGGCTGCATCAACATAGCGGAAAAGGCTCGGATACCCGACAGCATGAATCTATAATCAAGAGATAAGAGATCCGGGAACTGCTGCAAAGCAGCCTTTTCAAGCAGACGGCCAGGCAGCAACCCCCCCTAAATAATTGTTCTTATAGGCCGATACAGAAACTGTTCGCCAAAACAAGAAAGCAGTATGGATACTTTATCAATCAACGACCTCTCCATTCTGATCGTCGAGCCGTCCATGACCTCGACGCGCTACATCGAAGACCAACTCAAGAGTCTCGACGTACGCAACATCGAACACTGCCAAAACGGCGCCGAGGCTCTGGCCCGCATGCGCCAATCACCGCCCGACCTGGTGGCCAGCTCCATGTACCTGCCAGACATGACCGCCACCCAGCTGATCGAGACCATGCGCAACGACCCCAAGCTGGAGCACATCTCCTTCATGCTGGTCTCCACCGAGACCTCCTTTGCCAAGCTCGACCCCATCCGCCAGGCGGGCATAGTTGCCATCCTGCCCAAACCCTTTTCCAGTGCTGACCTGCGCAAGGCCCTGGTGGGCACCACCCGTTTCCTGGAACACGGCGAGGCCGGCATCGAGCAGGAAGACCTGGAGGACCTGAAGGTACTGGTGGTGGACGACAGCCCCATGGCGCGCAAGCACATCATCCGGGTGCTGGCCAACCTGGGCATCGAGAAGATTACCGAGGCGGAGAACGGCCGCGAGGCCCTCGACATCCTGGAGCGTGATTTCTTCGACCTAGTGTTTACCGATTACAACATGCCCGAGATGGACGGCGAGAAACTGACCCGCCATATCCGTGAAAAAAGCACCCAGCGCAGTATCCCCATCCTCATGGTCACCAGCGAGGAAAACGGCAGCCGTCTGGCGGCGGTGCAGCAGGCCGGGGTCTCTGGCATCTGCGACAAACCCTTCGATACCGACACCATCCTGGCAATGATCCAGAACATCCGTGCCGAGGAGCAACCGCAGAGCTAGCCCGCATTTCTCACCACCGTTCGTAGCGAGACGGTTCAAGGGGGCGACCTGTGCCTGGTGTTCGCTCGATCGGAGTGCTCGACAGACTGTCAAGCATGCCTGTGCCTTTGGGCTGCGCTATCCCTGCTTCGCCCAACGCCCAGCCCGGCCATCCTGGCCGGGCGTTCGCTGCTATTCGCAGCTCACCCTCGGTCACGAACACCAGACAGGGCGTGCCATTGGGCCGTCGCAGTAGAAGGGGGGTGAGAAATGCGGGATAGCCACCCGGCGCACCGCTTGCGGGATGTACGTCCCCGCCAGCAGCTTGGCCTTGATCGTCGGCCAGTGTTGCTTCAGGTGATCCTTGAACCCGGTCACGTCGATACCATCGATACCGGCCGCGCCCTTGTTCCGGACCACCCTTTGGTACGCAAGCATCAAGTTGCCGCGTTCGCACACGGCTTCCATCAGCCCGCTCGATTCCGCTTTCGTCCGCGGGTCAGTCGCCGCTTCCACCTCAGCATGCACAGCAGCCCTTCCCGGATACTGTCCGGGTCCCTCCGCTTGCGCCCCGTCTTCCCGACGGGCTTCCGCTTTCTCTGGTTTCATCGAGAGCTGTCCGCCTACTCGCGTTCTTCCACGTTCGGCCCTTCAGTCCCTACCGGCACCTACTATGGCCTCTGCTGACTTCCTCACCCGCATCCCGGCACCTCGCGATGCCGGTAGCACCAAGGCACGACTGAGGATCTCCCCGGGTATTGCGCACCCACCTTCACACTTATGCCTGTCGGATCTACACCACAGCCTTCCGTGCAAGTTTCGGGCTTTGACGATATTGGCCGCCTTACCCCGCTGTGACGCCTCGTATCCGCTTCCTGTTCGTCAGGCCAGCGCTTTGCCTTCGGCTTCCTCCAGACCCGCAGTTACCCGCGGCACCCTTGCCGTTTAGCTAACTCTTCCCCTTGCCGGGCGAGTAGAGGACTTCCACCTCCGAGTGGGTGCGCCCTGCCGGGCGCACCCACTAAAAAGGCCCGCGTAAAGCGGGCCTTGGTATATCGATGTTTGCGCCAGTGCGTTTATTTCATCAACTGGCTTATCATCTGCTTAGCCTTGTCCGACGGCTTTTCGTTGAAGCGCAGCAGAATCTTGGCCATCTGGCGTTCCGACTCGGAGGCGGCCGGGCTGGTCATGACCTTCAGCACCGGGGGCTTGTCATCGGAACGGATCTTGTTGTCGATGTTCTTGATACTGGTGGCCAGGATACGCTCGTTGTAGGTGGAGCCGGTATCGTTGGCGATATCGTCCAGCGTGAGCTTGGCGTCTTCGCCGGGCTTGGCATCAAGTTTCAGAATAATGTTAGCCATTTGCTCGATGGCCAAGGTGGCGTCGCCGGCATGGGCGGCCGGGTGGCCCGCAATGGCAGCGGCAAACAGAAATGTAACAGACAACAGCCTCATGTTCATGGCATCTCCCCTCGACATTGAACATTTAATTGCGGACCAGAATTTAACCCCAAAACGACATCCAGGTCAAAATGGGGCGATTTGTCCGGCGATTTTATTTTTCGGGATTCAGTAAAAGCACACGACCCCGCCCTCTCTCTCGCCTTTGGCGGGGCCTGTGCCACACTCCACGCGTCTCTCTTCTCTCACGCGCTTCACTCGCTTGCGGCGCTCACTCGCTCGCCGCCACTCACGCAGGCGTTATTTTACCATGGAACATAGGGTATTTGGCAACGTCGGCGGCATCCCGGACCCGGCAGGGCCTGCAGCCATGTTTTTTAATAAATTTCAATCAGACAGGACTTCCACCCCCCTGCCTGGTGCAAATTTCCGGCATATGGAGACAGCGGCGGGCCGCAGGGCACGGGTGTAATCATCCGCAAATTGATCCACAATAAGCCCCTATGAAACAAAAACCCCAAATCATTCCGGCCGACACACAGCTGCGCAAGAACTGGCTGATCCTGATCGCCCTCTACATCCTGATCCTGTTGTGGCTGGAGCCCATTATCGACTTTCTGCTGATGCAGCTGCCGCTGGAGCCCAGCACCGAGGCCATCCAGGCGCTGAACGAGAAAAAGGCCTACATCTCTTCCATTGCCTTTGGCGTGATGCGCAGCCTGCCCATTCTCACCTTCACCTGGTTTGGACTGGTGATTGTGCAGAGGATGCGCCTGCCCCCCAAAGGCATGCGCCTGCCCATCACGGTGGTGCTGATCGAAGGCCCCCGGGCGCGCATGATCGGTATGGTGATAGTGGCGGTGGGGCTGCTGTTGCTGTTGCGCGAGGTTTCCCTGCTGGTGAACGCCAACCCCATGCTCTGACGCTTATTTCTGGCGCGCCAGAAAGCGATCCAGCTGATTGGCGAAGTTCTGCCGGTCGCGCTGATGCAGGGCGGCGGGGCCGCCGGTTTGTACCCCGCTGCTGCGCATGGTCTCCATGAAATCACGCATGTTCAGCCGCTCGCGGATGTTTTCCTTGCTGTAGAACTCACCGCGCGGATTGAGGGCATGGCTGCCCTTTTCGATCACCTCGGCGGCCAGGGGGATATCGGCGGTCACCACCAAGTCGCCGGACTGCACCTGTTTGACGATGTGATCGTCGGCCACGTCAAAACCCGGCGCCACCTGAACACTCTTGATATATCGCGACGGCGGCGTGCGCAGCGGCTGATTGGCCACCAGGGTCAGCGGCAGGCGCACGCGCTCGGCGGCGCGGTAGAGAATATCCTTGATGACGGCAGGGCAGGCGTCGGCATCGACCCAGATGTGCATGGCGTTTCCAAATATGATAGAAGCGAGGGGATACTATACCGGAACCGGGCCGGCAAACCCGGGAGAAAATGGCGGAGCGGACGGGACTCGAACCCGCGACCCCCGGCGTGACAGGCCGGTATTCTAACCAACTGAACTACCGCTCCGTAAGGGAGCGCGAATCTTGCCTCAATCGGTGCTGAAATTCAAGCTTTCAGAACTATCTGAAAACGAAGTAATTGGCCACCGCCAGGGCGATGAGCAACAAGATGAGAAAGATCATGTGCGCCGGGCAGGGGCGAAAGCTCACTCCCAGCCCGGTCAAGCAGCTGGCGCTGGAACACGGCATCGAAGTGTATCAGCGCCAGGAGCCGATCCTTTTCCCTCAACGTTTCGGCCGCCCCCATGAAATAGGCACAGGCCAATAGTTGGCGCGGTTGTGATCTGCTCGCTGTTCATGGCTAGAGGTATAATCCACAGTAGGGCAAGTTGAAGCGTGCGTTTGGGCGGAACAGTAGGCGCTTTAGGCGAGGCGTAGCGACGCGTAATAGCGAGCTATTGCAAGGAGTTACAACGCAGAGATACACCGCCACAAACGTGCAATTCGACTTGTAGCGTGGCTCACCCATTGGGTGATTAGTTGTAACGAGGGCTGCGACCAAAATATCAATGAGTTACCCCTCAAAAGGAGCGGTCTACTGCGGAATCTAGGATAATGACTATCCTTTCCACAATATAGCCTCGTGAATCCGTATCTTCAGGGCGGATGCAGAGTACAGCGACAGGTATTTTTTTTGAAACATTGTCATTCACTGCCCGGCTGGAACCCCCGCTTCGCGTCCACCTCGCCGATGTACGCACCGCTGCGCCACCTGGCCGCGCATTTCCAGTCATTCGATACATGGCCGACACTGGCCGATTATCAAGCGCTGCTGGATGTATGGCCCGCACCGGTCCAAACCCTGGCGGGCAAAGCACTTCGGATCGTGGCCCAGGACGAGCGCCCCGGCCGTTTCGAGGAGCACTACGCACCGCGCATCTACCACAGCGGCGAGCTGCAGACCCGATGCGAAAACTGGCACGATTTTCTTCAGTTCCTCAGCTGGCTGATGTTCCCCGCCACCAAGGCGGTGATCAACGCCGCCCACCTGCCCCATGCAAAACAACGCCTGGAGGTCACCGGCGAACTGGGGCGCCGTTCGTCGCTGGAAAACATGCTCTCGCTGTTCGATGAGGGCGGCGCTGTTATCGTCAGCAGCGATGAGACCCTGTTGCAGCTGATTAACCCGCATTTCTCACCACCGTTCGTAGCGAGGCGGTTCAAGGGGGCGGCCTGCTTGGCGTTTGTGACCAAGGAGCGCGCAGGCATACTTGACAGTCTGTCGAGCACTCCGACCGAGCGAACGCCAAGCAGGGCGTGCCATTGGGCCGTCGCAGTAGAAGGGTGGTGAGAAATGCGGGTTAATGACTTTCGCTGGCGGGAGCTGTTC
>Ga0114931_10011747_pt1 | contig 10315 bp, 8 predicted proteins | sample 2SBtaG_FD_89579 | JGI IMG/M metagenome (GOLD analysis project Ga0114931, IMG submission 89579) | Deep subsurface microbial communities from Kolumbo volcano to uncover new lineages of life (NeLLi) - 2SBTROV14_V59a metaG | ecosystem: Environmental > Aquatic > Marine > Volcanic | place: Kolumbo... | reverse complement strand
TGAACTTCTTGTCCGACTTTTCTTCCATCAGCACATGCTTCAATGACAGTTCCCGATCCGTTTCTAAAGTCGCCAGCGAGGAACAAATTACGTGAAGTATCAGGCGCGTTTTTATCTTCATTTTCTACGCCATCAATATCCTCAGCCGTTTGCCCGATGGCTAAGATTACGGTATCGGCTTCAATTATGACTTCCGAACCTTCAATTGGAGACATTTTTCCGCCTTCACCGATTTCGTTTTTAATTAGTTCAATGCCCGTGACTTTTCCGTTTTCATCAACAACCCGAACAGGCGACATCTGAAGCTGAAGATCGATTCCTTCTTCATAAAGGTGTTCTAGTTCCTCTTCGCCGGAGAACTGTATGTATTCACGAGTTCTGCGGTATGCGATTGTGGTATTTTCCGCACCGATACGGTAGGAGGTTCGAGCGCAATCGACTGCCGTGAAGCCGCCGCCGATAACTACGACATTCTTGGGTTTAAGATCGAGTTCGTCGCGGTTAGCCTGCATCATGTAGTCAAGCCCCCAGAAAACTCCTTCGGCTTCCATTCCCGGAAGAGGAAATTTCGTCGGAAGCATACATCCGCCCGAAATTATTACCGCGTCGTATTCCTTTTTTAACTCGTCTAGCTCGTCCCAACTATCAATTCGAGTATTTGTTTTTATGACCACCCCGAGATCAGTTATTGATTTTATGTCATTTCTGACGATTTCAGCAGGTAGTCTAAATTGGGGAATCCCATAGCGCATCATTCCGCCCGGTTCTTCATACTGCTCAAAAACCGTTACTGAATAGCCTAGAATTGCCAGGTCATTTGCCGCCGTTAAACCAGATGGTCCGGCACCAATAATACAGATATTTTTGCCGTTTGGAGTTATTTCTAGATCAAGCGGTTGCATCCCGAAATCAGACGCCGAGCGTTTCAAAAAGCATATTTGTACCGGATCGCCGAGTCCTTCACGTCCATGCCGACAAACCGATTCACAGGGACGATGACAAACTCGTCCCAACGCTCCTGGAAAGATATTATCCAAACGGTTAATTTTGTAGGCTTTTTCGTAGTCTTTTTGTATGATCGCTTCAATATAACCTGGAATATCGGTCATAATCGGACAAGCGGATTGGCAAGGGATATTTACATCAATCCATTTTCGATCAAGTATATCTGTGGATACAATTGGAATCGCAGACCGAGGGCTGTTTTCCATCTATTTGCTACCTCCCGAAAGAGAAATTTATATCGCTCTCCTATTAAACAAAAAACAGGAGCTAGCTCAATGTGAATTTCTAAAAAATTCTTTTATAAATGATACAAAAAAAATGAGAAGACTTCAAAAAATAACAGACGGAAACATGACCCCAAGGGAGTGTGCCCGTTATCTTTCTAAAATATTTTAAGCCAATAACTAGGTTTTCAACTTCGAATAAAATGTCCAAATTATCACATCCACATTTCCTAGTGTCATGATTTTCAAGTTTCGGTGCTTTGATTTTTGTTTTCCGATTTCGAATTCTCGGCTAGGCTAGAATTTGACAATCTACCTGTTTAACAGGCAGAAACGCGCCTGCTAAGAAGCGTGCCCACTTTCATCCGAGCACGCGGCGGCGGCGAGGAAGTGATTGAGCTTTCTGGGAATATCATTTTCGATCAATATGCGCACACTCCCTTGCAGTCGTGGTTTCCGCCCGTTTGATTATCTCCCCTTTTAAAAAAAACGAAGTAACCGGACAAACAAATCACGACACTAGCGTTCGTGTTTCCACCTGTTTTCCCAACCAAAGTGGTTGTCGCAGACGGAACTCAAAACCTGCCCGCCATCTCAATCCCTCTGTAAGCCTTTTAACGCGCGGAACGCATCAAAATTTCCGCCAAGGTGTTTATTCGAGCTGAGTCAGCAGCATTCTTAGCCGACTTGGCATTTTTCTTAAGCGACGAAACGAAGTTTATAAGCTTTCCGGTTTCGTTTCGGCTCATGTTTGAAGTTTCTGCATTTCGAATCGCCTTGCGAAGATTTGAGATTTGTTTCGCAGGTAGAGACTTCGAACGCTCAAGCTGATCAATATAAGCCTTGGCTACTACCAAACCCTGAATATGCTCAAATTTCTGCTGATTTTGGACATTCAATTCAGCTACCCGAACTGATTTTGCGGCATCTATTTCGTTTTGCGAAAGATACTTTGTTGGTTTCAGTTCAAAAATATCCAAACCGCGGGCGATTTCCGAACTATAAATATTTCCATTATACCAATATGCCGACCAAGATCCGCCCAGGATAAGCATTTTAGGATCAATCGGTCCACGATCGAAATAAGCAATTTCGAAGGGGTGTTTCGCGTCTGTGAAATCCATAACAGAAATTCCGCCTTGATACCAAGCTTGAACTTCTATGTCCCTGCCGGGAACGGGAATCAGAGAACCGTTGTGTGCCACGCAATTTTCCGTGTTGCCTTGCGCTGCCGGCATTTTGTAATAGCCCACAAAATCGAGCTTTCTATCTTTTAAGTTGAAAATCGCGTCAGCTCCCCAAACGTTTGGGTCATTTTTGCGGCAGCGAGCGCCGAGCCCGCCGCCCCATTCATCGGTAAAGACGACCTTTTTCCCGTCATTGGAAAACGTCGCAGAGTGCCAGTAGGCATAGTTTTTATCGTTGACGGCATCAATTCGCTTCGGATTCGCCGGGTCTTTTATGTCCAGCAAAATACCGTTTCCCGAGCAGGCACCTGCGGCGAGTCCAATTTCCGAATAAGCAGTAATGTCATGACACTGATCAGTATCGGAAGGTTTTCCTTTGCTGGCATGGGAACCGCCGTCGGTTAAGGCGTTAATTTTGCCGGTTTTTGGATCACCAAAAATGCGCGGACTCGAAACAATCTTAGCTTTTTCTGGAGATGCCACCGGTACTTTGATTACGTCGATACTAAATCTGGAAGTTTTCGGGTTTTTATCCGGCGTGCCGCCTGAACATCCGGCGAGTTCTTCACCCGGGCGGACAAAAGATGTTCCTGAAACATATATGTAAACGTTATTCTTATCCTTTGGATCAGTTACAAGCGTATGGGTATGCGAGCCGCGGCAGGTCTGTACTGCACCGACTTGCTTCGGACGCCTGATGTTTGAAATGTCGAAAATTCTCACTCCACGGAAACGCATCTTATTCGCCGCCGGTGCGCCTGGCTTTCCTGCTTTTACCGGAAATCCTTGTGTGCCGCAATCAAGGCGTCCATTTACCATTTCCACGGACATAAACATCAAGTTTTTATAAACCGATACATCACCCTGCCCACCTGGGCAAACCATGGATGTCAGAAGTTTTGTCTCCGCCGGTTTTGAAATGTCATATATATTTACGCCGTAAAAGTTCCCCAGAAAGAGTTTATTGCCCTGGAACGCAAGATCAGAATTAGCAAATGCGAGTTGAGCTAGAACCATACGTCAGTTTTTGGGAATAGCAGATGCATTCATTCCAATAGAGCCAAGTGTTTTCTTGACCTTCTCAGAGTCCGGATCATTACTTCCAAGCAAAAACGAATTCGGTTTTTTGAGCAAACGAAGATGCTTCATCCCAAACGCTGCTTCACCCGCATCGAATAATCCGGGTGGAAGGTGTGTACGCGGGTCTTTTGTGCTTGAACCCGTCATTCCTTCCGGAAGTTTTGGAGCAGGTGTGCTATTTTGTGCAATAATTGCGCCTGCAAAACTCAACACAAAAACTGTGATTACTAAATGACGTACAATATGTTTTATTTGATTCATAATATTTTTCAGTCGCATTAGCGACCAGTTGAATTTAGCCGTGTGTTCCAAACCCACGGAACATGGAGATATAAGTTATGTGCCGCGTCAGCGACAATTGATTTGTTTTATTCAGATTCCCTGACGTTATGAAAACGTTTATTTTGATCAACACGTGTCTTAAAAAACACGCCTACATGCAAAATATTGCTACGCGATTATAGGTCGTAATCTATATTTCACAACTACATTATCAGGATTCATTTATTTTCCAAAACAATTTACTATATTTGGTTCATTAATCTCGTTATTCTTTCAACATATTTTGCATAATCCTGATTTCGGCGCGCTGACCGCTATCAATATCAGTTGCAAATGTAAACATTTCGGCATCTTGTCCGGCACCCGGAACTTTGAATAAATCATATACCATTGTCAATGCACCTCCGTGGTGCTGAATCATTCCGGTTAAAAACAATTTATCAAAACCCTTTCCTTTAGTATCCGCTAGCTCTACCATCTGTTTTGGCGTGAGCATACCTGGCATCATCATCATTTGGTTTCGCTTATGTTTTGACATTTTCATCTTCGGCATCTGCATCGAAGTTTTTTGTCCGCGCGCTGTGAGCCACCGCTTCATAAACTTAATCTCTTCCGCCTGCGTATGACTGATCCTCGCTCCGAGGCGCAAAAGATCTGCGTTATTCGTACGCCCCTTCATCAAAGCGACCATATCCACCGCCTGTTGATGATGGTGAATCATCCCCTGCATAAATTCCACATCCGCTTTTGTCACCGCTGGAATTTTTGCATTCGTAGCGGACGGCAAAATTTTTGTCGCTTGACCGGGGGCTCCGGGTTGTACAACAACTGATTGACACAAAACCGATAACGAACAACAAAACACAATCGCAAAAACCGTTAAAATTTTCATTTGCACTATTCTATATTATAAAAACAGCAAAAAACTGACTGTTTATATACAAACTCCTTAAACGTTTTATTTACACTTTACCACATTTAAAATATTTAAAGCGATTTGGAATTTGTTGGCGGAATTCTATTTTGTTTTCGAGAAGCTGCGTGGGGGTCAGTCATTTCACTGATTCAAAATATTGTAAGTGTCATCGAAGATGACAAACGCTATAGGGTAGGGCGAATACTGTGTGTTTAATGGAAAATCGGCTGCTCGCCAAAGGTGGATGACAAAATCTCCGAAAACTTTACAATAATAATTAAATCGCTTAAATCGAAACATCGCAACTAGCAAAAATTAGCTTGACAAGACACTTCGCAATTTGCGATATTGTGTGTAGTTGAGAAAAGGATTTATGAGAATCATATCGGAAAGAGCGATTAGAGAGTTCATTGAAAATCAGCCGCATTCAGAAGTTTCAATGTGGCATTGGATATTAACAGTAAGGGCGGCGGATTGGAAAAACTTCATAGACTTAAGGAAGACATTTAATAGCGCGGATATTTACAAGCAATGTGTAGTTTTTAACGCTGGTGGAAATCATTATCGTATTATTGGAATGGTTGAATTTGAAAAACATTTAGCATTTATCAGAGAAGTCTTAACACATAAAGAATATGATAAAGATAAATGGAAACCCGATTGCGAATGATTTTTTTTACCAAACAGGGAGCAGAATAAATGAATAAGAACATCTACGGACAATTATTAAGTGAAACTGTACCCGTAGTAATTACAAACAAAAGAGAATATAAACGAATTGAAGGACTATTCGCGAAACTTTTCAAAAAAAAACGTTCACCAGAAGAAGATAAACTCTTTGATTTGTTTGCGAACTTACTAGAAAACTATGAGCAAAAGACTTTACAAAAAATAAAACCGTCAACTCCGCTTAAAACTCTTAAATTTCTAATGACGGAAAACAATCTGAAACAAGTTGATTTAGCAGAAATATTTAGCACTCAAAGTGTTGTGTCGGAAGTAATGTCGGGTAAAAGAAAAGTTACGTTAAATCAAGCCAAAAAACTAGCAAAACGCTTTAAGGTATCGATCGAATTGTTTGTTTAGTAAAGTGAGGTTTCAACTTGCTTTACGCTCGCGTGGTGAGTTGTTTGTTCGGTTGCTTCGGGAAGAAACCGGAATCTATTCGAAAAGTATGTTTTTGTGTCAGAAATTCCGCAACAGCGGTTAAAATGGGGTTTTTTGTCCATCTCCACTCCGTCTATTAGACGCGAATGTTTCAAGCACTTCACCGCAGAATGAACCTCAGATTGGTTCATAAACAGTTCTTCCGCCAACTTTGAATAAGAGCGGCGCTTCAACGAAATATATACGCGAGTTTTAACAAAACGACAATGTCCTGAGACTTCATACTCACAAATATACAAGGTCATTCGCAATTCGCGAATAGCGAATGGTATTTGCTTTCGCGCAAAAAAAAATAGAATACGGGTCAGTACAATGGGTCTGAACATCGCTTCGATTGCCATAGCAAACAAGGCAATCTTAGCTTCGAAAAACCTTAAAGATATTGAACGAGTGCCTTATTTAACGGTTCAGGTTTGGACAAAAAAAATTATTTTGTTATAAAAAGCGTACAAAACAACAAGTATAAAGAATAATTGATGACAAAGCTTAAACTAGTTCAATTTGCTGATGGAGAATGGGAACTCGACCATCCCAAATGTGTTCATGAATATTCGTCAGATTTTTATGATGCGATAGAACTGATGGATTATGAACCTGCAACTGCTGAAAGAAAACTTAAAGCAATTATTAAAAAATGTGATTCGCATATTGACGCATTTCTCCATCTTGGTTTTTTATACAACTCGATCGGAAAAGAGATCGAAGGGAACGACCTGATAAATCAAGCCCACAGCATTGCATTAGATTCCATTCCGAAAAACTTTGATGAACAGAATGCGGAGATTCTTTGGGGTTTTTTGGAGAACCGACCGTTTCTTAGAACCTTTCAAGCCGTAGGACTTGAATTAATGAAAGAAGGAGATTTTGTAAAAGCTTCTGAAAAGTTCGGGTTTGGTTTAAATGTAAATCCTAATGACAACCAGGGATTAAGATACTTGTTGCTCGAATGTTATTTTCATCTGAATAATCCTGCTAGAGCATTGGAGTTAATCAAATTATACGAGAATGAAGCCTCAATAGACTTCGAGTATGGAAGTGTTTTGGCAAATTACCAGTTGGGAAATTTAAAAAAAGCAGAAAAATCACTCCAATCAGCCGTTGCAAATTCTCCTCTCGGAGCAAAAGAAATAATCAAAAAAAGACATACGAAACCAAAAAATGAAGCATTTGGCTTTGGCATTGCTATGGGAGGTAAATACGAGGCGTATGATTATTGGATGAGAACAAAAAAATTCTGGACGGAAACTGAAGGACTTATAGATTTCATAAAAGAAAATATGTAGTGCTAAAAAACCGAAGACGGCGTGCCGAAAAAAGATATGGTTTTAGCTCTTTATTTGCTAGAGAAACGAAAATTAACGGAGTTTGTTGGGACTTAAATAAAATAATGATTTTAAAAATCGCTTCGATTGCGATTGCCAATGATGCGATTTTAGTATCGAGAAACCTCAAAGATTTTATACAAGTGTTTGATTTAACAGTTCAAGATTGGACTCAATAGATCAACTGATTTTGTTTTTTGAAAAAGAGCGATTTTATGTGAATCTAGAAAGTTTCATTTACTGGATTCAAATTGTTGTAAAATTCATTTATTGTCAGTAATAACGAAATCGAAAAAGACTCGCTGACTTAGAAGCCGAAGTTACTTTGCTAAAAAGTAAAGTTAAGAGAGCGGAAGAAACCGAAAAACTCTAGTAAAAAATTGTAGGAGTATTTTTGGATGACCCAATTTATGAAGACGCTAATCGACTTGAGTGTAAATATCGTAAATCACAAAGAATAATATAAATGGTATTGACAATATCTTGTTCAAACACTATAAAATCAACATTAAAATATGAAATGGAGTTCTGTCAAAAATTTCGGAAAAGTTAAATATTTCAATGTGTCTTATGGAGACTGTTCAGAATTCTGTGTCAAAGTAAAAAGTATCTCATCACAAATTTAATGCTCCGTCGAGTCTGCCTTCAAAAAATATCGTAAGTTGGGACAAGGTGAGATTCCAGTTTTGGATCGGCATTGTCCATTTCTTTTGGGCGTTTTGGATCCCCATGTAGAGTAGTTTTAGAAGACTATTGTCATTTGGAAACCCACCTTTGGTTTTTGTCAATTTTCTAAACTGGCGATGGACAGCCTCGATTGAATTTGTTGTGTAAATCACTTTTCTGATCGGTTCCGGATAGCGGAAATAAACCGACAGATTATCCCATTTTCTGCGCCAACTCTTTATCACAAATTTTTTGAAATCTTCGAACACCCACTCGTTTTTCAGGGGGGCGTAGATTATTCCCCTATACTTTCGCTCTAAAAGTCTTCATCGCTTAACTTTAGAGAAGATAAACTTGCTCACTATTGTTCGCTATTCTGATTACTTCTTAAAAGCCTTTCCGTTGCCGATACGCATCTTTGTATTACTTCAAAAGAACGTTATTCGGCGGAACTTTGTTCCGGCTTAAAAAAAAGTTCAAGACAAGAATTTTAGACTTAATATGTTAAACCCGAGTACAGTATTTCAAGCTCTTGTCATCAAAGATGACGCACATTATAGCGTAGGGTGAAATGGAGCGATGCGAAATGTAACCCTACGGTTTATAGAAAAACGGATTTGCTCACCGAAGGTGAGCAACCTCAATCCTAAACATATTTCTCATAGTAATCGATTTCGTATTTGTTTAAGAAGCCGCGAAATTCTGTTTTGAAATCTTTGGTTTTATGGTGTTCTTTTTGGTTTTTGATGTATCGGATTACAATATCAACTTGCGATTGAGCAACCGAAAATGCTCCTATCCGTCTTGCCAATAAAATTTTTGAAACTTTGTATCTTGTTTCTTTATCCAACTCGAGGAGTCACGTTTTATTTTACCGACAAGGGAACTAATCGAAATAGTTTTGCCCAGAGAGATCAATAAATGAATGTGGTTTTTTGTGCCGCCAGCAATTATCAATTTCGAATCGTTGTTTTTAACAATCCGGGAAATGTAACCGAACAATTTGTCTTCGATATCGGGTGCTATCAGATCGACGCGACCTTTCGTCGAAAATACGACGTGCGTGAGCATTTTTACGAGTGATTGAGGCATAAAGTTGTTCGTCACCTTCGGCGACGGGATTCGTTTTTCACATTCACAGGGTTTCACACTGTGCTATATTGTCCGTCGCCTTTGGCGACTAGGCAAATATTTATATTCGTCCATTCAGTATTGTCAAATCATCTTTGGCTACAGAAGAAAACATATGATTTTCAACGTGTTTCGAAATCCCGCTTATTGGTACATCTATTTTTCAATATAAAACTTCTCCTCAACAGGTCTCAAAGGTCTTCCCATCCAAAGAGGTCTTCTCAAGCCACCGGGTCCCGGAGCAGGGCGGGTCATTTCTAGCCATTCTTTATAGACTTCCATGGATTTATTTGTGTCCACGAAGACATCGCCGTATTTGTCTTCGGCGTCGGCTTTTTCGACGGAGACTTTTTGGTGCCAGCAATGCATTCCTGAGATTGGGTCGGGATGGACGGGGAAGGTTATGTTTTGGTGGACTCCGCCGTCGGACCAGAAGATTCTTGATGTGTCGGGATCGTCGGTTTTTGATGGGCGGATGCCGTCAACGACACGCATTTTGTAGCTTCCGTTTTCGTCTTTTTTGATCGTGACTTGGTTTAATGCCCAGCGGTTTGCTTTTGCGTCTTGTTGTCTTCGCCAGCGTCCTAAATGGTGTGAACAAGCGACTACGCCCGGTTTCATTCCTTCTGTTACCCAAGCCTTGTTTATAAAATAGCCGATGTCTGTATTTATGCGCACGAGGTCGTTTGTTTTGATACCCCATTTTTCGCCATCTTCGATACTTATCCAAAGCGGATTGCGATTGGCGATCTCGGCGAGCCATTTTGCGTTTCCTGAGCGTGAGTGGATCAGAGTTGGCAGGCGGAATGTCGGGACGAGTACGATTTCATTTTTTGAAGCGTCGAGGTTCTCTTTATGAATATGCGATTTTATATAGACGGGAGTTTTATATTCGTCCCAACCCCAATCTTTTAACGTTTCGGAGAAAAATTCTTGTTTACGAGAAGGCGTTCCGAAGCCTTGATGCGCAACGCCGTCAATCATTACGCCGATATTTTTGCCGTCTTTGCTGATTGCTCCTGTTATTTCGTCAACTTCAGAACCTTCCAAATCTTCTTTCGATAACTCATGTTCGTGAACTTTATAGGTTGAGCTCTCAACCTCAAATGCGCCGTATTTACGCATATATTCGAGCGGCGTCAAATCTTCTTCGGCAGCTTTTTCGGGTAAACCTTTCGTGTTTTCAAAGATGAATTGATAATACTCATCAATCGTAATTTTTTCGCCTTTTCGATATGGCGAGTTAAAATGTTCGCGGATTCCCAGGCTTCCGTCGGGGTCGATTCGCCAGGAAAGTTCTATCCAAAATTCATCTTCTTCCCACACTTCGCCGGG
>Ga0114931_10011746_pt1 | contig 10315 bp, 5 predicted proteins | sample 2SBtaG_FD_89579 | JGI IMG/M metagenome (GOLD analysis project Ga0114931, IMG submission 89579) | Deep subsurface microbial communities from Kolumbo volcano to uncover new lineages of life (NeLLi) - 2SBTROV14_V59a metaG | ecosystem: Environmental > Aquatic > Marine > Volcanic | place: Kolumbo... | reverse complement strand
GCCAGGAATATTGGTGTTTCTTTAGCATGGGGAAAAAGCTTTATATAGTTATCATAAGCTTGGGCTAGTCGAATTTCTTTGGGCGAAAGTTCGGTAGATTGTAATCGCAACTTTTCGCGAAAATTAAAAGCCCCGCCTTTTTTTTCGCTGGCTTGTTGCTTTAAATCTTCAATGGAAACAGCCTGCTCCTCGGATGCTTTTTTCTCGGCTGCAGCAATGGCGCTAATTGCTGCGTCCCTGGCCAGGGCGACTGCATTTTCGGCAGCAAAACGTTGGTATTTTGAATCCCAGTAAATCTGGCTTATCTTCATGTACTCATTGTATGCTTGCTCGCTTTTTTTGAGTTTCATGTCGAGCGTCAGCGCCATATTCCAATGGATGAGCGGTGCGCTTGAATCCGAAGGAAAGGCCTTTAAATACCTTTCACTCTCTACAACGGCTTGTTCGTAAAGGTCAACATGGTCACCCTCCTGTGCGCGGGTTAAAATGGTGGTGATATTATCGCGTTCAGCACTTTCCGCCAGTTCATGGGCAATTTTTCGCGCTTGCTTATCTTCATTCTTTTTCCACCAGGTCGACCCATCTTTGTATTTTGTGAAAAGAATATCTCGTGATAGATACGCCATCAATGGATCTTCTAAACGACGATAGGATTGAACAATGCGGTTTTGCACAATGGGAGCTGACGGATCATCGGGATAATCTTTCAGCAACAGAGTGTAGGTTTTTATCGCATTCTCATAATCTTCCTTTTCATTCATATAAGCATCACCGATGCGACGCAATACTTTTACGCCGTAATCGCGACCGCCAATCTCTTTCAGATACTTCTCGGCTTTTTCTGCTCCGCCTTTCTCAAGAAAACTCAAGCCGATGTATTCGACCGATTCATCAACAAGCGAAGGATTGGAGTATTTTTGTTCGGGATCCAGAGGCTTTGTTTTTTCAACATCATCGGCCAGTTCTGTAAAATAGGAAATGGCTTTGCTGTAATCGTTAAGACGATAGTAACTCCAACCCAGGCGATACAATGCCTCGTCATATCTCGGGCTGTCGTGAAAAGCCAGGGCCTTATTATAGTAGGAAATCGCTTTTTCAATTTTGTTCACCGGAGGATTGAAATAGTACTCGCCGAGGCGCATGTAAACATCGGGCATGAGTGGACTGTCCGGGTAATCATGCTCAATTTTTTCATAAAATGCTTTAGCACTGTCCGGGTGGCTGTTTTCTTCTAAAAGAAAGCCAATGTTATAAAACGCATCATCAACCAAGTCGCTTTCGGGATAATCTTCAATAACACTCGCGTAAAGGCTCAAAGATTTGCTCAGGTCTTTTTTGGGCTCTTGCGGCGCTTGCAGCAGTTCTCCCCTGTCATACAAAGAGTACAACCGATCATATTCCTGCATTGATTTTTGGTAGTTACTCTGAGTCTGCTCGTAATACAATTCGGCCAACCGCATTATAATCTTGTCGCCGTCTTTGCTATGCGGATGTCGTGTGATAAATATTTCCCCATCCCTGATGCCCCGTCGTCGGAGGCGATCACGCTCGTTTTGCAGCTTGGAAATTTCCCGGGTATATTGTTTTCTATAATTATCCAACTCGTCAAGCGTATATCCTTTGAGAAAAGAATTGCGCTGGATCCATTCTTCATAGGCCGAGGAATCCGGTGCCTGTGCGTACGCCAGAGTCCATGTCATAACTCCCCCTAACACAAGGGCAGCGATGGAAAATATGATTCGACCTGCCGGACTTTTTATCATTATACCACCTAAAAAAATTATAATATCTTTTAAACTAAATCACGACAACTATTTTTCATTAAGCTGCCGCAACCGATCCTCCCAGGATTCTTCTTCGCGATCATTTTTATCAAAATAGACATTGTTAAAATATTGATCTTTTTCGAGCTGTTCGAGTTTGATTTTACGAGATAAAAACTTGTCCTGCAATTCTTTAAGCTGCGCTTCGTAATTATCAATTTTTTCCATCAACTCTTTTTGCCGATTTCTGAGAATATCATTAATCACCTGCAGCCGGTTCGCATAGGTATCGATTTGTTCAATCTTTTTTTCTCTCTCTTTAAAAATGATGTCGCTCATGGCAAAACCGGAGAGATCACTCCAATAATCAATGTTTGATTTTGGTTCGATATAGTTGTTCTCAACCATCGCCTTGCGAACCTGCCCCAAATGTTCCTGGAGATTTTGAATGTCAAAACCCAGAATTTCCAAATCCATTTTAGACCCCAATTGGTCTGATCCACTTAACCGGGTTTGGTAATTCTTCATCTGGTCCAGTGCATTTTCAATGCGCTGTCTTTCCCTGGACATGTCGCGAAAAGCCGATCCCCAGCTTTCCCGACGGTAAATCATATTCGCTTCTTTGGCAGCCAGGGGAAAATCTACAAGATATGCCGTATTGGTCACTTTTTTATCACCTTGATAGACCTCAAGTACTTTCATCAGGCGTTCGCGCAATGCATCGGCGCGCTGCATCACATCGGCCCGGCGCTGTTTTTGCGCCCATTGGATGATCTTATCGAGTTCAACAAGACGATCCAGGACATCCAGCCGCTCATCATAATAATCCTGCAAAAGCTGCGTGCCTGTATCACCTTTTTCTCTGGTTCGCAGCAAAAAATCGTTCAATTGATTGGTGATGCGACTGATTTCGGAATACATTTTGGGTTGGCGTTTATCCAGAGCATCGTTTTGCAAACGCCCGAGTTCTCTGGTCTTTTCCAGCATCAGTTCTCTTTCGCTGTCAAATTTTTTCTTCATCGTAAGCACACCGCGCGCGCGAACAACGTAACGATAAGCGTCGAGAGCTGTTTCCGAATTATTCAAAATCCGATTACAATGAGCGGATAACACCAAGGCTTCATAGGAAAAATCAGACGCAAGATGTGTTTGCAACAATTGGTATGCAAGGTCTCGCGCTCCCGCATAGTCATTTAGCCTGAATTTTGACCAGGCCTGCGCTATAAGCGCCTCATCATGATTCTTAAAGCCGGGAGAAACGTCTTCCAGAGTTTGCTGCGCCAGGACAAAATTGCCGCGCTGATAATAAATCAGTCCGAGGCGTAGTGACGCAGTATTACGAATTTCTGCAATTTTGACGTCCGACCAGGGATAATTCTTCTCTTTGGCAAGCGCCTGAAAAATCGGAATGGCCTGATCAAAGTCATTCAAGTTTGTGTAGATAATGCCGAGCAACAATTGCGCTGGTAGATAAAACTCGGATGGTTTTGGGATTAGAGCAAGAATGTCCCGTGCCCGGGTAAATTGATTTTGCTCGAATTTGTGGTTGGCAGCCAGATAATGGGCATAGTTTATAATCTCGCCACTTGCCAAAGTCTGATTTTCCACCGCCATCATATAATATTTGTAAAACTTTGCCGATGTACCGAAATCTTTTTCAAGCTGCATCAGACGGACAAGGGATTCCACATAATAATGCGATGATGCGGAATCTGCAACAATTTCTTCAAATTCTTTCTTTGCCGTAATAAAAGCATTTCGATGCAAACGCGCTTCTGCAATATAGTACTTTACTGGAATCAGGTTTTCGTAATCTGTATTATATCTTTTCAGAATGTCCACCAATTGATACTCTGCGGTGCGATAATGCCCGTTGGAGTAGTTGAGCAAAGCATCGCTCAATTGCGAGGAAAACATGCGCTTGCGCTGGTCGGTATTTGCACTATTGAGAAAGTTTTTCCAGATGATTTGATATTCAGTGAGCCGCGTTTTAATATCCAGTAAACGTTCACCCTTCCAGGCTTTGATGAATTCCGATACTGTTGGAAACATTGAAAGCGAATAGCCGGAATTGGTCATCAAATCATAGACAGCACGATCAACATTGTCAACCAGGCCGCGCTCAGCAATGCGCAAATCCCTGGCTTTTTTTCCCAACTGCGTTTCCTGTGTATTGCGAATTTCTTTCACAGTCTGGTGAACTTTTTGCATTTCCGTTTGAAAACGTAAATAATCTTCTTCCGATAGCGGCCCCAGGTTTCCCCATTTGCTCAGGATGACAAATAATTGTGCTTTTTGGTTCCGAATGGATTTTATGGCAGTTGAATCCTGGGCGGCATCGGCCTGTACTTTTAAATGCTCCAACGCATCAAATATGTTAAGCAGCGAATCCAGTTCGCTTGTATATTCATCAACCATTTCTCCGATGTTTTCCGGAGTATATATGCGCTTTTTATACAATTCACGATTGTCGATGCTGGCTAAAACCTGGTCTTTGGCATCTATGACCTTCATTGAATTGTCGACATCGCCGACATAATCGGCAAGTTTTTTTAAATGCTCAAGTTCATCATAGATCTTTACAAGATGACCAACTTCCTGATCATATTCAGCAATGAGCGAGTCTGATTTGCCATAAACCTTCTTAAAACCTGACTCTTCATCTGCCAAACCTTTTTCGCCTCTCAAAGCCACTTCATCGTGAATATTATTTATCAGATCAAGCAACTGCCTTTCACGATCCAATAGTTCCTGAATGACATCGTGCGTGTTTTCATTCAGATAATACCTCAGTCTATCATTGAAATCGACTTTCGTCTTGTCTACCGAATCAGGCTGGGCGTTTTTATCCTGAGCAAATAATGCAGATGAATGTGTTTGAGAAATCACATTTGAGATTAGCGGAGACAGCAATATTTGCATCACAATGATCAGAGAAAGGAAAAAGTGGGAGGAAAAATAAAACATTTACAACCCTCATAAAAAATTATCACAATGATAACTTTGACACCACTCGTGAACACAACAAATTATATAAAGAATTTACATTTAAGTCAAGAAATAGTTTGCAATTTCTTGTTTTTTCTAACAAACAGCTATTAAAACAATTCTTATTTGCCTTAATTTATTCCATAAATTTCAACCGGAGAAAGCTCTCCTGGTTGCGGCAATTTCCAATCGATTCAATGCCCGCACAAGTGCAGCTCTGGCACGAGGGATGTTCGTACCCGGCTCGTTATCGTGCAAACGCCGGATCGCACGATCCCTGGCTTTTTCCGCCCTCTTGATATCTATTTGGGACGCATCTTCTGCACTCTCTGCAAGGATGGTCATGCTGCCATCAATAACTTCGGCGAAACCGCCGCTCGTTGCAAACACCTTTCTCTTTTTGCCTGTTTCAACAGTTATGCTCCCCAGAGTGAGTGCTGTCAGGTAAGGTATGTGATGTGCCATGACACCAAAATATCCTGTTACCCCGGGTGCCTGAACATGGTTAACCTCATCGGAGAGCAACACCGCCTGTGGTGTAACAATTTTAAATTTAAATACTTTATCCACAAAAAACCTACTAGATTAAGTACAACATTCGGCGAGTTTTGCAGAAGAAATTCGAGCGTTACTGATTCTGTTTCTGAATCTGCCCGGCTTTTTCCACTACATCCTCGATTGTCCCTACCATCCAGAACGCTTGTTCCGGCAACTCATCGTGCTTGCCTTCAATGATTTCTTTAAAGCCGCGAATGTTGTCTTCAAGCGTTACGTATTTTCCTTTAAATCCGGTAAACTGTTCGGCAACTGAAAACGGCTGTGATAAAAATCTTTGCAACCTGCGAGCACGATTTACGGTAATTTTGTCTTCCTCGGATAATTCTTCCATGCCGAGAATGGCAATAATATCCTGAAGATCTTTATATTTTTGCAAAATTTGCTGTACCATTCTGGCAACATGAAAATGCTCATCACCTACAACGCGCGGATCGAGAATTCTCGATGACGAATCCAGCGGATCAACAGCCGGATAAATACTCATTTCCGCCAAATGACGGGAAAGAACCGTCGTGGCATCCAGATGACTGAAAGTCGTTGCCGGCGCAGGATCCGTGAGATCATCAGCCGGAACATAAATAGCCTGTACGGATGTGATGGAACCGTTTTTCGTTGAGGTAATGCGCTCCTGTAACTCGCCCATTTCTGTGGCCAGATTCGGTTGGTAACCGACAGCAGACGGCATGCGGCCGAGCAAAGCCGAAACTTCCGAACCGGCTTGGGTGAAACGAAAGATATTATCGATAAAGAGCAAAACATCCCGGTGCTCCACTTCGCGAAAATATTCCGCTACAGTTAATGCGGAAAGTCCAACGCGTTGTCGGGCACCCGGCGGTTCATTCATCTGGCCGAAAACCATGGCGACTTTGGAATTTTCCAGGTTGTCCATATCAATAACACCGGTTTCCTGGAACTCGCGCCAAAGCTCGTTTCCTTCACGCACACGTTCGCCCACACCGCCAAAAACAGAAAACCCACCGCGGTGAATGGCAATATTATTAATCAGTTCCATAATCAGCACGGTCTTGCCGACACCGGCGCCGCCAAACAATCCGGTTTTTCCACCTTTGGAATAAGGCTCGAGCAGATCAATAACTTTGATACCTGTTTCAAGAACTTCCGTACTGGTATCAAGGTCTTCAAATTTCGGCGCTTCCCGATGGATTGCCCACAATTCATCCGTGTTAATGGCGCCCATTTCATCGATCGGTTCTCCGACGATATTGAGCAATCGCCCCAGAGTGCCTTTTCCTACAGGAACCCTGATCGGTTCCCCTGTATCGCGAACTTTATATCCCCGCTGTAAACCGTCGGTTGAGTCCATAGCCACGCAGCGCGCCGTGTCTTCGCCAAGATGCTGCGCCACCTCAAGAACGAGACGGGAACCATCTTTGCGCGTTAATTCAAGCGCATTATTTATTGCCGGCAAATTGCCTGCTTCAAAATAAACATCAACGACCGGGCCAATGATTTGCGCGAGGCGGCCATCTTTTTTCATCACAATCTCCTACTCACTTGTAATCGTCATCCACGCAGCGCTTCTGCGCCGCCTACTATTTCGTTCAATTCTTTTGTTATCGCAGCCTGTCTGGCCTGATTATAATATAAAACCAATGTCCGGATCATCTCTTCGGCGTTATCCGTTGCCGTTTCCATGGCGGTCATTCGCGTCCCCTGTTCCGAAGCGTAGGACTCGAGTAATATTCTCCACACTTGAAATTTCAAATGCATCGGAGCAAGTCTTTTCATTATAGCTTTCGGTTTGGGATCATAAATATAATCGCTAAACACGTATTCGGTTTCAGGAGGAACCGGCACAATTGGCAATAATTGCTCAACGACAATCTTTTGTTGAACTGGAGATTTGAACTCCTGATAAATGACTTGCACCTTGTCAAACTTTTTGGCAAGAAAACCGCGAACCAATATATTGGAAATATCCTGCGCATTTTTAAATTCGAGGTGATTAAAAATATCAATGTAATGCGACAGGATCGGAAGCTCCAGACGGTTTATGTGATCATATCCTTTTTTGCCAATAGTGACCAAAAAATAATTTTCGTCAGAGGACTGCTCCAGTTCCTTTGTAGCCCGCCGAAGAATGTTTGCATTAAAACTACCACATAAACCCCGGTCAGAGGTTACAATCACGTAACAAACTTTGTTCCCTCCGCTTTCGACAAAAAACGGATGTTTTTTGCCATGCGTAACGGCGATATGCCCGAGAACCTTATTAAGCTCTTGCGCATAAGGCCGTGCAGCAACAAGCTGATTTTGTGCTTTTCGCAATTTCGCCGCAGCCACCATTTTCATCGCCCTGGTGATTTGTTCCGTGCTGCGAACACTATTGATCCGCTGTTTGATTTCCCGTAGTGTCGCCATTATACCATAAAAGTTTTAATGAATTCATCACATGCAGCGCCAAGACGCTTTTCAAGGTCGTCGTCCAAAACCTTCTTTTCTTTAATCTCTTTTAAAATATCGCCATGGTTGGAATCCATAAACTGTGAAAATTCAGCTTCAGCGCGAACGATTTTGTCGACGGGGACGGTATCCATATAACCCTGGACACCTAGAAATAAAACCGCCACCTGTTTTTCAACCGGCACCGGCGCATACTGGTTTTGTTTCAAAAGCTCAACAAGACGGTAGCCGCGGTCCAACTGCCTCTGCGTAGCCTTGTCCAGTTCGGAGCCGAATTTTGCAAAAGCTTCCAACTCCCTGAACTGGGCCAAATCCAGACGCAAACTTCCGGCCACTTTTTTCATTGCTTTGATTTGTGCATTGCCGCCGACACGAGAAACGGACAAACCGGCATTAATTGCCGGACGAATGCCGCCGAAAAACAAACCCGGTTCCAGATAAATCTGCCCATCGGTAATAGAAATGACATTTGTAGGAATATAAGCGGAAAAGTCACCGGCCTGAGTTTCAATAATCGGCAGAGCCGTTAGGGAGCCGCCACCCAGTTCATCGTTCAGTTTCGCCGCCCGTTCCAGTAAACGGGAGTGCAAATAAAAAACATCACCGGGATAGGCTTCGCGTCCTGGCGGCCTTCGAAGTAAAAGTGACACCTGGCGGTAAGCCCAGGCGTGTTTGGAAAGATCGTCATAAGCAATGAGGGCATGCTGCCCGCTGTCACGAAAATATTCGCCCATGGCAGCACCAGCGTAGGGCGCAATGTATTGCATTGGAGCAGGTGAATCCGCCGGCGCCGAAATAATGATAGAATGATCAAGTGCACCGTATTCTTCCAATGTCTTTACTACTCGTGCAACGGTCGAGGCTTTTTGGCCAATGGCAACATAAATGCAAAAAACATCCGTATCTTTCTGGTTAATAAAAGTATCTACAATGATGGCGCTTTTACCGATCTGGCGGTCACCGATGATCAACTCTCTTTGACCGAGACCAATGGGAATCATGGAATCGATCGCCTTGATTCCGGTTTGTAATGGCTCGTTGACCGGCTGACGCTGGACAACGCCCAAAGCCTTGCGTTCAATAGGAGCGAATTTTTTAGCAGTGATCGGGCCTTTTCCGTCCAAAGGCTGCCCCAGGGGATTGACAACGCGGCCGAGTAATTCCGGCCCTACCGGCACTTCAATGACGCGATTGGTCCGTTTGGCCACATCACCTTCTTTGACTTTGCTGTTTTCGCCAAATAAAATACAGCCGACATTGTCTTCTTCAAGATTAAGCGCCATGCCGAAAACATCATTGGGAAACTCGACCAGTTCCATGGACATGACATTTTTTAAGCCGTAAACCCGGGCAATGCCGTCACCTATCTGGAGGACTTCCCCTACTTCATCAACTTTGACTTCATTTTCAAATTGCTCTATCTGCTTTTTAAGAATCGATGTAATTTCTTCCGGTCTTATTTCCATTTTTGTGTCCTGATAGCAAATTGCGTTCTATTTGTTCAAATTTTAAAAACTGTAATTTACAAAGAATTTGCTAAAATAAAAGGAAAAAATTTGCGGGCTAAAGTGGGTATTAATGATTCTGTTGGTTGCCATTTAAATATATTGATGTTCGTAATGGACATAACCTTCGCAAGGCTAGTTTATCAAAACAATTAATCTTTTTAAAAAGAAATGAACAAACGCTAATAAATCTTGTCAATTTTTATTTGAAGCAACAGATAAAACAACAGCTAAAGGGAAGATTTTGCAATAGTTTTGCCCATAATCGTTTTGCCTTCTCTTTTCTCAATATCTGAATAGTTACTCCCTGCGATCAGCGTGCTTGGTTTAAAATGCTCTTTTGCCTTCTGCTTCCTTGAACTTTTCAAGAACACAATTTCATCTCTCGATACTCATTCAAATTTTACAAAAAAACGAATACTGTCACAATTAAACGCCGTAAAAATCCCGTACCAGTTTTGGATGTTTGTTGGCGCCTCCGTTTGATGTTCCTGAAAGACATCCCTCACCTTGTACAAATCGGCATATTCCTGATTGATGTGGTAAAGGTAGAAAACGTACTCGCCGGCAAATTTCACATTAAAAAAATGAATAATATAATGGTAAAAAGTCCATTCATTTCCGGTCAGCCAATAATTGCTTTCCTGGCCAAAAGGAAGCGGATTATATCCATTCCAAATTGAAAGTTCTTTATGACCTTTCGGTCGGACAACAACATAATAAAGGGAATCCCCTTCGTCCTCGTTATCCCATTCTATTTTAATTTGAGAATCATGTTCAGGTGGTCTATTTGGGTACTGCGGATATATGAGCGTGTCCCTGGAAATATTCTTAATTTCAGGACAAGATGGCACAACGGTCGTTGCAAATGCGGTTTGGTTTTTGTAAAAAACTTTCAGACTAAATTGATCTCCAGCATTCACAGTCAAATCGCTGCCGTTATATTGATAATAACCACTATCACCAGGACTTTGCATTAATTCGAAAACAAGGTTATTTTTTTCAATAAAGACTTTTGCATCATTGATCGGCATCCTTTTTGTGCGAGAATGCCAGGGAATTAAGGAACTGATTTTT
>Ga0114931_10011745_pt1 | contig 10316 bp, 6 predicted proteins | sample 2SBtaG_FD_89579 | JGI IMG/M metagenome (GOLD analysis project Ga0114931, IMG submission 89579) | Deep subsurface microbial communities from Kolumbo volcano to uncover new lineages of life (NeLLi) - 2SBTROV14_V59a metaG | ecosystem: Environmental > Aquatic > Marine > Volcanic | place: Kolumbo... | reverse complement strand
TCTTCTCAAGAACGATAAAAGTACCAAGCGAGGTGTGAAGAACAAGCGATTGATGGCCGGTTGGGACGAAAACTATCTCGCCAACCTACTGATGCAAGCCTAAATTTGGTGCGTCTGCCCTGCTTCCTCACCTATCTTGCCGTGGAAAGGCAGGTATCCACCAGCACTCAGCGTCAGGCCTTGAATGCATTGAGCTTTTTCTTCAAACACGTTCTGGAGCGTAAGTTGTCGTTGCAGGATGGTTTCCGTCCCGCCAAACGCACACGGCGCCTGCCGGTGGTTTTGAACCTAGATTCCTCAGTTGACCGCTCCATTCTGAAACTAAGTGATTGATAAGAAATACACTGACTTCAATTAACCTTATCACCCATTGGGTGAATCACGCTACAGGGTGAATAGCAGGCCTACGGGAGCACATGGCGGCGTTACAACTCCTTGGAATAGAATGACTATTCCGCGTCGTTGTGCCTTGCCCTGCACCCCCGCAAACCGACTCTTCACCCTGCCCAACTGAGGATTCTAGGTTAAACCGTGAGGAGGTCAAGCAGCTGCTGGACCGATTGGAAGGCACCCACCATTTGATGGCAGGCCTTTTGTATGGAACCGGGATGCGGCTGATGGAACTGGTGCGGCTTCGGGTTCAGGAGATTGATTTTGGGCATCAACTGATCGTGGTTCATGATGGCAAGGGTCGCAAGGACCGAGTGGTACCCTTGCCACAGACGTACACCGATTCACTCCGCGACCACCTGGAGCAACGCCGCCAGCTTTTTATCTCCGACTGCCAGGCGGGGCCGGTGCATGTCTTTCTGCCTGATGCCCTGGCACGCAAGTATTCCAATGCTTCATCCGAATGGATTTGGCAGTATGTGTTCGCATCGGCGCGCATATCTGCCGATCCCCGCTCCGGCCAGCGGCGCCGTCACCACATCCATGAGCGTACCCTGCAGGGGGCCATTTCACGAGCGGCGAAGGAGGCCGGCATCCCCAAACGGGTCAACTGCCACGCCCTGCGCCATTCCTTCGCCACCCATCTGCTGGAGGCCGGATACGACATCCGCACGGTTCAGGAACTGCTGGGCCATGCCGATGTCTCCACCACCATGATTTATACTCATGTCCTCAACAAACCTGGCCTGCCGCCAGTCGTCAGTCCTGCCGATTTCTGATTGATGACTCGAACCGAATTGAACACCACCGTCCCCAAGGAGCTTGCCGAATAGGTCCTGAGACAACGTGCTTGAACAGAGAAAATTGAATCGAACCATTGACAGGTCAAAACATATCAGCCCAGTTCTTCTCCACTCACCCCCCCTGGAGGAGGGTATCCGCCGCCAGGAAAATGCCGCTAGTTGAGGGGGCTTGAGAGATGCAGAGACTGCTCATCGGCCTGGGCATCGCCGCCATCGTCGCCGGTCTGCTCTGGCCCTGGCTCGGCCGACTGCCTCTGGGGCACCTGCCTGGCGACATCATCGTGGAGCGGGAGAACTTCCGCATCTACTTCCCCATCACCAGCATGCTACTGATCAGCGGTCTGGTGAGCCTGATCCTCTGGCTGTTGAACAGATAGGGTCAGGCCTCAGACGACGGAGCGATCGGGAGCAGATTACTTACAGGCCTTGAAGAAGTCATTGTTGTTCAGCACCCCCTCACACTGGGCAGTGGCATAGGTATAGCCCTCGGGGGAGGCATAGCGGTCCTGCACTTCCATCTCCACCAGCTGGCCGGCCACGTCACAGGCCTCTGTGTTGGCGCACTGGTCGTGTTCACCGCAGACCCGGCGTTGCAGCCTCTCGCAGGGTGACAGCGGGGTGGTGGCGCCCCGGGCGGTGCAGAGCTGGAAGAAGGCCTCATTGGAGAGGGCCTCCAGGCACTGCCGGGCCGTCTCCGGCACCCCTCTGTCCCCCCCTTTGCGCAGCTCCTCCCGTTCCATGGCCAGCAACTGCCTGGCCGGATCGCAGGCCTGCTGATCGGCGCACTCGTTGCGGGGCCCGCAGACCTTGCGCACCAGCTTCCCACAGGCCTCCACGAGTTCCTCCTTCTGCTGCTCCTTCTCCTCCCTGATGATGGCTGCATCCTTGACCACCACCCCATCCCGCACGATGATCACCGCCCCATTGCTGAGCTGATGCACACCATCCCAGAGGGGAGTGGTGATGCCATCTGCGGTGCGGGTGGCCTTGTTGGTGTGTGGGTCGATGGTAATCTGACTGCCGTCGATCAAAGACCCGTGCCAGGGGGTCTCATCGGCCTGTACCGGTAGGAACAGGAACAGCAGGGTAATGAGCAGCGTCCGATTAAGCAGCATAAGTCACCTCGGCGAGCGATCCAGTCAGACAGGTTCCAGACCACGCAGAATATCACAGATCATTTGCCGATAAAGCACCCGCAGACTGCAATCTCGGCCGGGATCACCCCCGCTGCCAGGCGAGAAAACGTTCCACCCAGCCCAGCAGGCGCTGCGGGGCATGGGCCCGCTTCCAGACACCAGCGGCGTATTTGTTGGCCTCGAACAGGGTAGGATAGATATGGATGGTGCCGAGGATCCGGTTCAACCCGAAACCCTGTTTCATGGCAGCGGTGAACTCACCGATCAGCTCGCCCGCATTCTCGCCGACGATACAGGCCCCCAGGACCCGATCCTTGCCTGGCGGGGTCAACACCTTGACCATTCCCCGGGCCTCCCCCTCGGCGATCGCACGGTCCAGCTCCGCCAGATCGAAGCGAGTCACCTCGTAGGCGACGCCCTGCTCCCGGGCCTCCTGCTCGTTGAGGCCGACCCGCGCCACCTCCGGGTCAGTGAAGGTGGCGAAAGGCACCACCGAATAGTCCACCTTGAAGCGGCGCAGGCCACCGAACAGGGCATTGACCGCCGCGTACCAGGCCTGATGTCCCGCTGTATGGGTGAACTGGTAGGGTCCCGCCACATCGCCGCAGGCGAAGATGGTGGGGATGCGGGTGCGCAGGTAGTCGTCGGTCTGGATGGTGCCGTTCCTGTTGAGCGGGATCTCCAGTTCCTCCAGGCCGAAGCCGCGGCTGTTGGGACGCCGCCCCACCGCCACCAGTACCTGGTCGAAGGGCACCATGACCTGTTCGTCGTCCCGCTCACAGAGCATTCGCCGCTCCCCGTCCTCGACCAGGAACCGGGTGGCGCGATGACCCATCAGCAGCCGAATCCCCTCCTCCCGGAAGCGCGCCATGACCAGCTCCGCCACCTCCTCATCCTCGCGGATCATCAGCCGCGGCAGCATCTCCACCACCGTCACCTGACTGCCAAAACGGGCGAAGGCCTGGGCCAGCTCGCAGCCGATCGGCCCGCCCCCCAGCACCAGCAGGCGGGACGGCAGTTCACGCAACTCCCAGAGGTTGTCGGAGGTCAGGTAGTCGATGCCATCCAGCCCCTCGATCGGCGGCACGAAGGGGCTGGCCCCGGTGGCGACCACGATCCCACGGGTGGTCAGCTCCCGGCCATCGACCCGCACACTGTAGGGTGAGGTGATGCGCGCCTCCCCCTGGATCACCTCGACCCCGAGCCCGCTATAGCGCTCCACTGAGTCGTGGGGCTCCACCTCCCTAACCACCCGCGCCACCCGTTCCATGACTTTGGCGAAATCAAATTGCACATCGACCCGATCGAAGCCCCACTCCTCCGCCCGCCGGCCCTGGGCCAGCAGACGGGCGGAACGGATCAGCGCCTTGGAGGGGACGCAGCCGGTGTTCAGGCAGTCGCCCCCCATCTTGTGCTTCTCGATCAGGGTGACCCTGGCCTTCACCGCCGCGGCGATCAGGGAGGCCACCAGCCCCCCCGAACCGGCGCCGATGACCACCAGGTTGCGATCGAAACGGCGCGGCCTGGGCCAGCCTTTGAGGGCCTTTCTCTGCTTGAGTGTATTCAGCAGCCGCTTGGCGATGAGTGGAAAGATGCCCAGCAGCACGAACGAACCCAGCAACCCGGGGGAAAGGATGCCGGCGGGGGAGTCGAGGTGCGCCAGCTGGGTGCCGGCGTTCACGTACACCAGGGTCCCCGCCAGCATGCCCAGCTGGCTCACCCAGTAGAAGGTGAAGGTGCGGATCGGCGTCAGCGCCATCAGCAGGTTGATGAGGAAGAAGGGGAAGATCGGCACCAGGCGCAGGCTGAAGAGATAGAAGGCCCCGTCCCTCTGCATGCCCTCGTTGATCGCCTTCAGGCGCTCGCCATAGCGATCCTGAACCCAGTCGCGCAGCAGGAAGCGGGCGATCAGGAAGGCCAGGGTGGCGCCGATGGTGGAGGCGAAGGAGACCAGCAACAGGCCCCATGCCAGACCGAACACCGCGCCAATACCCAGGGTCATGACCGTGGCTCCGGGCAGTGAGAGGGCGGTCACCAGCACATAGGTGAGGAAAAACAGCGCACCGGCCAGCAGCGGCTGGGTCTGGCGCCAGGCGATCAGCTGATCACGCTGGGACTTGATGTACTCGAAGCTGAGAAACCGGCCCAGATCGAAGTAGAAGAAGCTGGCGACGAACAGCAGCAAAACGATGAGCAGCAGCCATTTGCGTTGGGTCATGAAGGGGGGTCCTTGTGGTTATTGCCTGAAGTCTCGAATGCCTTATACGCACCGGGGGACAGTGCGGTTTCAGCAGTCAGGCCAGCCGCTGGACCCCATCAGCTTACTCCTGACGGCCGCTATGCGACCAGGGGGACGCCAAAAGCCTCGGGCAGGCACCCAGGCGGAGACCGCTTCTGCAAGCGCCTCCCGTGACCCGTCGTTTGGGTGAACCCTGGAGGGGGGTTCAGGGCTGCTCCCAATGCAGTTCGACCCGGCGGTTTCTGGCCCGCCCGGCCGCCGTGGCGTTGTCGGCGATGGGTTGAGTCTCGCCCCGCCCCTCGGCGCTGAGGCGGGCGGCATCCACTCCCCGTTCGACCAGATAACGCCGGACCGATGCCGCCCGTTGGCGGGAGAGATGCATATTATAAGTGGCGCCTCCCGAGGCATCGGTATGGCCGATGATCAGGATCCGCCTGGCCGAACCCTGGACGGCGAGCTGCTTGGCCAGACGCTCGAGAACAGCCTGGGCCCGGGCGGTGAGCCGGGCGCTGTCGTGCTCAAAGGTCACACCCCGCAGCAGCAGACGGGTGGCGCAACCCCGTGGACCGACCTGGGCACCGGACGGGGTCCCCGGACAGGCGTCCTGGGCATCCACCACCCCATCGGCATCGCCGTCCCTGGCCGACTGCGGTGCGGGCGCCGCCTGGGTGCTGTAACGGGGCTGTTCAGCAGGCGGCTGCTCCTCGCTCGCTTGTGCCTTCCGCCGGGCGGATCGCTCCCCGCCAAAGCGTTTGATCAGGTTGAGGGAGAGAAACTGGGCGTCCTCGTCGAACAGATCCAGGTCGGCGCGCAGCATCAGGCCATTGTCGAACCCGTAACCGGCGCCAAGGCCAAACGACAGATGCACGTCATTGACCCGCTCGAAGTTGACGTCGGCAGTGTTGTGCATGTTCCCCACCCCCACCTTGGCCAGGGCCTCGAAGCCTCGGTGTGGCGTCTCCTGCTGGTAGAAGTGGTAGAGTCCGGAGAGACCCAGGTGGCGATACTCGATCCGGCCCCGGGGTGAGAGCTTGGCCTCACCCAGGTCGGCATAGTAGCCCTCGATGGAGATGCGTTTCGACCAGTCGTACCCCAGGGTGAGTTTATAGCCGAAACTCTTGTCGTCCGACACCCTGAAGATGGTGCCGTTGGGATCCGGGTTGAGGCGCGAAACCCCCAGCCCCGCACCCGCATACCAGCGGGACTTCCAGGCCTGACCGCTATCCATATCCGCCGCCACCACTCCATGGGAGAGGATCAGAAGGATCAACGCGCTAGGCAGACAGTCTATGTTCTTTTTCATTTTCTCTACTCCCTACTGCTTGCCTTTCTCCACCCTCCGCCGCCTTTCCACTCCGAGATAGAGCAGGGAGAGCAATAACAACACCGGCAACAGTGGATCGAACCCGCCGCTGCGCCCGAGGCTGCAGCCACCGACCCCCTTCAGACCTGTCAGCAGGGGCTTCATATCCTTGTAGTCCGGCACCCCGTTGCCATTCGAGTCGGTCAGCGGCAGCGGACTCGTCTGCAGGGCATCGTCGAGGCCATTACCGTCGAGATCGGTGAAATTGTCCACCCGGCCGTCGCCATTGCTGTCACTGCCGCCGGCCTCCACCAGATCGAAGAGATTGTCGCCATCCGCATCCAGGTCCCTGGTATCGGGCTGGCCGTCGCCATCCGTATCCGGAGCGACCAGTCCGGCGCCGCCCAGGGGCACTCCGGCACCGTCCACCGTCACCGGCCCGCTCCCCGGCCTGCCGTCACCATCGGGATCGCTGCCACCGGCCTCGCTCACGTCCGGGATGCCGTCGTTGTCGCTGTCCAGATCCCGCTGGTCCGGGACCCCATCCCCGTCGAAGTCGGCAGGGGTCAGTCCGGCCCCGGCCGCCAGGCCCTGGGGATTGACCGCCGGTGTGCCCGAACCGATCCGCCCATTCCGGTCCGGATCCGAGCCGCCGACCTCGCTCACGTCGAACAGGCCGTCGTTGTCGCTGTCCAGGTCACGGAAATCGGGCACCCCGTCCCCATCCGTGTCGCGCAGGGTGTAGGCGATACTGCCGCTGTCGGCGGCGCTCTCGACGGCATCGGCCAGGCCATTGACGCCCACCGGGTTGCCGGCATCGATCCGCCCATCCCGGTTGCTGTCCAGGCCGCCGGTCTGCGCCCCCGACTCGTCGAGATCGAACAGGCCGTCGTTGTCACTGTCCAGGTCCAGGCTGTCGGCGATGCCGTCCAGGTCGGTATCCACCACTCCAGCGCCCTCCAGGTCGTCCGGGATGCCGTCGTTATCGTCATCCAGATCCAGCGCATCCCCGATGCCATCGTTGTCCGAGTCGTCGTTGTCCCGGTAGTCGGGGATGCCATCCCCGTCTGCGTCCGGAAGGGGCAGCGGGGACACCTGGATCGCATCGTCGAGACCGTTGCCGTCGGCATCACTGAAGCCGTCCACCCGGCCATCGCCGTCGCTATCCACACCACCGGCCTCCAGCAGGTCGTTGCGGCCGTCGTTGTCGCTGTCCAGGTCCAGCCGGTCGGGCTGACCGTCCCCATCCGTGTCGAGCGTCGGCAGACCGGCGCCAGCGGCCAGACCACTGGCGTCCACGCCGGGTGCGCCACTCCCCAGGACACCGTCGCCGTCCGGGTCGCTGCCACCGGCCTCGGTAACGTCCGGTATCCCATCGTTGTCGCTGTCGCGGTCCCGCTGGTCGGTCACCCCATCTCCATCGCTGTCCAGGGCCGCGAGCAGACCGCCATTGGCGACACCGTTGCCATCGACCTGCTGGGGTGCGCCACCCTGGCGACCGTCCCCGTCCGGGTCGGCGCCACTGGCCTCCAGCACATCGAAAATGCCATCGTTGTCGCTGTCCAGGTCGTGCAGATCCGCCACCCCATCACCATCGGCATCGGTCACCGGCAGGGGATCGACCAGCAGGTCGTCGTGGCGGCCATCGCCGTTCAGGTCGGTGAAACCGTCTATCCGGCCATCATTGTCTCCGTCCACGCCACCGGCCTCGACCAGGTCCGCCAGGCCATCCCCGTCGCTGTCCAGGTCGAGGGGATCGACCACCCCGTCGCCATCGGTATCCGGGGCGCTGAGGCCCCCGCCCGCAGGCAGGCCGTTGCCATCCACGGCCGGGGCGCCCGTACCCACGATGCCATCCCCATCCGGGTCCGCGCCGCCGCCCTCGACCAGGTCGGTGACGCCGTCGTTGTCACTGTCGAGGTCGCGGAAGTCGGACACCCCGTCTCCGTCCTTGTCTCTCAGTGTGTAGGCGATGCTGCCACTGTCACTGGTGGTCTCGACCACATCGGCCAGGCCATTGGCCCCTACCGAATTGCCGCGGTCGATACGCCCATCCCGATCGCCGTCCAGTCCATCGGTCAGCGCCCCCGACTCGTCGAGATCGAACAGGCCGTCGTTGTCGCTGTCCAGGTCCAGGCTGTCGGGCACGCCATCCCCATCCGTGTCCACCGCCCCGTCGCCTTCCAGGCTGTCCGGGATGCCGTCGTTGTCGTCGTCCAGATCGACCGTATCCACCACCCCGTCGGCATCCAGGTCGCCGTTGTCCAGGAAGTCGGGGATACCGTTCCCGTTGCTGTCCATGGGGACCAGCGGCGTTCCGCCCTGGTCCGGGTCCAGGCTGTCGGCCAGGCCATCGCCATCCGCATCGGTGAAGTTGTCGACCCGGCCGTCGCCATTGCCGTCCACGCCACCCGCCTCCAGCAGGTCGCCGATGCCGTCGCCATCCGAATCCAGATCGAGCGGGTTCGGCACGCCATCGCCATCACTGTCCGGGGCGCTCAGCGAACCGCCAGCCGGCACCCCGTTCCCATCCACGGTGGGTGCACCGGTCCCAGGCAGCCCGTCGCCGTCCGGGTCGCTGCCGCCGGCCTCGACCACATCCGTGATACCGTCGTTGTCGCTCTCCAGGTCACGGAAATCGGGCACCCCGTCCCCATCCGTATCGCGCAGGGTGTAGACGATAGTGCCGCTGTCGACGGCGGTCTCGACCACATCGGCCAGGCCATTGACGCCCACCGGGTTGCCGGCGTCGATCCGCCCATCCCGGTTGCTGTCCAGGCCGCCGGTCTGCGCCCCCGACTCGTCGAGATCGAACAGGCCGTCGTTGTCGCTGTCCAGGTCGCGGCTGTCGGGCACGCCATCCCCATCCGTGTCCACCGCCCCGTCGCCTTCCAGGTCGTCCGGGATACCGTCGTTGTCGTCGTCCAGATCGAAGGTGTCCACGACCCCGTCAGCATCCAGGTCGTCGCTGTCGCGATAGTCGGGGATACCGTCTCCATCCGTGTCGGGCAGCGGCAGGGGCGTCCCTCCCTTCGATCGGTCGAGCCCATCGTGCAGGCCATCCCTGGGCGGGGCATCGGTGAAGCCGGCAATGGTGCCGTCACCGGCATCGCTGCCACCGGCCTCGACCACGTCGTTGATGCCGTCGCCATCGCTGTCCAGATCCAGCGGATCCGGGGTGCCGTCACCGTCCGTATCCGGGACGGATAAAGGACCACCGGCCGGTACCCCGTCGGCGTTCACCAGGGGGGCGCCCGTACCGATGACGCCATCGCCATCCGGGTCGGCGCCGCCGGCCTCGATCACGTCAGGGATGCCATCGTTGTCGCTGTCTCTATCCCGCTGATCGGCAACCCCGTCGCCATCGCTGTCCCGGAGGATGGACAGGCCACCGGCGACGCCATCGGCATCCACTGCTTGTGGGGCACTGCCCTGGCGGCCGTCCCCATCCGGATCCACGCCCCCACCCTCGAGTACATCGAAGATCCCATCGCTGTCGCTGTCCAGGTCGCGGTAGTCCGCCGTCCCATCGCCATCCGTATCCAGCAGCAGGCCCCCGTTGTAGTTGATGGCGCCACTGTCGGGGCCGGTCTCGACCTGATCGGCCAGGCCGTTGCCACCCACGCCATTGGCCGCATCGATACGCCCGTCGTTGTCCGTATCCAGGGCCGGGGCATTGGCGCCGGACTCGGCCAGGTCGCTCAGGCCGTCCCCATCGCTGTCCAGATCCAGCGGGTCGGCCACCCCGTCGCCATCCGTATCCGGGGCCCTGAGACCACCAGCGGCCGGTACACCATTGCTGTCGACCACGGGCACCCCGTCGCCGAGCATGCCGTCATTGTTGCCGTCACTGCCACCGGCCTCACGCACATCCGGAATGGCATCGTTGTCGCTGTCCAGGTCACGGAAGTCAGGCACTCCGTCACCGTCCCTGTCCCGCAGGGTGTAGGCGATACTGCCGCTGTCGGCGGCGGTCTCGACGACATTGGCCAGGCCGTTGCCGCCGACGCTGTTGGCCGGGTCGATGCGACCGTTGGCGTCCAGATCCAGTGTGGCCGCGTCGGCACCGGACTCCCGCAGATCGAACAGGCCGTCGTTGTCGCTGTCCAGGTCGCGGCTGTCGGGTACGCCGTCACCATCCGTATCGATGGCACCATCGCCCTCCAGACCGTCCGGGATTCCATCGTTGTCGTCATCCAGATCACTGGCATTGGGAATGCCATCATTGTCGGGGTCAGAGGGAGAGACAAAAGCGACCTGGGCGCTGTCGGTCATGGCCGCGCCGTTGAGGGTGCCGCTGAGGGTGGCGGTGCCGGCGCTGAGGGCGCTGGTGAGTACCGCGCTGTAGCTGCCGTCGCCGTTGTCGGTGACCGGGCCCAGGCTCCCCAGGGTCGTACTCAGGGCCACTGTGTCGCCCCCCGTGGTCAGGTCGTTGCCGTTGGCGT
>Ga0114931_10011744_pt1 | contig 10316 bp, 7 predicted proteins | sample 2SBtaG_FD_89579 | JGI IMG/M metagenome (GOLD analysis project Ga0114931, IMG submission 89579) | Deep subsurface microbial communities from Kolumbo volcano to uncover new lineages of life (NeLLi) - 2SBTROV14_V59a metaG | ecosystem: Environmental > Aquatic > Marine > Volcanic | place: Kolumbo... | reverse complement strand
TCAGGCGGTCATCCGTCAGGCGGTGGAAAAACTCGAGGCGGACGTCGACGAACAGAACCCGCAAACGCTGGCCGTTTATCCACTCAAGCACAACGTGGCCTCGAATGTGATCAGCGTCTTGCAGGCGTCCGTTCCCAAGGCGCGGCTGACTTATGACAGCACGAATACCAACTTGCTGGCCTTCGGGACGGAGCAGGAGCACGCAAAGATCGCTCAGGCGGTCGAAGCGATGGAACGCGAGATCGGTCAGTCAAGCCGGCGGACGGCGGTAATGTATCCGCTCAAACACGCCGATCCTTCGACCGTTCTTTCTCTGCTGCAAACCGCCTTGCCGAAAGCGCGAATCGTGGCCGACAACAAGTCCAAGTCACTGGTTGTCTGGGCCAGCCCCGAGGAACACGAAACGATCAAAAGCAGCCTGGCATCGCTCGATGAGGAATTGCCCGACAGCGCGAAGAAGACGACCGAAGTTTACCGCTTCCGCCTCGCTGACCCGGTAAATATCGCTGCCGCGCTGCGTCAGATGCTGCCCGGCGTGCAGGTGGCTGGGGATCGGGCGAACCGCACGCTGATCGCCACGGCAACCGCCGATGAGCAGAAAAAGATCGCGGAAGTCGCGAAGCGGATTCAAGCCCAAACGGACCAGGGCGACGGTTCATCGCTCAAGGTTTATCAGGTCCGCGAGGCGGATCCGGTCGTGCTGCAGCGGATGCTCACTCGGGCCATGCCTGGCTCGCAATTTTCGGGTGATCGCACGACCGGCACCTTGTCGGCGTGGGCCACGCCCGCCGAACAAGAGATCGTCGCCACGGCGATCGAGCAACTAGAAGCAGGCTTGCCGGCCGATCGGCGTCCCCAGGTGGTCGCCTATCCGCTCAAAGGGGTCGACCCGGCCAATGCGCTCAATTTGCTACAGGGCGCTTACGCAAAAGCACGGTTCACGGCCGACACCAAGTCTAACACGGTGCTTGCCTGGGCCACGCCGGAGGAGCAACAAAGCATACGCCAAGCACTCGAAGCGATGCAGTCCGGCGCGGCCAAAGCGGAAGACGGCCTAACGACGAAGGTCTATCGTTTTCGCACGGCCAACCCCATTTCCGCGCTTCCGGCGCTGCGTAGCCTGTTGCCCGGCGTAACGATGTCGGTCGACTCCGGCACCAGCAGCATCGTGGCTACGGCGCGGCCCGAACAACACAAGCAAATCGCGGAAGCCGTCGCGCAGCTCGAAGGTGGAGGCGCGGGCAACGAGGCCTTGCAGTTGCGGGCCTATGCGGTCGATGACGCCGATCCGCAGAGCGCGCTTACCGTGCTGAAGGATCTTTTTGCCACGCGCAGCGAAGTGCGTCTTTCGCTCGACGCCGAGCATCACCGCATCATCGCCTGGGCGTCGCCGCGGCAACACGCCACCATTCGCGAGGCGCTCGACGAGATGAAAAGCGCCGGCACGGCCGAAGGCCGGCTACAGGTAGAGGTCTATTCCTTGGATCACGCGGACCCGCAGGCGGTCGACAGCGTTTTGAAAGATCTTTTCCGCGACGCGCCTGCCGTGCGCATCGTGCCGGATACGACACAGAACAAAATTGTCGTTTTGGCCGAGCCGTCGCAGCACGCCACGATCCGGGCCACGATCGAGCAAATGCAAGGAGCGGACCAGGAACTCGATGTTATTCCGCTGCACGTGATTGACGCGCTGACCGCCGAGTCGGCGATCAATCGCCTGTTCGGCGTCAGCCAGCGACGGCGCAAGCCATCGGACCCGATCATCGAAGCCGATCTAGAGAATCAACAGTTGGTGGTCCGCGCGTCGAAGAAGGACGTGCGGGCGATTCGGCAACTGTTGGCCAAGATGGGAGAATACGGCGCGGCCAGCGTGGCCGGCCAAATGGGCCAGCGGTTCCGCGTGATTCCCATGTCCGAGCAATCGGCCCAGCGAGCGATCGAGGAACTTCAACGCATCTGGCCGCAGATTCGCCACAATCCGATCCGTGTCGTGACGCCCTCGGCGGTGGTTCCCACGATGCGCCGCAAGCCGCCCCAGACGACACCCGAGAAAAACGAACCGCCGAAGCAACCGGCCACCCCGCCGGAAAAAAACGCCGACAAAGCCCCCAACGCCGCATCGCCCGAAGATGTCCCCGCGGACGAAGCCAGCGGTGGAGATGACGATCCGCTGGCCGCCAAACAAACCGCCGGCACGGCGAACGGCGGCGATCCGCAAGAGGAAGCGGACAAGCATGGCGACGCCAAGACGGAAAAGAACCAGCAGGCCGCCGAGTCACCCGGTCAGCCGTCGGAGACGCCGTCGCCGATTGTCGTTTCGACCGGTCCCGGAGGGCTGACGATCGCTTCGGACGATCTTGAAGCGCTCGATCAGTTCGAATCTCTGCTCAAGGCCTTTCTCCAACGCCGCGGTTCTGGCAATCGTGACTACACGATCTTTCAACTTCACAATGCCAACGCGGCGATTGTCGCCAGCACGCTACAAAAACTGTTCGAGGGCAGCAGCCCGCTACGCGGCAGCTTCAGCAGCGTCTCGATCGTGCCCGATCCGCGACTTAACGCCCTGATCGTGCAGGCCAGCCGCAACGATCTGGCGGCGATTGAGAACCTGATCAAGTCACTCGATACGTCCGACGTTCCCGAGACGCTCGTGGCGAGCAAGCCGACACTGATCCCGCTGAAAAACGCAATTGCTGATGAGGTCGCCGACGTGCTGCGCGATGTTTACCGTGAGCAAATGCGTACGAATCGCAGCTCGAAGATTCCGGTTCCACGCGGCGTGTCCCGCGATCTGGCGTCGGTTCTCGATTCGCTCAACGCGAATGCCGCGGGGCCGGATCTTTCGGTCGGTGTCGATCAGGACTCCAATTCTCTGGTCGTCTCGGCCGCACCGCCTCTTTTGGAGGAAGTTCAACACCTCGTCAAAAGCCTGGACGAAGCGGCCGACCGGCTAACGCGCACGGTCCGCGTCATTTCGCTAAAGAAAACCAACGCCCAAGGCGTTGAAGACGCGCTGCGCGTCTTGCTTCCCGACAATCGGGGAAGACGCCGACGCAGCAGCAACCGTCGCCGCCGGTAAGACGTCGGCACGGCGCCGTGCCGACGTTCCCACGTCGGCCGGTGGCTCATCGTCGCCGCGTGAGGGGGGTGATTTCCGCGGCGCCCAAAATCACCCTGCGCACGCGCGGCGTTCCTCGCGAAGACACGCTTCGCGCGGAAGGATCTTCTCCTCTCGCGGTAGCTTGCCGCAAGGTTGGCAGCTTACTCGGGGGCTGACTTCGGCGGGGGCGACTTTTCGTTCGTGTCACTCTTGCCACGCTGCTCGGCGGTGATCAGTTCGCGGGGCGTGATCAATCCGTCGCCGTCCAAATCCAGGCGTGTAAAGCTTCCCGATTCGGTTTGTCGCGCGGTGGTGAATTCGGCCAGATCAAGCTGGCTGTCGCCGTTGCGGTCGGCCGCGGCAAACCACTCCGGCAATCCTTGCGGCAGCCGTGCGGGTGAGACGAAAAAACGCCGCGCACGTTTTCCCGGCGACGATGGGCCACCGGCCGACGTGGGAACGTCGCCCGGCGCGGCTTGAGTGTTTCCGGCCACCGCGACCGGCTCGACACGCGGCGTCAGGCGCGGCGCGCTGCGCGCAAAGCGAGCCACATGCTGGCTGAATTCTTCGAGCGTGATCACGCCATCGGCGTTGCGATCGATCGAAGCCGGATCTCCGTGCATGCCGTGCCACTCATCGGCTTGCAGTCGGCCATCGCCGTTGGTGTCGTAGCGACGGATGATGCGCTGCGCGTATCTTTGAATCTTGAGCGTCGTGGCGATCGGACGCACCGGAAGCGGGGAAGAGGCCTGCGCCGGATTGTCGCTCGTATCGCCCGCTGCCCGAGCCACGACCACCGGGCTGACTTCAACCGACGTCGCTTCGCCCCGAGCGGATCCAAACGACGGCCCCCAAACCACCACGCAGGCGACAACATATCGAGCGAGCTTGAACCACATAAGATCGAACAGCGTATCAATGGAGGCCGGTTGAAAAGTTCCACCGCTCGCCACTAGGCAAACGAGCCAGGTTACCATTGTAACTCGTTGCTAAAACAAGGGCTGCGCTGAGTTTTCGCAGGTTTTGGCCTTCCGCTTCCCGGGCAAGGCTTTAGTAATTGATAGCACAGTAAGTATTAGAAGTGTTGACATCGGCGCGACATATCAATTAGTCTGTAGTGGTCGTTGGTGTCGGTTCGAGGCATCCGGAGCTGACGATTCCCACACAAAATAACCCACCTGTAACGTTTCCCTCCTACGTTCGTCGATAGCGGCCGCGAAAGATTAACCCACGTTGGGCGGGCCGCTCGAAATCAACCTACCTTTAGCAGCTTGCCGGTTTTGCGCTTTTGCAAAAGCCTTCCGGCATGGCGCGGCTGACCACCCAAGGTCGGCGGAACAGACTTCATCCCACCGAGGCATTTTAACCTCTCTTTTGCCGGGAGGTTGGATTGAACCATGGAAGTCGGCGAAATCCTCCTTGACGAAGGCCTGCTGGACGAGCGCCAGTTGGAGATCACGCGCCAGTCGCAGTCGACCGATGCGCGGCTCGATCGCGTCGCCGTCGAGCTGGGTTTTGTTCGCGAAGAAGACGCGCTGCGGGCACTCGGTCAGCGGTTGGGGATCGAGTTTGTCGACCTTCCCAACACCGAGATCGATCTTTCGCTGCTTAATGATTTCCCGGCGAAGATGATTCACCGGCACGCCATCTTTCCCATCCGACGCCACGACGATCTGTTGGTCGTGGCCACGAGCGACCCTTTCGATCTTTATGCGTTGGACGAAGCCGGATCGGCCACTGGCTTGCGGATCGAGCCGGCGTTGGCCGCGAGCGAAGAAATCGCCAAGCTGGTCAAACGGCATCTTGGCGTGGGCAGCGAGACCATCGACGGGCTGCTCGAGCAACGTCAGGAAAAAGACGGCGTCGAAGTGCTCGACGAACTGGAGATCGACGACTCCGAAGCGGCGGGAATGGCGCAGGAAGCGTCGGTCGTGCGGCTGGTCAATGAGATTCTGGTCGAGGCGATCGAAGCCCGGACCAGCGATATTCACCTGGAATCACAAAACAACGGCTTGCGGATTCGCTACCGCATCGACGGTGTGTTGCAGACCCAGCCGACCCCGCCGGAGATCAACCATTTTCAAGCGGCCATCGTGAGCCGGTTGAAGATCATGGCCCGGCTAAATATTGCCGAAAAGCGACTGCCGCAAGATGGGCGAATTAAGTTGAAGGTGCAAGGTCGCGAAGTGGACATTCGCGTCTCGATCATCCCCATGATTCACGGCGAAGGCATTGTCATGCGTATCCTGGACAAGGATCGCATGAACTTCAGCCTTCAAGGCGTGGGCATGAGCGGCGAATTGTACCGGCAGTTCAACCAGCTCATCGGGTTGCCCCACGGCATCATTCTGGTGACCGGACCGACCGGCTCGGGAAAGACGACCACGCTTTATGCCGCGCTGAATGAAATCCAAAGTGACGATAGCAAGATTATCACGACTGAAGATCCGGTTGAATATCAGCTCGACGGGATTAACCAGATTCAGGTGCAGCCGAAGATCGGCTTGACCTTCGGGGCAAGTTTGAGGAGTATCCTCCGCCACGATCCGGATATCGTTCTGGTTGGCGAAATTCGTGATTTGGAAACCGCGGAAAACGCGGTGCAAGCGTCGCTGACCGGGCACTTGGTGTTTAGCACGCTACACACCAATGACTCGGCCGGCGCGTTTATGCGACTGTGCGACATGGGCGTGGAGCCGTTCCTCATCGCCAGCACGGTCGAGGGCGTGATGGCCCAACGTCTGGTCCGCACGCTTTGCCCGCATTGCCGCGAAGCGGTGACCCCGACCATCGACGAAGTTCCGGACGATTTCCCCCTGGATCAAGCGCTCGAACAAAGCTTGCCCATTTACCGGGCACAGGGCTGCCGTGAGTGCCGCGGTGCGGGATACCGTGGCCGTGCCGGCTTGTTCGAGTTGCTGGTCGCCAACAACGACATTCGGCAGTTGGCGTCCGAGCGAGCCAGCTCCTATCGCGTGAAGCAGGCGGCGATCGAAGCAGGCATGCGAACCTTGCGACAGGATGGTTGGCAAAGAGTCTTGGACGGACAAACCACGGTCGAAGAGGTGGTTCGGGTAACCAAAGCAGACTGACACAACGGGAGACCTTGGCACGCGACGGAAGACCGAATCGCCCTGCGGGTGAGCGGTCTTCTCTTGACAACGTTGAGCAACATCATGGCGTTAGTTACAAACCCCCCTCGAACTCGAACCGCTCGCCGCGATCCGCGGCCGGGCAAGGGTGCCTCCCCTGGCACCAAGCCGTCGCCGCAGGCGCGCACGGCGGCGAAAAAGAAAGCGGGCGCCGCTCGCGGTTCGTCGACGCGGAATTGGTTCGGTGCGAAGCGCAAGATTCGTTCTCAGTTGTTGGCCACCACGCTGTCGCAAATGGCGGATTTGCTGGACAGCGGGGTTCCGCTGCTCAGAACGCTTGAAGTTTTATCGCGGCAATCTTCTCAACCGCGACTGTCCGAGGTGCTCGATGACATTCGCGAGCAAATTTCCGAAGGCGCCACGCTCGACGCGGCCTTTGCCCGGCACCCCGACGTTTTCAGCGATCTGATGATCAGCATGATCCGCGCGGGCGGGGAAGGCGGCTTTCTCGAAGACGTCCTCAAACGCACGGCTTCCTTTATCGAAGAACAAGAGGATCTTAAGGCCCGCGTGATCGGGGCGGTGACGTATCCCGTCCTGTTGGGGATCGCCGGATTTACGGTCACGACCGTGTTGATTATTTTCTTCGTGCCGAAGTTTTCCGAGCTGTTTGATCGGCTTCGTCAGCGAGGCGAGCTTCCCTCGTTGACGATCGGGCTCTTGGGGCTCAGCGATTTTCTGCGTGCCTACGGCGTGTATCTCGTCATCGCGCTGGTGGCCGTGGCCTTTTGGATTCGATCTCAACTAAAAACCCAACGCGGTCTCGACCTGCGTGATCGATTGAAATTGAAAGTTCCCCTGGGTGGCAAGATTTATCTGAACCTGGCCGTGTCGCGGTTCTGCCGTGTGTTGGGCACCTTGCTTCATAACGGCGTGCCGATTCTGCGGGCCTTGGAAATCAGTAGCGACTCGACGGGCAATCGCATGCTTTCCGCCGCGGTTCAAGCCGCGGCCGCGAACATCACCTCTGGCGAGTCGCTTTCGCGCCCCTTGGCGGCCTGCGGCCTGTTCCCGGGAACCGTGGTCGAGATGATCGCCGTCGCGGAGGAATCGAACAATCTGGAAAACGTTTTGGTCGACATCGCCGACGGCATCGAGCGTCGGACCCAGCGGCAGCTTGATCTGATGGTTCGCCTGTTGGAGCCGATGATGCTGCTCATCATGGCCAGCGTCATTCTTGTCGTGGTTATCGCGTTGCTATTACCGGTTTTCCAGATGAGCACAACCATCGGTTAAACCAAAGGCCCATAAAACTATCCCGAGGAGACTGCCATGAAACAAGACACGCTTTCCCGCCACCATCCCCATCGTGGTTTCACGCTGATGGAACTGCTGTTGGTGATGGCCATTCTCGTGATTCTGCTCGGCTTGGTAGCGCCGCGCTTTCTGAATACGCAGAAGAAAGCCAATGTGAATGCGGCGAAAAGTCAAATCGGGCTATTTAAGTCACCGCTGGAAATGTACGCCCTGGACATGAACGGCTATCCCACGACAGAGCAAGGCCTTGCGGCACTCGGCGAGACGCCGTCGGAGTTGGAAAATCCGAATCAGTGGCAAGGGCCCTACCTTGATTCCGATATTCCTCAGGATCCCTGGGGACACGATTACCAGTATGAATATCCCCCCACGCACAACGAACGCGACTTTCCTGATATTTGGTCGCTTGGTCCCGACGGAGAAGAGGGCACCGACGACGATATCGGTAATTGGCCGGTCGAGGTCGAAGAAGAGGAAAGCTCATGAATTCCCAACGCGACAAAACCGATAACGCCCGGCGATGTGGCTATACGCTGCTCGAGATGATGTTGACCATGGGGCTGTTGGTGGTCATGGCCGGTCTGACGTGGCCCGCTCTGCGCGGTCCGATTAACAATCAGCGTTTGCGCGCCGCGGCCAAGCAGGTGCGCATCGAGCTGGCCAAGGCACGGCTTCAGGCGATGGAGTCCGCCGAGCGATATGAGCTGCGATACGTTCCCGAGACGAACCGCTTTTACGTCGGCCCGAAGCAATCGGCCGAATCGCTCGATCAGCCCGCCGAGAACGAGTGGGATTTCAACCGCACGGCAAGTGACGCGGCCACCGCAAACCAGAGCGATTCGACCGACGCCTTCATGCTTCAGCTTCCCAAGGGTGTGACGTTCACCGTGGAAGAAGCGGGCGAGCTGGAAGATCAAGCCCTCGCCACGACGCCGGACGACGACGCGATCGATGGCGATGCCCTCGGCGGCGGCGAGATGCTCGACTCGGAGGACGAGTCTTGGTCCGAGCCGATTCTGTTTCAGCCCGACGGCACGACGACACCGGCTCGCTTGGTGCTACGCAACGACCAGGAAAATTACGTCGTGCTCGAATTGCGCGGACTGACCGGCGTGATCACGGTGAGTCAGATGCTTTCGGTCAAGGACATTCCCTGATGTCCGCCCGCCGCGAAGGCTTTTCGCTGATCGAGGTGCTTCTGGCAATGACCATCTTGCTGGGAGCCATCATCGTGCTCGGCGAACTGGCCCGCCTCGGCCGTCGTAACGCCACCGGCGCGCGGGACTGGACACGGGCCGAGTTGCTCGGCCAATCGCTGCTTGACGAGATCGCCACGGGCAGCCGGCCGGCCGAGCCGGTCGAAGACGCCCCCCTGGAAGACGAGCCGGGCTGGCTTTATTCAGTCGAGCTGACGCCCACCGATGAGCCCGGGCTGGTTGCCGTCGAAGTCACGGTTTCCCAAGATTTGCCGAAGGAAAAAAAGCCGGTCCATTTCATGCTCGTACGCTGGATTCCGCAACCGGAATTCGCCACGGGGCCCGCCGAACACGCCAACGGTGAGGCCAGCCAACCCGCGTTGTCGCCAGCGCCGTAGAAGCCCAAGATGCGCGCCATCGATCTCCACAAACGCGCCGAATTGAAATCGCGTGGCTTCACGCTGCTCGAAGTCATCCTGGCGATGTTGCTCGCCACCGTGTTGCTGGCGGCGGTTTGGGTGGCCGTGCGGCTCGAGTTGCGATTCTTCGAATCCGGTCGCTCAGAAGTGGAACGCGCGCAACTGGCCCGGGCAGTGCTTCGACAAATGCGGACGGATCTGCGCAGCGCGGTCGTCTATCGAGCGGACTTCGAGAATAAGCGGGGCGACGGAACGTTTTCCGGTTCGGCTACCGCGGGCGGAGAAAGCGGTTCTGCCTCGTCGCCCTCTTCCCCGCAGGCTGAGTCCGAGAGTTCCAGTGGTAACCCGGCGACCGACGACTTTGCATCGCGCGATGGCCCGCTTGTCGGCGAGCACGCCAGCGGTGAGCCCCAGGACGCCACGTGGGCCCAGCGAGGCCAGTTTTATGGCACGCCAACTTCGCTCCGGTTCGACGTTCGCGACGGGGTGAACCAGGCGGTGGAGCGGGCCGCTCGTCGCTCGCAAGGGGAAGTTGCCTCGGCTCCATGGGTAAATTTGAAGGCGGTGCAGTACGAGCTTCTCGATCGGCCGCAGGTGGCACAGGCTGGTCAGCCCACGCGTTCCTCGGCGTCCAGCGATGTCGAAGACGGCCCGACCACCGCACTGGTGCGACGCGAACTTCCGTGGACCGAGCGGCCGAGGGAATCGGCTGGTGGGCCGGCGAAGACGAGCCCCGGCGGCACGTTTTCCGGCGATATCGGCGGACCGGCGGACGGGCCGAACGTTTCCACCCTTGATCAAGAAACGGACGCTTTCGCGCCGGGCAACGTGACGTGGATGCCCGAGATCTCGCGGATGTCGCTGCGCTATTTCGACGGGGGCCGATGGCGTGATTCGTGGGATAGCCGTGCCGAAGGGCGTTGGCCGACCGCCGTCGAAATTGCCATCCGCTTCGCGAACCCCGAGCCAGAGAAAACCGCCGGTGAGACAACCGCAGCCGACTCGCTGCCCGAGGTCGATCCGCCGGCTGACGCATCGAATGGCGAGCGGACGAGCTGGGACTATCGCATATTTGTCCAGTTGCAAGGCGTCCCGCAAGCGGATCACGACACGCTCGACCCGCATGGCGACTCAACCGCGGCGGTGGCGCCATGAACAAGCCTCTCCACGATCTCGCGCGGCCGATGCTGAT
>Ga0114931_10011743_pt1 | contig 10317 bp, 7 predicted proteins | sample 2SBtaG_FD_89579 | JGI IMG/M metagenome (GOLD analysis project Ga0114931, IMG submission 89579) | Deep subsurface microbial communities from Kolumbo volcano to uncover new lineages of life (NeLLi) - 2SBTROV14_V59a metaG | ecosystem: Environmental > Aquatic > Marine > Volcanic | place: Kolumbo... | reverse complement strand
TGTCGAAACAATCTGCGGTACCAGTGAAGACACCGCCGTTCAAAACAGAGCCCGAGTATAGGATGACGAAAATCAGTAGCGACCACTTGTTCCACCTATTCCTATTCACCTTTTTCCTCCGCGAGATGACGATACTCATTGACTTTACGTGCGAGGTCTTCCAGTGCTTCAAAGGCTTCAACTTTCGGGAAATGGCGCCGCGCGGCTGCAATTTCGCTGACGGAGACACTTCTTGAAGCAGGTCCCCACTCGCGCTGGCCCGGGCCTCTGTAGCGATCTAAATTGATATCTACTGTCATGTTGCCCCCATCGCTTGAACGATAGAGACGAAGTTTTTCTTGGTAGGGTTTCTGATTGTGCTCCATCAGGCCGCCTTCAACAGCGATGGCTACGAGCGCAGTCAGCTCTTCGTCAGATAGGCGCAGCTCATGCTGCCGTTTGACCTCTCCATCTACACTGCTTATGAATTGAAGTAGGAAGCGCCCGTCGGCGAATACCCGGTGCTTTGTGACCAGGTTGGTCATACCACCGGTGTACGTAACCGTGAGTACTTCCACGGCTGGATCAGTTGAAAGCCAGAATTCTCGCTGGATGGGCCCTTCCGCACCCAGGCTTCCATCGGCCTGGCACCAGAAGATGAGCCCTACCAGTAAGAGGGTTGCCGTTGCGGGGACAAGGCGTCTCATGGCACCTCCAGAAGTCAAGTGTACGGGCAAAACAGAAGCAACAACCTCTACCTTGGCTCGCAGGTCGGTGGGACCCGGGGTTGGTCCGTTTTGTGGGTCTTCGTCACCCTGTGTGGATTGGGGAGGGTCTTCTTCTGGGCAGAACTTCTTCGCCTAGCTGCCACACTGAACCCATTCACCGCACCCAGAACCGCTAGAATTACAGGTCCCCGTTGAACCTGAACACGATATCGTCACATCTTGGCAGTTACAGTCCACAGAGATTGTGCAGGGGCTGGGAAGGAAAAGTGAGTCTGGCGCACCTTCAAGCTGGACTTTAGTCGGTTCAATGGGCTTCGTCGCACCTTTCGCCTGGTCTTGGGTGCACACACTCAGTAACGAATGCCAGCTCGTTCGGCAGGCTGATAAAGTTGTATGGAATAATACGCGGAGCTACCACGCCTGTCAAGCTCTCGACAGGGAATTCTGATCTGGGTACACCGATTTGACCATGCGCGCTAAGGCGAGCGTGACGGGTAGACCCGCGGACCCGGCGGCTGCAAGGCGCCCACGGCATGGCGGAGGCACACCCTTCCCGGCCGCCGGCAGGGTTTTGCTCGCTGGCGCGGGCCGCTCATGGCGACACCGACTCGGTCAACGGTGGCAGGCCGGTGGGGATCGGCGGCTGGAACCAGGACGGAGTCACCATCGGTCCGTCGACGAGGGCGCCTTGCACACGGGGCACCGTCGCTCGGGCGGTGAGCGCCGCTTCCGGCGATGCTTGATCGACGGATCTTCACCGCACCGGGTACGGCAGACCTCGTAAGTTACTGAATCTCATGGAGCCGACGAGCGGATTTGAACCGCTGACCTGCTGATTACGAATCAGCTGCTCTACCACTGAGCTACGTCGGCCGGATGGGCTTGAGGGGCCCGGACCGGAGGGCCCAGGGATTGTAGGCGATGGGGATGGGGAGCGCAATCGGCGCCTGGGATCGGGTGGGCGTGATGCTGGTGCGCCATCGTCTCATGGCCATGTTAGGATTCTGTTCGTATGCTCGCGGTCGACGGTCCGGTCGAACGCACAGCTCTTTTTCGGGTCTTTTGTCCCTCGCCCTCGGTGGGCTGGGGTGTGCGGCAGCATGGTCGAAGCGATGAGCACAACGACCTCAGCGGGGGTCACGGAGATGTTGGCGGCCTGGCGGGCCGGCGATGCAGAGGCGCTCGACCGGCTGATGCCGGTGGTCTATGAGGAACTCCGGCGCCTGGCTGCCGGCTACATGCAGCGCGAACGCGCCGACCATACGCTGGGGACCACCGCCTTGGTGCACGAGGCCTACCTGCGTTTGGCCGGACGCACGCACCCGCGCTGGCATGATCGCGGCCATTTCTTCGCGGTCGCCGCGCAGTTGATGCGGCGCATCTTGGTGGATCACGCGCGTGGACATGCAGCGGCGAAGCGCGGTTTCGGGCTGGCCAAGCTGCCGCTCGATGGTGACGCGCTGCCAGCGGATGTGCGGGGCGCGGATGTGGTGGCGCTCGACGACGCGCTGGCGGTGTTGGAGAAGCTCGACCCGCGAAAGGCACGGATCGTGGAGCTGCGGTTTTTCGGTGGCTTGACCATCGACGAGACGGCCACCGTGGTGGAGCTGTCGACCGCCACCGTGGTCAACGAAACGCGGCTCGCCCGCGCCTGGCTGTTCGACGAAATCCGGCCGCGATGAGCATCCGCGACCCGGAACGCTGGCAGCGGGCACAGGACCTCTTCCTCAGCGCTGCGGAACAACCGGCCGACGAACGCGATGCCTGGGTCGCCCGGGCCTGCGCCGAGGATGCGCCGATGCTGCGCGCGGTGCGCCGCTTGCTCGATGCCGATCGCCGCGGCGGCGCGTTCATCGAGCAGGCGATCGCCGATGGGCTGGTGGCTACCGGGCTGACCGCGGGCGGCAACGAGACCGGCCTGCGCATCGGCCGCTACCGATTGCTTCGCCAGATCGGGCACGGCGGCATGGGGGTGGTGTACCTGGCGGAACGCGCGGATCAGGCGTTCGAGAAACGCGTGGCGCTCAAGCTGCTGGCACCGGGTCTGGCGGACGAGACCCGCCGCCACCGCTTCCATGCCGAACGCCAGATCCTCGCTCGGCTCGAGCATCCTGGCATCGCCCACCTGCTCGACGGCGGAACCACCGGCGATGGTCGGCCCTACCTGGTGATGGAGTATGTGGAGGGCGAGCCCATCGACCGCTACTGCCAGCGCCATGGCACCGGTCTCCGGGCGCGCCTGCGTCTTTTTCGCGACGTCTGCGAGGCGGTCGAGCATGCCCACCAGAACCTCATCGTGCACCGCGATCTCAAGCCCGAGAACATCCTGGTGACCCCCGAGGGTGCGATCAAGCTGCTCGACTTCGGCATCGCCAAGCTGCTGGCCCCGAATGGTGAGGCGCGCGCCTCGACGGTCACCGAGACGGGTCTGATGACCCCGCAGTACGCCAGCCCGGAGCAGGTTCGTGGCGAGGCGGTGACCACGGCCAGCGATATTTACGCGCTGGGCCTGATCCTCTACCGCCTGCTGACCGACGCCCGGCCCTACGAAGTCACGGGCACGGCACCCGGCGAGCTGGCGCGCATCGTGTGCGAGGTCGAGGCATCACCGCCGAGCATCGTGGCCCGCAAGCGGCCGGCAGACGAGCGGCCGGTGGCACCGTCGCGGCTGGTGGGCGACCTCGACGCGATCGTCATGAAGGCCCTGCGCAAGGAGCAGGGCATGCGCTACCGCTCGGTTGCCCTTTTCAGCGGCGACCTCGACTGCTTCTTCGCCGACCGGCCGGTGAGCGCGCGACGCGGCAGCCTCGGCTACCGGCTGCATGCCTTCGCCCGCCGCCACCGCCTGGGGCTCGCCGCCAGCGTCGCCATGGTGGCCCTGGCGGCCGGCTTCACCGTGCGCGTGGTGGCGGAGCGCGACCGTGCCGAGCAGGCGGTGGCACTGCTCGCGGACCTGATCGCCTTTGCCGAGCCAGCGGGCAGCGAACGGCGCGCACGCACCGCGGACCAGCAGCGCTTCGCCGCGCGCACCGACACCTTGGTCTCGAGCCTCGAGGGTCTGCCCCAGCTTCAGGGTCGCCTGCTGGCCTCGATCGGCGGCCTCTACCACGTGCTCGGTCTCGACCAAGCGGCGCGCCCCCGCCTCGAGCAAGCGCTCGCAGTGCGGCGTGCGCTGGGCGATGACCCGGCGGTGGCCTCGAGCCTCGACAGCCTGGGCGAGCTGCGGCGCGACGACGGTGACTATGCGCCGGCGGAGACGCTGCTGCGCGAAGCTCTGGCCATGCGCCGCCGGCTGTTCGGCGACCAAGATCTGCGCACCGCCGAGAGCCTCGACAACCTCGCCCACGTGCTGTACCAAGGCGGTGGTGACGCGGCCGAGGCCGGGCGTCTCTACCGCGAAGCGCTAGCCATCCGCAGGCGGTTGCTCGGCGACCAGCACCTGCTGGTCGCCGAAAGCCGCAACAACCTGGCGCTGGCGCTCCAGGCTCTCGGCGACACCGCTGGCGCCGAGCGGGAGCTGACGCGCGCCGCTGCCGCGTACCGCCAACAACTGGGCGACGATGACCCGGATGTGGCCATGGTCGAGGCCAACCTGGGCATCCTGCTGACCGAGACCGGCCGCCCCGGGGCGGGCGAGGAGCACCTGCGAGCAGCCTTGGCGATCGATCGACGGCACTATGGCGATCAGCACAGCTTCGTCGCCCAGGATCACGATAGCCTTGCCTGGGCGATGCAAAAGCAAGGGGCCTACAGCGATGCCGAGCGCGAGTATCGCGCGGCGCTGGCCACGCGGCGCCAGCTCCATGGCGACGAGCACCCCGACACCCTCGCCTCGATCAACAACCTGGCCAGCCTGTTCCTCGACACCAACCGCTTCGCCGAGGCGGTCGCCCCGCTGCGCCAGGCGCTCGACGGCTACCGCCGCTTGCACGACGCCGACCACCCGAGCGTGGTGCAAGCAGCGATCAATCTGGCGCTGGCGCTGGAAGGCAACGGCGCCGGGGAGGAGGCCGAGTCCCTGCTGCGCCAAGCGCTCGCCAGCCGCCGTCGCGCAGCCGGCGACCACAGCCTGTTGACGGCCGATGCCGAAGGCTGGTTGGGCGCGCTGTGGGCCGCCCACGGTCGCATCCGCGAGGCCGAGCCGCTGCTGCGTCAGGCCTTGGGCACCGCACGCAGCGATCCGGGTGCCGACCCGCGGCTGACAGCGCGTCTGCTTCATGCGCTCGGAAACCTGCTGCGCACCAGCGGGCGCGCGGCCGAGGCCCAGCCGCTGGTGCGTGAGGCGCTCCGCATCCGCACCCGCACGCTCGGCCCGGGCGACTGGCATACGGCCGACACCGCAGCGGTTCTCGGCTTGTGCCTGGCCGAGCTGGGTGAGAACGCCGAGGCCGCGGCGCTGCTCGCCAGCGCCTACCCACAGCTTGCCAAGGCCGGCCGGGTGTGCGAAGCCCGCGCCGCGCGCCAGCGCCTGGCGACGCTGAGCCCAGCTCACTAACCAAGCTCCGGTTCAAACCGGCGAGCGAGCCCAGCAAGCCCGCGCAGGCAGCTCGCATTCCCTTCGCTCACCCTTGCGGGCTTCGCTCGCTGCCTGCCCTCGCAATGCTGGGCCTCGCTGCCGATGCTGGACGCACCTCGCAGCAAGGTAGGGAAGAACGATGCTATGGGTCGGCGTAGACGCTGAGCACATGCACCGACGGGTTGACGCAGTCGTAATCGAGGCTGGTGTCGGCGAGCGCCTGGTAGGTCACGGTGTAGTGGTCGATCGGTGCCAGCGGCAGGCCGCTCGGCATCAGCTCCTGGCGAGAGGCCAGGGTGGTGCGCGAGTCCCAGAGCTGGGGCACGGTGCCGCCATCGATCCCTGACCAATCTTCGCTCGGCTCGATCGCCGAACCCGGACCGCGCAGCAGGGACGACAGGCTGTCGAACGCCAGGCGGGTGGTGGTCGGTGCCAAGGGCTCGAAGACCGGGTCCGGATCGCGGGTCTGGCCATCACCGCCGATGCTGGTGAAGCGTAGGGAACGCCACTGCGGCGGTGCCTCCGGCAGCAATGTCTGCTGCACCACCAAGGTGCCGGTGAGCAGTGGCACTAGGCCCGCGGCCTCATGCAGGTACACCGCGCTCGCCTCTGGTACCGACGGGTCGGTGAACACCACCACCAGGCTGGCGCCTTGGGCGAACGGCAGTTGCTGCGCGCAGCCGGGCGCTTGGCAGCGGAACGGATCGCTGCCGTCGACCGTGCCGCTGGGAACACCGGCAAGCAGGTACTCGCCGTTGATCAACGGGTCGATGAGGTGCGTGACCGAGGCTCGGTAGAGGCTGGCCTCACCGGGCAAGGGGACCCCCGGCGCCTGCTCCCAGCAATGAAAACCACCCGCGGCCACCTGCGCGGCGCTGACCGCCACGCCATCGAAGGTGAGCCCCGCGAGCGGCGGCTTGCTGAGTGCGATGCCAGCAGTGGGCGGCTCGATCAAGCCGACGTAGAGATAGGCCGCCACCAAGGTGGCCGTCACCGGTGCACCGCGCAAGCGCAGGGTGGCATGACCGGCATTGCGCAGCCCGGCGCCGGCGACGATGTGGTCGAAGCCACCGCTGGCGCAAGCGGGCACCCCCGCGCAGGCTTCGGTAAAGGCCCGTACCAAGGCGAAGCCCGAGAGACCAGCGGGCGCGGACCCTGGCCCGTGGACCGTGCCGTTGCGCAGCCCCGACAACCGCAGCCCTTCCTTGTCGCCAGCGCGCGCAGGCGCAACCAGCACGAGCAGACATGCCAGCACGAACCCACTGGCCCAAACCATCTTGTTCATCGAGCTCCTCCTCTCGCTCCCGGCTGTGGCGCGGGGTTGCGCTGCCCGGACGCTACTTCTCCATAGGGATAAGCGAGATCAGCAACGACTTTCGATGATCGATCGGTGATTGTCATCATGACTATCGAATCCGCGACCAAACGTCGCTTGGTGGAAGTGAAGGGGCGAGAGCCGGTCGAACCTCCACGCCCCATAACAACCACCCGCACCGGGCAGGAGTCCGGTACAGGAAAGGAGAGAGAAGAATGTCGAGAGCTACACGTCTCTTCGTCGCATTCACCCTGGTCGGGCTGGTCGCAGCCTTGCCAGCGCTGGCCAACGACTCCGGCGGCCTCGCCATCGGCGCTCTTGCCTCCAGCGCGCGCATCCAGGCCACCGCCGAGCTCAACTCATGCGCAGCAGCGCAGGGGCTTTCGCTCGAAGGCGAGGCTTCGGTCCACACCCAAACCGATACCGCACTGGCGTTCATGCCGATCAAGGGCATCGGATATTTCACACGCGATACCTTCGTCAACTGGACCACCATCGGAATCTTCTCCGCCCAGGGCCCAGACGATGCCGAGGCGCCGTCGGGCGACTTCCGGGTTCAGGTGCGCGCGGATGTCAACGCCAGCATCGGTGAGCTGCAGATCATCGACTCGACGGGCCTTGTGGTCCAAGCGGGCGATATCGCGATCGACGTCGACCCGGACGGCACCGCCCCGGGCGCACCCGTGGCCCAAGACACCCAAAACCCGCTCAATGGGCAAGCCGCGGGCGTCGACGGCAAGGGCTACTTCCTTTACTACGGCTTCCACTGCCCGTGGTACTACCCCTACTTCGCGCCCTACTACTACCGTCCCTTCATCGGTTACAAGCACGGATGCTATAATTGGTATATCAGGTGGTGGTGGGGTCATATTGCCTTCCGATACTGCTGGTATCCGAGCCGCTTCTGCGTGCACTGCCGCCACCACTGGTAGCAGCTCGCGCGATCGCCGGGACCATCACGGGCGGACTGGGCAACCAGTTCGCCCGTTACCGCTCTCGGGCCACCCCTGGCCGATCGACACCACCGGCACAGGTATAGACTCGGTGCCTCGCCCGCGGTTCGGCGACACCGTCATGGTCTTGACGCCGTGGACACAGGCGCCGTGGACACAGGCGCCGCGGGCACAGGCGCCGCGGGCAGAACCACCGGGAGCGTGACCATGCCGAGCCTCGAAATCCTGCTCACCACCGTCTTCTTGGTGCTCGGCCCGTCCCCGGCCCCGCGCGCCATTACCCTCACCGCTGCCGACCGGGTCGCTGTTCACGCGGATTACTATCCCGCCTCGAGCGCTGGCGCGCCGATCATCCTGCTCTTTCATCAGGCGCGCTCGAACCGCGGGGAATACCGCTCCATCGCACCGCGGCTGGTGGCGCGAGGCTTCGCTGCCCTCGCCCTCGACCAGCGCTCGGGCGACGCGCGCTGGGGCCTCAGCAACCAGACGGTCGACGGCCTCGGCCACTCGACCGGCTACCTCGAAGCGCTGCCCGATCTCGAGGCTGCGCTCGTCTGGGCCCAGCGCCAGGCCGGAGCCACCGGTACGGTGGTGGTGTGGGGTTCGAGCTACTCCGCGGCGCTGGTCTTCTTGCTCGCAGCCCGGCATCCGGACGAGATCGACGCGTTGCTGGCGTTCTCGCCCGGCGAGTACCTGGCGCCCGAGGGAATCGTCGCCGAACAGGCTGCCCGTCTCGACCTGCCGGTGCTGATCCTGGCACCGCCGAGCGAGCGCGCGCGCGCTGGGGCGATATACCAGGCGGTCTCGAGCCGCGACAAAAAGCTCGAGATCCCACGCCAGGCGGTGCATGGCTCGTCCATGCTGATCACCGAGCGCAACGCCGCGGCGGCCAGCATCTGGCCGGTGGTCGACGCCTTCTTGGCGCGCCTCAAGCCCACCGGCACCTCGCACGCCGAGGAGCACCCCGAGCCGGACTGACGAAGCGCTTTCCCCCGAGATCCCGCAAGACCAGCGCGAAGAGACATCAACCCGCGGCCGAGGGTTGACAAGGCCCACAAACCGTGCGATCCTTCCTTGAAGCTCGCGTTCTTGCTGACCATTCTTTGGAACGAACGCCGCTCCCAACCAAGCCCAGCACCATGCCAAACAATCACATCCTCCGTTCCTCATACCGCTGTTGTTGTTGTCCCGAACAGCACTGCGCGTGTACACGGCGGGTGTGATCTCGATCTTCGGTCGCACCCGCGCCCCACGGGCGATGCGGTGATCCCGGCCGAGCGCAGTCGAACAGCTCGCTTCCTGCCGATCCAGTCACCGTCTTCGAGACGGCACCTTGAGCGCGCGCCATCCGCGCGACCGCACCCGCCCACTGATTCTGCCGATTGACAACGTTTTCGTAGCGGTTCGAACGCTGCTCCGGTGCCGTGTGTCCACGCGTATCGGCATCATCATCAATCGATTGAACTTTCAGGTGCGAGGATGCTCGTTCAAAATCTTTCCTTTCCGAAAACGCCAGCCCTCGGTGACCCGACGCGGCTTGCGGCCGGCGACGTCGACCGCTACCGCCGCGCCTTTGGCGAGCGCGACCCCGAGGCACTGCTCGCCTGGGCGCTCGAACGCTTCCGCGGCCGCATCGCGCTGGTGACCGCGTTGCAGGCCGAGGGCATCGTGCTGCTCGATCTGGCGCGCCGGGCGGGCGCTGCAGTGCGCGTCATCACCCTCGACACCGGCCGCCTGCCGGACGCGACCTACGCGCTGATCGAGACCGTCGAGAAGCATTTCGGTGTCACGGTCGAGACCGTGCACCCGGACGCCCGCGCGCTCGCGGCGCTGGCCCGACGCGGCGGACCGAACCTCTTTTACCGCTCACTCGACGATCGCTTGGCCTGCTGCCGGGTACGCAAGGTAGAGCCGCTGGCGCGGGCGCTCGGTGGGCTCGATGCCTGGATCACCGGCCTGCGCCGCAGCCAAAGCCCGGAGCGCGCGACCACGCCGGTGCTCGCGCGCGACGAGGCGCACGGCGGCCTGCTCAAGCTGGCGCCCTTGGCCGCCTGGAGCCATGAACAGGTTTGGGAGCACATCCGGCGCCACAAGCTGCCCTACCACCCCTACTACGACCGTGGCTATACCTCGATCGGCTGTGCCCCGTGCTCGCGGCCGGTGGCGCTCGGTGCACCGGCCCGCTCCGGGCGCTGGTGGTGGGAGCGTGACAGCCACAAGGAATGCGGCCTGCATCTGGCGCCGGCGGCAGCGGCGACTCCAGCGGACGCGGTGCGCACCACAGCGCCGGTGCGGGCTGCGGCGGGAGCGCGCTGATGCCTGTTTACTACCCGCTCTTTCTCGATCTCAGCGACCGGCTATGTGTGGTGGTCGGCGGCGGCAACGTGGCGGCCGAGAAGGTCGATGGCCTGCTCGACGCTGGCGCGCGGGTGCGCTTGATCGCGCCACGGCTGGTGCCCGCGCTCGCCGCGCGGGTGGCCGAAAGCAGCCTCGAGCATTGCCCGCGCGGGTACCGCCGCGGGGATCTGGCCGGCGCCTTGCTGGTGCTTTCCGAACGCATCTCGCCGCGCGCTGACCGTGCGCTGTGGGCGGAGGCGCAAGCGCGCGGCATCCCGATCAATGTCCAGGATGACACGGCCCACTGTTCGTTCATCGCCCCGGCCATCGTCCGCCGCGGCGACTTGCAAGTGGCGGTGTCGACCAGCGGCCAGGCGCCGGTGCTCGCGGTTCGCCTGCGGCAATGGCTCGAGCGTCGCCTCGGGCCGCAGCACGCGCGCTTCCTCGCGTTAGCAGGCGACCTGCGCGCGCGGGTGGCGGCGCGCCATC
>Ga0114931_10011742_pt1 | contig 10317 bp, 12 predicted proteins | sample 2SBtaG_FD_89579 | JGI IMG/M metagenome (GOLD analysis project Ga0114931, IMG submission 89579) | Deep subsurface microbial communities from Kolumbo volcano to uncover new lineages of life (NeLLi) - 2SBTROV14_V59a metaG | ecosystem: Environmental > Aquatic > Marine > Volcanic | place: Kolumbo... | reverse complement strand
TTTTCTCTTGTAACATGATGAAAAACCAAGTATTTATCGGAATTATTGTATCGCCTTCGTGCAATATCCAGGCTAGGGTCGTATATTATTGTTTAATCAACATTTTCTTCATGTTATAATTCGCTTCGTTAGAAAACCCAATAAATTAGTAGAGCATCAGATAATTTTTAGGAAACAACACCTAAGTTAAAAAATCACATAATGGACGACCCTGGTAGTTTATTTCTTTTTTATTTAGCCGAAGCCGGATCCGCCTCAGAAAGTGTTTCATTTGTTTCTGCATCCCTTAAAATACTCGCTGTAATAATCCTCGTTTTTATAAATGGTTTTTTTGTAGCGGCGGAATTTTCATATGTGGCTATCAGGCGTTCGCGTGTGGAAGCCATGGAAAAGGATGGAAAAGCCGCGGCAAAAAGACTCCTTTCAATTCTTGATAATCTAAATGCATATCTTTCAGCTTCTCAACTTGGAATAACATTGGCGTCGCTTGGCTTAGGTGCTTTGGGCGAACCGGTGGTTGAGGCAATCTTAGGAGGATGGTTGAGCGCTTTACCGGAATCCGCCCGCCATATTGTTTCTTACCTAATTGCGTTTATTATTATCACTATGCTGCACATTGTTTTGGGCGAGCAAGCGCCTAAACTTTTTGGCTTGTCACAAGCAGAAAAAGTAGCCATGTTGACTACTCTACCGATGAAGTTTTTTTACATGATCTTTCAAATTCCTATTCACGTGTTAGATTGGACGAGTGCAAAAGTCGTAAACATTTTTGGAATTAATGCCAAGAGTGAACATGCCTCAATATATACCGAGGAAGAAATTCGGCAATTGATTAGGCTGTCTGAAGAAAGCGGACACTTGAACGAAGAAGAAAGAACGTTGATCAATCAGGTTTTCGAATTTTCTGAAACAACCGTTCGTGAAGCGATGATTCCGCGCACCGAGATTGTTGCGATTTCCGTGACTTCTCCCATAGAAGAAATAGTTGAAGCTTTTCGGAAATACGGCTTTTCGCGGCTTCCGGTTTATCGTGAATCGATGGACGATATTGCAGGCGTCGTTCATAGCAAAGACGTAATGATTAGCCTCCTTAAACCAAATTCTTTTCGAATTGAAAAGGTCCTTCGAAAACCTGTCTATATTGTCGATACGGCGCGTTTGGAAGATGTTCTCAGAAAAATGCAGAAGGAGAAATTCCACTTTGGTTTTGTTGTTGATGAACATGGCGGCGTTGAAGGAATTATCACTTTAGAAGACCTCCTTGAGGAAATTGTTGGCGATATCGCTGACGAATACGATCAAGAGGCAATCGACCAAATACATGAGCAAACCGATGGAACTTATATACTGGATGGCGGACTCGCTGTAAGAGATCTGAATAAACGTCTTGGTATCGAATTACCGGTTTCTGAAAGTTACACAACCATAGCCGGCTTTCTAATGAGCGAGGCAGGACAAGTATTACAGGTAGGAGATGCGGTCCCGTTCAATGGTCATGTATTCAGAATTGAAGAGGTAAATAGACGTCGCATATTGAAAATCCGAATGGAGAAAAGCTAGTTATGAAGTTGTTGGCAATATTCTCGATAATTGTTTCGTGTTTTGTTTATGTAGATGCTCAAGAACGAAAATATGACATTGCCGTTTATATAGAGGAAACGAGCATTTCTAAAACCTCAAGACAAATTCCCGTTAAGGTGACGATTACAAATAACGCCGAAAGGACTTTAAGCACCAAGGCACTGAATAATATCCATTTCTTTTTTTCTAAGTGCTTGCTTGGTGCTCCGTGCGATGAAGATAAAGACATTTATGCTTCTTTTATAAAAATTCCGCCTAAAAATATTCGGGAAAATAAATCGTTTGAATTTACAGTAAATCTCGCGAATCTATTTTGGAAAGATGCAAAAATTGATCCGCTGCATTCTAAAAATATTAAGAATTTCAAGATTGTTCCCTTAGAAAACATATATTTTTATGCGGGAATTAAATCGCTCGAAGGGTATCGGAAGAAAAATTTTGGTCCTAGATATGACAAGGATGGAAAATTAATCCGTGTTGTGGTTCAAAGCATTCCAATTTATAAAGTAGTAAATTCGAATATCATTGGTGTTACCTTAAAACAATAAGTATAAATCACCAGATATATTGGCAGTAGGCAATCGATTTTAGCCGCTGCCTTTTTGTTTTAAATCGTGTTTCGCGATAAATTTAGTTTATAATTTTTGGCAATATTTTTTAAGGAGTTTGGTAAAAAGAAATGAGTTTAATAGAAGACATTTGGGCAAGACAGATTTTAGATTCACGGGGCAACCCAACGCTTGAGGCTGAAGTAACTTTAGAAACCGGTGAAACGGGGCGGGCGGCGGTTCCGAGCGGTGCTTCAACGGGAGAGAATGAAGCTGTAGAACTCCGCGACGGAGACGAATCACGTTATTTAGGAAAAGGGGTAACTCAAGCGGTTAATAATGTTAACGACAAAATCGCGTATGAATTAGAAGGGCTTGACGCGCTTGATCAAACGATTGTAGATGAGGCGATGCTTTCGCTTGACGGTACAGACAATAAATCTGACTTAGGCGCAAATGCTATCTTGGCTGTGTCTCTGGCAACCGCACGTGCAGCGGCGACCTATCTTCAAATTCCTCTTTATCGATATATCGGCGGGACAAACGCAAAGACTCTACCGACACCAATGATGAATATCATCAATGGCGGCTCGCACGCGGATAACAACGTAGATTTCCAGGAATTTATGATTATGCCTGTCGGTGCAGATTGTTTCTCTGAAGGGCTTCGCACTAGTGCGGAAGTTTTTCACACTCTAAAAACAGTTCTTAAGGCACGTGGTTATTCGACTGCAGTCGGCGACGAAGGCGGTTTTGCGCCAAATTTGAAATCAAATGAAGAAGCTCTAGAAACAATTCTTGAAGCAGTTGAAAAAGCCGGATATGAAGCCGGTAAAGACATTCTGATTGCTCTTGATCCTGCTGCTAGCGAATTCTACAAAGATGGGAAATACGTTTTTCATAAATCAGATAACCGCGAACTTTCGTCAACCGAAATGGCAGATTATTGGATTGATTGGACGGAAAAATATCCAATCATCTCAATCGAAGATGGAATGGCGGAAGATGATTGGGACGGCTGGAAATATCTGACAGACAAAATCGGCAATCGGATTCAGCTTGTCGGTGATGATCTTTTTGTCACAAATGTAAAATTCCTGCAAAAGGGAATCGAGGTCGGTGCTGCAAATTCAATTTTGATAAAAGTAAATCAAATCGGAACCTTGACCGAAACACTTGATACGATCGAATTGGCAAAAACTCACGGAATGACAAACGTGATTTCACACCGATCGGGTGAAACCGCAGATACTTTTATCGCGGATTTAGCTGTTGCAATAAATGCGGGACAAATCAAAACCGGTTCGCTTTCGCGCTCAGATAGAATCGCGAAATACAATCAACTCTTAAGAATCGAAGAAGACTTGGACGGCTCAGCAAGATATTTGGGACGGGAGAGTTTTTATCAAATAAAGAGTTAGAAATTATCCTAACGATTTTTTGGGTGATATCAACGATGAGTAATGAATGGAAGAAAGGTGAATTTACAATAACCACAAAACGATCTGATTTGCGGATTGAAGAAATTCTGAAATATCTACAGGAAGATTCTTATTGGGCGAAGGATCGAACTTCCGAGCAAATGGAAAATATCGTGGCAAATTCGCTTTGCTTTGGTCTTTATCGAGATAAACAACAAATTGGTTTTGCCCGCGTTGTAACTGATTATGCTACATTTGCGTATCTCGGCGATGTTTATGTTTTGTCAGAATTTCGTGGAAACGGGCTTGGCATTTGGCTCATGGATATTGTGATAAATCATCCAGACCTTCAGGGTTTTAGGCGCTGGGTTTTAGCAACACGTGATGCTCATAAACTATATGAAAAATTCGGCTTTACCGAACTAAAACACCCTGAACGCTGGATGGAAAAGGCTGCACCGGGTGCTTATTAGGAACTAAACCCGATTAATTCGAGTAATAATATGACAAATTGGACATCGGAAAATATACCGAGTCAAAAGAATAGAATCGCAATCGTAACAGGTTCAAGCAGCGGAATTGGTCTCGAAGCGGCGAGGGTTTTGGCGGGGAAAGAAGCGATGGTAATTATCGCTGTGAGAAATTTAGAAAAAGGAGACAAGGCAGCTGAAAAAATTCGGCAAGATGTTTCGAAAGCGAATTTGAAAACGATGAAACTTGATCTGGCTGATCTTGATTCCGTCAAAAAATTTGCCGAAGAGTTTAAGCGTGAATATTCGCATCTTGACCTTCTGATCAACAATGCCGGTGTGATGATACCTCCCTATTCAAAAACTGTAGATGGACTTGAATTGCAGTTTGGCACAAATCACTTGGGGCATTTTGCTTTAACAGGTCAGCTCTTATCATTATTGATTTCAACCGAAAGCTCACGAATCGTAAATGTTTCAAGCGCGGCTCATAAATATGGCAAGATCGATTTCGATGATCTAAATTGGGAGAATCGTAAATATAAAGCATGGACTGCCTATGGAGACAGCAAGATCGCTAATCTTTATTTTACCTATGAATTAGACCGAAAGCTTAAAGCAAATGACCTTGAAATCATCACAAATGCAGCTCATCCCGGTTATACAGCGACCGAACTTCAGAGGAATATGGGGCTCTCAACAATCCTCAATGCTTTGCTAGCACAAAGTGTTGAGATGGGAACTCTCCCAACCTTGCGTGCGGCATTTGATACGGAAGCAAAAGGTGGAGAATATTTCGGTCCAAAAGGGTTTATGGAAATGCGCGGATTTCCTGTCCAAGTTGATTCAAACGATCTATCAAGAGATAAGGCGATTGCCAAAAAACTCTGGAAAGTTTCGGAAGAATTGACCGGTGTAAAATTTGATTTTAGCAAGGGGATTCAAACTGCAAACGAATGACATAAAGAAATATATCAAAATCTGGCAAATTTTAGTTAACGGATTTGTTCTAAGTCCCAGCGATAACAATCGGAGAATCATTTCTTATTGCCAACGCCGAAGAGTTGGGATAAATGAATTCGCAAGTTCGGTCGCTTTTTCAAGAGGCATTTTTAAGTCACTGCCTGTCATATTTTCTATCGAGCTTTGAATCATCTCTTCGAGCGTTTGATCAGGATTTACAAAACTTCCGCCTTGAAAACAAAAGCTACAATATTCTGCGTTATTTGAACCATCTTTTTCAGTCCCAAGATTTCCAAACTCTTCTGAAAGCGGCATACCGCAACTCTGACAGCGCGCTTTTTCAACCATAATCTTATCCCTTATTCCTTCTTAGCTAGATTCATCAAAAATATATTCTAAAATAGATTTGCGAGGAAAACAAAACTTTTGTGCTCTATTATTTGACTTCTTTGAGATAAATAAAGAATCCGTCTATTTGAGTTGACGCTTATAAATAAGAGTTTTATTATTCTTATCTTGTGCCAGAGTGGCGAAATTGGTATACGCACTAGATTCAAAATCTAGCGGGATTAAGTTCCCATGTCGGTTCGAGTCCGACCTCTGGTACCATTTTTTTTCTTCGTTTCTTATCCGTTTTTCACGATATCCTGTTGAATATTTGATTTGGTACGATAGTTCCTTATTTTCCTCCATGTCTCCAGCACATCTATTTCCCTTACTGATATATATTATTGTTGTGCAAATATTGTGTTTTATAAGAAAGTTTTTCAGCATAATTTAGATCATAAAACTTGTAAATATAGAGGAGTTTAACCGCAAAATTGGTATAATTAAAATCCTCTTTAAAACAATTTTGGGCGACTGTTTTTATGCAGATTTCAGAATTCGAATACAAATTACCTAATGAACTAATCGCGCAGGAACCTTTAGAAGAAAGGGAAACCTCGCGAATGTTGGTCGCGAATCGTGCAGTAAATAGTGTTTTGGATGATGCCTTTAGCAATCTAAAAAACTATCTAAAAAAGGGAGACGTGCTCACACTTAACAATACAAAAGTGTTTCCGGCTAGACTCTTTGGTAGAAGCGAAACCGGCGCAAAAGTTGAGCTTTTTTTAGTGCGTGAGGTAGAGGATGGAATTTGGGAGACACTTGCGCGTCCGGGAAGGCGTCTGAAATCGGGAAAGAAGATTGTATTTAGTTCGAGGTTGTCGGCGGAAGTTCTGGAAAAAAATAGAGACGCAAGATTTATTGTAAAATTTTCATTTGATCGTGATTTTGACGAAATCCTCGATGAAGTTGGGCAAACGCCGCTGCCGCCTTACATTAAAAGAGACGGTGAAGATTTGGGTGATGATCGCGATCGCTATCAAACCATTTATGCGAAAACCCGAGGCGCGATTGCAGCACCAACCGCCGGTCTGCATTTTACTCCGAGGGTTTTAGATGAAATCAAATCATTGGGTGTTGAGATTACAGAAATAACGCTCCATGTTGGCTACGGTACATTTGAACCTGTCCGCGTTAAAGATTTATCAAAGCATCAAGTGATGGCGGAGAATTTTGATATTTCAGAAAAATCTGCGAATGATTTAAATAGAGCAAAAATGGAAAATCGTAGAATAATCGCCGTTGGAACTACCACAACGAGGGCACTTGAATCTAGTATGGCAATAAACGGCGAATTTATTGCGGGAAATCAAACGGCGGATTTGACGATTACGCCAGGATACAAATTCAATGCGGTTAACGGATTGTTGACGAATTTTCACCTCCCGAAATCATCACTCTTGGTTTTGGTATCGACCTTTGGAGGATATGAATTTATAATGAACGCTTATAAGTGTGCCGTTCAAGAACAATATCGTTTTTATAGCTATGGCGATTGCATGCTGATTTTATAGTTTGCTAAATGAAATTAGCTTTGGAAGAAAATGGCAGTAATGCAAAAAATTAGAGATATTCTTCGTCCGGAAGTGATTGAAATTCGGGGCGCGGTTGCCATTGCTCCGCAATCTACATACGAAATTTTTCCTCTTACCCTTGAACACCTTAACGATGTTTTACGTTTGAATTTACGTTGTTTTGTAGGCGGAGAAAACTATACAAGACAAACCTTCAAGCACCTTTTAACAGAACCAAATGTTTTGAGTTATAGAATCGTTACTTCAGAGAAACATCTGGCTGGTTTTGTCTTTGTCTTTGCAAACAAAAAAAATGTTGCTCATATAACAACGATCGGAATTGCACCTGAGCACCGCAAAAGGGGTTTGGCAAAAAAACTCCTTAAACATGTCGAGGCTGCACTCCTGCGAAGAAACTTTGACTCGATTGTTTTAGAAGTCCGCGTTAATAATTACAAGGCGCAGAATCTTTATCACAAGCTAGATTATTCAATCATTCAAAAAATCGAGGGCTATTACAGCAATGGAGAAGCTGCATTTTTGATGGCAAAAAACCTTTAGAAATATGCTTCTTCCTAAAATATACCCAATAACAAACTCTGGCGTTTCTCAACTATCTCATCCCGATCAAACCAAGGCTCTGATAAAAGGCGGAGCAAAATTTATTCAACTCCGTGAAAAAATTGAATCGTCTATCAATTTTTATAGTGCTGCTAAAGAAACAATAGCAATTGCTCATCAAGCAAATGCAAAAATTATTATTAACGACCGCGTGGATATCGCCCTTATGACAGGTGCCGATGGTGTTCATTTAGGTCAAGACGATTTGCCTCCCGAAAAAGCAAGAGCTTTATTAGGCAACGATTCGATAATTGGATTTTCAACACACAATGAAGAGCAGGCGATTAAAGCCCTGTCTCTTCCCATTGACTACATTGCAATTGGTCCTGTTTTCGAAACAAGCACTAAGAAAAAGTCAGGTCCATTGGTAGAAATTGACGGTGTAAAGAGAATTCGTAAAGTTATCGGCAACTTTCATCTTGTCGCGATCGGCGGTATTAATTTCAGCAATTTTCGCCAAGTCCTGGATGCCGGCGCGGATTCGGTAGCAATAATTAGCGGAATCCTTGATCATCCATCGGGAATATCTGAGAACTTGGAAAAATATCTCCAACCAACATCCGAATAAAACTTTTTAAACAAAGTTAAAAATTTACTTGCAATTATTCTCAAAATGCGTAAGAATATAGTTTGAGTTGGGAACCCATGGACCCATATATTCATCTCACACTGACCTACCTTAAAACTATTCAAGGAGTTACCACGATTAGATGAGTTTGCTTGATATAACGCCGCTGATTGAGCAGATGTTGCTTATTTCAGATAACGTGAGCGACCTTAATTTCTCCACGGGGCAAAAGCCGCAAGTAGAAATTAGTGGTAGTCTTTTTTCCGCATCGCCGCTTGGCTTGGGGAAAATGACGGCTTTCCAAACAGAAATGATTGCGATGTCTCTTTTGCGAGATAACCCCGAAGCGTCAAAGCTGCTCGCTACGATGGGAACCGCTGATTTGAGTTACAGTTTACCGGGACGATGTCGTTTCCGCGTAAATATATTTCAGCAACGTGGTTCTTTTTCAATCGTAATGCGTGTGATTCCTCATGAAATTCCAAGTTTTGAATCGCTAAATGTACCACCGCAGCTCGGCGATATTAGTGATATGCGCAATGGTTTAATCCTTTTAACCGGTCCTACGGGTTCCGGTAAAAGTTCAACACTTGCCGCAATAATCGATAAGATCAACGAAACGAAAAGCTATCACATTGTAACGATTGAAGACCCGATCGAATTTCTTCACGCACATAAAAAATCTACGATTAATCAACGTGAAGTCGGCACAGATACCAAAACGTTTGCTTCAGCTTTGCGTGCCGCGTTAAGACAGGCACCAAAAGTTATTCTCGTAGGAGAGATGCGTGACCTTGAAACAACTGAGATTGCTCTCGAAGCAGCCGAAACGGGTCACCTTGTTTTATCTACTCTCCACACTATTGATGCTTCTAAAACGGTTGACCGAATTATCGGTTTGTACCCAAAAAATGAAGAAAAGATAATACGAACAAGGCTTGCTCAAACATTTCGATATATTGTTTCGCAACGTTTAATTCCTAAGTCAGATGGAAATGGGCGATTGCCGGCAGTTGAAATACTAAAATCCAATCCCCGAACTCGTGAATATATTGAGAACGGTGAAAGCGACGGTAAAACTCTTCTAGACGCAATGCGAGATGGAGCTATCGATGGAATGCAAGATTTTGATACAGTTCTACGCGAATTAATTGGTAAAGAGGCAATAACTCTGGAAGATGGTCTTTCATACGCAACAAATCAAAATAATCTTTTGCTTCAGTTAAAAGGGCTTGCTTCAACTGAAGATTACGTAAATCACCAAAAAGAAGACAAAGAAAACAATAAGATAAATCCGATCGCAGCACCCGTAGTTCCTAGTCAGAATAAGGCAAACTCGGTTCTAGACATGCTTGAATAAAACTATGATTATTAGATGTGACAATTGTTCAGTTTCACTCCAGCTTGACGAGTCAAAAGTACCCGGAAAGACTTTTACGGTGCGATGTCCGCGATGTCGAAATCTTGTACAGGCAACCCCCGCCCAAAAAGGAAAAGGTTCGGCGACAGTTCAACAGTTAGAGACAAATGCGCCTGCACCGGCAGTAAAGGATGGAGCTCAGGATTTTTCAGAAAAAGAATCTGAGTTTCAGATAAACTCTGCTTTGCGTTCGCTTTTAACCGCCTTGAAAGACGACAGCGGAGTATTGGATAAAGGGGAAACCCAAAATACTAAACCAAGACGTGCGTTACTTTGCCTTGGAGAAAAACGGGACGAGATATCCAAAGTGTTAGTCAAAGAAGGCTATAAGGTTTATATCGCTCAAACTCCGGCGCAAGCCAATGAACGGCTGCGAGACGGTAAAACTGAGTTGCTTATCTTCTCACCTGATTTTGCAGCAGAATTCGGCGGTGCCGCAATTCTTCAACAAAAGATTAATGGAATGCCGGCTGCTGATAGAAGACGTCTTTTTCTCGTATCAGTAGAGGATGGCGGAACAACAATGAATGCGCATGAAGCGTTCTTGCGCAATTTGAATCTAATCGTCGCTGCAAGTGACATTGATCAGATCGCTTTAATACTAAAGCGAGCACTCAACGATTTTAACGATCTCTATTTCAATTATAACCGCGCAATCGGCATGGAAGCTATCTAATTAATAAGGTCCCATCTCACATTTCCTAAATAGAAGAGCGAGTATCTGATTCAAAATCAGATACTCGCTCTTCTTTATTTTACCCTCATCCGGATAGAGTCAAGGTTATCATCGATCAAAAGCTCTCCATTTTCAAAGACAGTCCGAA
>Ga0114931_10011741_pt1 | contig 10318 bp, 8 predicted proteins | sample 2SBtaG_FD_89579 | JGI IMG/M metagenome (GOLD analysis project Ga0114931, IMG submission 89579) | Deep subsurface microbial communities from Kolumbo volcano to uncover new lineages of life (NeLLi) - 2SBTROV14_V59a metaG | ecosystem: Environmental > Aquatic > Marine > Volcanic | place: Kolumbo... | reverse complement strand
GTCACAACGGCGCCTCGACGCCCTCGCTACGAACGGTGGTGAGAAATGCGGGCTAGTGTGGCGAACAAACGGGCCGCTATGCCGGATTGTCGTCGGCCTGCTGGCGGCCGAGCAGGCAGGGTTCCACCGCGTGCCAAACGTCATCGGCGAAACCACTGCCGGCCTCGGCATACAGATCGACAGCGAAATTTACCCCCGCCGCCCTGAGCTGGGGGATCTCGTCGGGAAAGCGGGCGATGGCGGCGATAAAGCCGGTATACCCCGTGCGCTTCAGCTGACGCGCCGCCTCCAGATTCTCACGCTGGGTGGGCATCGCCAGCATCACCAGGCACAGACTGTCGAAGTCCATGCTGATGCGCTCCCAGAACTCCGGGTCGGTGGAGCTGCCGAGGATCACCCGCCACCCCCTCGCCCGGTGGCGTTCCACCGTCTGCGCATTCTGATCGATGCCCAACACCACGTCGCCCAGGCGCTGGGACAGGTTGTTGTATGCGCCGCAACCCACCCGCCCCATACCGAGGATCAGCACCGTGGCCGGGCCCGGCTCGATGCGCGCCTCCTCCGCCAGGCGCCGACCCGATTCGAGGCGCAGCAGGCGTTCACGCAAATGGCCGTAAACGGCGTGCGAAGCATTGTTGAGCGGTGCCGAGAACAGGAAGGACAGGGCCAGGGCGATGGCCAGGATCGCCAGCCATTCCGCCGCCAACCAGCCGTTGGCCACCGCCACGGCGCCGACAATGAGGCCGAATTCGCTGTAATTGGCCAGACCGAGGCTGGCGAGAAAAGCGCTGCGCGCGCGTAGACGGAAGCGGGTAAACAGGATGAAGAACAGCGCGGCCTTGAGCGGCACCAGCAGCACCAGGAGCAGGGCGATGCCCAGGGCGTGCAGACTCAGCCCGCCGGCCAGGCCGATGGTGAGAAAGAAACCCACCAGAAACAGGTCCTTGAAGGCCAACAGGCTTTTCGCCAGCTCCGGCGCGCGCGCGCTACCGGCCAGCAGCGTACCGAGAATCAATGCCCCCAGGTCGCCCTTCATCCCCACCGCCTCGAACACCAGGGCACCGCCGAGGGCCAGGCTGAGGCCGAACATGATCTGCAACTCGCCGTGGCCGGAGCGTGCCAGCAGCAGGTGCAGCAGGGGGCGTAGGGGGATCAGGGCAAGCAGCAGCAAGGCCCAGTAGGAGGGCATCTTGCCGGCGAAGACGGCGAGAAACACCACCGCGGCAATATCCTGCACGATGAGCACGCCGATGGCGATGCGCCCATAGAGAGACGACATCTCGCCGTTTTCCTCCAGCACCTTGACCGCAAACACGGTGCTGGAAAAGCTCAGGGCGAAGGCGATGAGGGCGACGGCTTGCGGCGACAGGCCACTGAAAATGGCCAGTCCCGCCACGCCGACCAGCCACAACACGGCGGCGAGGAGCACCCCCACCAGCAGCATGTGCAGGCCGGCCACACCCCAGATCTGCGGCATCAGCAAGCTGCGCAGACGCAGTTTGAGGCCGATGGTGAACAACAACAGGGTGACGCCCAGCTCCGAGAACAGGTTCAGCGTCGGCGTGCTCTGCATGCCCAGCCCAAACAGGATGAAGCCGGCCACCAGGTAGCCCACCAACGGTGGCAGGCCCAGCTGCAGGACGCCGAGGCCGAAGACAAAGGCCACGCCGATGGCGAGGATTTCCATCACGCCGCGGCACCCCCCGGCATCATGTGAACTCCGCCACCACCGGCGCGTGATCGGAGGGCCGCTCCAGGCGGCGCGGAGCGACGTCCACGTAGCTGGCCGTGCAACGTGCGCTCATGGCCGGGCTGGCGAGGATCAGGTCGATGCGCAGGCCACGGTTGCGGCGGAAGCCGGCGGCGCGGTAGTCCCACCAACTGAAAGTGTCCGTCTCCTGGGCAAACAGGCGGAAGGTATCGGCCAGTTCCAGCTGGAACAGGCGCCGCAAGGCCTCGCGCTCCGGCGTGCTACAGAGGATCTTCTCGCGCCAAGCCTCGGGGTCGTGCACGTCGGCGTCTTCGGGGGCGATATTGAAGTCGCCCACCAGCACCAGGTTTGCGTGCTCGGTCAGCTGGGCCTGCGTGTACTCCGCCAGGCGGGCCAGCCAGGTCAGCTTGTAGGCGTACTTCTCCGTGCCCACCTCGGCGCCGTTGGGCACGTAAAGATTGAGCAGGCGCACGCCGCCGATGGTGGCGCCCAGCACACGGCGCTGGGGATCGTCGATGCCCGGCAGGTCGGTGACGATGTCCGTGGCCGGCTCGCGCGAGAGCACGGCGACGCCGTTGTAGGTCTTCTGCCCGGCGAAGACGACCTGATAGCCGGCGGCCTCGATCTCCGCGACGGGGAAGTTCTCGTCGACGGTCTTGGTCTCCTGCAGGCCGAGGATGTCGGGCTGATGTTCGGCGAGCCAGTCCAGCACCTGCGGCAGGCGCACCTTGAGGGAGTTGACGTTCCAGGAAGCGATTTTCATGGGCACTCGCTGTGAATGTGTGAGGGCGCAGGGCGATGTGCCTGCGCCAGTCTCAGGTTTCTCAGCCACCGTAGGAACGGCCCCGCAGGCCGCGGCAGAAAATCCGAAAAAGCCTTCGCGGCCTGCGGGGCCGCTCCTACGGGGTGGGAGGGGTTGGGAAAGGCGCTTTCACTCTTCGCCGAAGAGAAATTTCTTCATCTCCTTTTCCAGAAATTCCCGCGCTTTGGGATCGATGACCGACAGGCGGTATTCGTTGATGAGGATGGTCTGCTGCTTCATCCACTCGTCCCAGGCCTGTTGGCTGATGTTGTCGAAGATGCGTTGACCCATTTCGCCGGGATAGGGCGGGCGGGCCAGGCCCTCGGCCTGTTTGCCCAGTTTCGCGCAGTGCACGGTTCGTGACATGGTAATACCTCGTTTGCTGTACGGATGATTGGCCTGCCAGCTGGCGGGAGACAGGCAGTTATACCAGAGCGGGCCCACGCTCACTATCGCCCCGATGGACAGGCATAAAAAAGGCCCGGACTCACGCAGAGGCCGGGCCATCGTTGAGTCGAGCAAAGGGAGGGGAATTACTCGATCTCGTACACGGTAGTGGTGCCGCTGACCTCGTTGGCGACGATCAGCAGGGGCTTGCCGCTGGGGCTGTCTGCGGCGGCGACGAAGCTCATGCCCTCGGGGGCCACATCGCCGGTGGCCTCCACGCTGGGGTCTTTGCTGAAGTCGCGGTGGTTGAGGTATTGCACGAACTGCGGGCCACGCGGCGCGGTGATGTCGTAGACCATGATGCCAGAGACGCGCTCCAGGCCGATGAAGGCGTAGCGGCGGCCGTTCACCTCGCCCACCACCAGGGCCTCGGGCTCGGGCCCCTTGGCGCCGGAACGGTCGTTCTTCTTGTCGTCCGGGGCCTTGTCGTTGCTGGCGTTGAAGTCCTGGCCCAGGCGCCCGGCGGTGATGCGTTCGAAGTCGTCGCCGCTGTCGAACACCAGGTTGCCGGCGGCGTCGCGGATGGAGAAGGAGCGCGCGCCAAAGGCGTACAGGGTCTCCCACACGCCGTTGGCCTCGCCCAGGGTGTTGGTGAACTTGAGCCGGCCCAGAGCCTCCTCGGCCTGCTCGGCGGCGAGATCGGCACTGGGGGTGTAGCCGGCGGTGATGACGTCCGCCAGACGCGCCTCTTCAGAGAAGCCGGCGTAGTCGCGGCTGTCGCCTTCGTTGGCGGTGACCACATAGTCGCTGCCGTCGACGCGGTAACTGGCGATGCTGTCCGGCTGGTACATGCCCAGTACGTGGTTCCAGTTGCGGATGTTGATCTTGGCGCGAGCTTTGCGCAGCACGCTGCCGTCGAGGCCGTCCACGTTGTCGCGGTCGCTGGCGTCCAGGGCATTGCCGGCCTGGCCGTGATCCTTGAAGCCGAGGGCGGCGATGCGTGTGATGCGGGCTTTGCGCAGGTCGATCTCGGCCAGGGCGTTGTTCTCCTGCAGGGCCACCCAGGCCGTGCGGGAGTCCTCGGCCACGGCGATGTACTCGGGCTCCAGGTCTTGCGCCACGCTGGCGCCGGGGCCGAAGATACGCACCTCGGCGGGCAGTTCGGCGGCGCGGGGAGCACCACTGTTGAACTCGGCAAAGCCGATCTCGGTGGCCATGCCGACCGGCATACCCTGGAGGTTGATGGCGATCAGGCTCACGGAGCCCTCGGGGTCCACGTCGTAGGCGTCGTTGGGCTCGCCCTCGTTGGCCACCAGCAACCGGCGGCCGTCGGGGGTGAAGGTGAGCATGTCCGGCAGGTGGCCTACTTCGACGGTCTTCAGCAGGCTGCGGCTGGCGAGGTCGTAGAAGGCCACCAGGCCGCGGCCCTGTTTGGGGTTGCCCAGGCCGTCGCCGCGTTCGATGGCTGCGGCGACCAGCTGGCCGTGCACGGCGACGCTGTTGGCCGTGCCCAGCAGCGGGTCGTTGATGTCCGTGGCCAGATCCAGCTCGGCCACCTTGCTGAGGGCGGCGGGGTCGCTGGCGTCGAGGATGTCGATCCGGCCCGTGGCGGCGTTGGTGACCAGCACCTCCTGCGTGGCCTCAGCGTAGGCACTGATCTCCGCCGCACTCTGGTCGTAGATGCCGCTGGCGTAGCTGCCGCGCTGCACCAGTTGGATGCGCTGCGAGCGGGTCGCGTCGCCCGTCAGGCGTTTGCCGATCTCCAGCACCGTGGCCACGCTGGCATTGCCCTCGATGCCGAAGTCGTTGTCGTTGATGAGCAGCACGTAGTCGTCGTCGAGGCGCGCGATGCCCTCCACCTTGCTGGGCAGGCGTATGCCGTCGGGCAAGTCGGTGAGGCTGTTGAAGGCCAGCGACTTCACCAACGGCCGGGCGCCGGCACTGGTGGGATCGAACAGCAGCTCCAGGGTCTTGTCGCTGGTGGACTCGTGGTTGCTCACCGCGCCGCTGCTGACGGCGGTATGCAGAATATTGTCGCCGGTGGCCAGGTTCACGCGGTAGAGCTTGGTCACCTTGCTGATGCGCTCGAGCACGATGAGATCGTCCGTGCCCACCGCCACCATCTCACTGAGCTTGACGTCCTTCTGTTTGCGCAGGGTGCCGTTCTTCAGGTCGCCGGTGGCGTTGGCGAGGTCGGCAAAGGTCTGCGGCGTGTCGAGAGAATAGACGTACTCGCCCAGGGCGTCGCCCAGACTGCCGTCGGCCTGCAGGGCGTATTTCATCAGGCGTACCTGGCGCGAGCCGGCGTAGGCGGCCACATCCGGGTGGGCCAGGGGGCTCTGCAGGATGAAGTAGAGGTAGTTCTCGTCCGGCGCAATGGCGACGGACTCGATGCCGCGGTTGAGCTTGTGTTGCTTGAGCACGTCCGGCAGGGCGCCGCTCACCGGGTAGCCGGCCCCGCTCAGGTCGGCCGCCACCGAGGCAGGCACCACGCGCTGCAGGATGCGGCCGTCGGCGGCCACGTGCACCAGGCTGGGGCCGTATTCGTCGGACAGCCAAAAGCTGCCGTCGGCGAGGGCGGCGATGGATTCGGTGTCCAGGCCGTTGGGATCGAAGGTGATCTGCGCACCGTCGGGGCCGAAGGCCTTCTCCGTGTCCGTGGCGGTGAGCGGGTTGGTCAGGCCGGTGATGGGCTGGCCGTCGGCGTCCTTGAGCTCGATGGTCTCGAGGATCTCCGGCTTGAAATCGTCGCTGAGCTTGATCTTGTAGATGCGCGGGGCGTAGTCCGGCAGGGGGAAGATCTTGTCGCCGCCGTTACCCGCGCCGCAGAAATCGGCAACACCGACGATGTCGGCGCTGTCGCTGCACTTCACGTTGGGGCCGCGGTCGGTGACGGTGTAGAAGACGTTGGCCGGGTCGCCATCGCGGTGGGTGGCACCGCTGCCGAAGCCCACCTCCAGGTCCAGGCGGTTGCCGCCGCTGAAGCTCACCGTGCCCAGTGGCTCGCTGAGGATGGCCGCGCCTTCGCCGCCGGTCCAGTCTTGCTCGGCGGCGTTGTCAGCACACCCGGCAAGGCCCAAGGCGGAGAGAAGGGCAAGGCTGATGGTGGAACGGCGAAAGGTGCAAAACGGCATGACGGACCCCTGTGAGAATGTCGAATGGCGAAAAGTGGAAACCGCGACGAGCTTAAAGGCTGACTGTGAAGACTTTACGTCAGTTGGATGGCAATCTCATGAAGGGACGGTGACAACCGATGGCGGGAAGGGCGTCCGGGCCGTGTGCAACACTACACTAGACAGAGGCCGGACATAGGGGTGCGGCCACCCCGACGATCGATGTCAGGCCTGGGACAGCTGCGCCAGCAGGCGTGTCACCGGGGCAGGCAGGCCGCCGGGTGATGGGCGGTGGGGAGGGTGCCAGAGCCAGCACTCGCTATCCATCACCTGGTGCGGGTTTTGCGTGAGTCGCGCCGGAATGGGGGTGATATCGAGATGGAAGTGGCTGAAGGTGTGGCGCAGGACGGGCCAGGGTGTCGCCGGGGCGATGTGCAGGCCAAGCTGGTGTCGGGCGGCTTCGGCCGGCGGGCGATGAACGGGCAGCTCGGGCAGGCTCAACAGGCCGCCCCAGATGCCGGCGGGTGGGCGGCGTTGCAGCAATATCTCGCCGCTCTGGTTGCGCAGTAGCAGCATCGCGGTCTCGCGTATCGGCAGGGTCTGCTGCGGTTTTTTACCGGGGAACTCGGCCTGGCGGCCTTCGACATGGGCGCGGCAATCGCTGGCCAGGGGGCAGGCAGCACAGCGCGGCCGGCTGCGGCTGCAGACGGTGGCGCCGAGGTCCATCATGGCCTGGTTGAAGTCAGCCGTTCGCTGTCGCGGCGTGAGTCGTTCGGCGTGATCCCACAGGGCGTTGAGCACCGGCGTTTGTCCCGGCCAACCCTGCAGCGCGAAATAGCGCGCGAGCACCCGCTTGCAGTTGCCGTCGAGGATGGCGTGGTGCTGGCCGAGGGCCAGCGACAGGATGGCCCCGGCGGTGGAGCGGCCGATGCCCGGCAGGGCCTGCACCTGCGCGAGGTTGTGCGGGAAGTGGCCGCCGTGTTCATCGCGCACCACCTGCGCCGCGCGGTGCAGGTTGCGCGCCCGGGCGTAGTAACCGAGCCCGGACCAGTGCGCCAGCACCGCGTCCAGCTCGGCGCTCGCCAACGCCGCGACGTGCGGAAAGCGCGCCACGAAGCGCTCGAAATAGGGGATCGCCGTGGCCACCTGGGTCTGCTGCAGCATGATCTCCGAGACCCATACCCGGTAGGGTGTGCGCTCGCGCTGCCAGGGCAGATCGTGGCGGCCGTGTTGCTCGAACCAGGCCAGCAGGTGCCGGGCGAAGTCCTCGCCCATCAGCAGGCCGTTGGCGGCAGTGGAGCCGACATCAACGGAACAGACCCTTGAGCGCCTTGTCCAGCTCCTTCTTCACGTCTTCCTTGGCCTTTTCCTTGAGTTTTTCGCGTTCGCGAATCACCGCTTCGTCGGCCTTCTTTTTCAGTTGCTGCTTCTTCTTCTCCAGCAGTTGCTTGGCCTTGGCGTCCAGCACCGGCTTGAGGTCTAGGCTGATCTTGGGGTCGGCGAAGGCACCCTTGATGCGGATCGGAATGGGCAGGCCCTTGAGCTGCTCCAGCTCCTTGCCGGCCTGGCCGGTGGCGGTGTTGACCACGGTGGTGGTCAGCCGGTAGTCGAGGCGTTCGCGCGGCAGGTCCACAGTGCCCTCGCCGCTGACGCGCAGCAGCGGCGACTTGGCCGTCAGGTCCTTGTTGGTGACCACGCCCTTGGCGATGTCGGCGCTGGCGGACAGCTCGGCGAAGTCGGTTTGTTCCATCTCCTTGGGCGGCGCCGGCTGGCCGCGCAGCTTGGCCTGGGCCTTGCGCAGCTGGTAGCCGATGTTGATGCCCTCCACCGCGCCGTTGAGGAAGCTCAGGCGCACCTTGCCGTCCAGGTTGGCCATCAGGGTCGGCGGCTCGACACCGCGGGTGGTGAGGTCGGCGCGCAGGTTGGCGATGCCGGAGACGGGCGCCTTGCCCAGCACGTCGGTGAGCAGCGGGCCGGCGTGCACATTCTTCACGGACTCGCCGAGGGTGATGACAGGGGTATCGCCGCGGGCGTCGAGGCGGATGTCGCCGCTGTAGCTGCCTTGGTAGAGCTTGGCCTGTGCCGGGTGCAGGCGCAGCTGGCCGTGTTTGGCGCGGAATACCAGCAGGATGTCCGCCAGCCGCGCTTTGGCGACCTTGAGCTGGCCGATGGTGAGGCGGCCGTCCACGTCGAGTGCGTGCAGCGGTTCCAGCGGCAATTGGGCGGCGCCGGCGGCGGCGCCGGCGGGTGCCGGTGGCGGGGTGTCGGCCTGCGGCGGCAGATAGCGATCGACGTCGATGGCATCCACGGCGAGGGTGTAGCGGATGGCCGGCTGGGCGAAGTCGGTCACCGAGGCCTGGCCGCTGAGGGTGGTGTCGTCGGCCCGCAGCTGCAGGTTGTTCACCGCAAGGGCCTGGGTGGAACCGGTGAAGTCGAGGGACAGGGCGGCCTTCTGCAGTACCGCCGGATCGCTGGTTTCAGGCACCGCGATGCCGGCCTTTTGCAGCAGTATGCGCGGCGAAAATTCGCTGAGGGTGAGCCGGCCACTGGCCTGCGGGGCATCGACGATGTGGTTGGCGTCGAGCCGGGCATCCAGCTGCAGGTCGGCCAGGCGTAGCTGCAACGTCGGCACCTGTGCGGTCTGTGTGTCGAGATTCCATTGGGCCTCGGTGGTAAGTGAGGCCTTACTCAGAAACTGCACATCGAGATCCGGCGGCAGCAGGCCGGCGAGGGCCTTGGGATCTTCGAGGGTCAGGTTGAGTTGTGCCTTGCCTGCCGTCCACGGCGCGAGTCGGATGTCACCGCGCAGGCGGCTGCCGAGCACATCGATCTGCAGGCCCGAGAGGGTGGCCTGCTGGTGCTCGAGATCGGCACTGGCCTGGCCGGCAAGGCGCACAGCCAGCGGACTGACGGGCAGGATCTCGCCCTGGCTATCCACGCCCAGCTTGAGGTCGTCGAGGCTGAAGTGCTGCAGGGCCTGATCCATGCCCAGGCGGGTTCGCAGCGTGATGTGGTTGCGCAACGCCGGCTGGCGGGTGGCGATGTCCATGGCCAGATCGATGTCGACAGGGTCGGGCGGTGCCAGGGCGCCGGTCTGCAGCTGGAGATTGTCGATGTCGATGTGCTGGCCGGTCTGGGCGTCGTCCCAGACGATGCGTGCGTCCTCCAGTTCGATACCGCCGATGGTCAGGGCCGCCAACGGCGGCGGGCCGGCCGCGGGGGTGGCTTTCGGTGTGGTTATATGTGCGGAGCCGGGCGTCTTGGCTGCAGCTTCCGCCGAGCCGCCGGCAAGGTCGTCCCAGTTGCTCACGCCGTCCGCCTTGCGCGCCAGGTTCAGGTCCAGGCCGCGCAGCAGCAAGGTCTGCATCTCGAGGCGTTTTTCCAGTAACGGCAACAGCTTGGCGTGGATGTCCACGGTCTGCACACTGGCCATGGGCGTCGCGCCGAAGCCGGGGGCGTTGCCCAGGCTGACGCGGTTCAGGCGCAGGCCCAGCCAGGGAAAGACGTAAAGTTCCAGCCTGCCATCGAGGTGTAGCTCGCGGCCGGTGGCGTCGTGCACCGCGCGGGTGATGTCGTTCTTATAGTCATTGGGGTCGACAAAGACGAGGATGGCGACGACGGCGAGAACGAGCAGCAGTACGCCGCCGCCGAGGGTGTAGAGCAGTTATCGAATAGTCTTGGCCATGGTTGTCTGTCCCTGAGCTGAGCACGATGGGTGGCGGTTGCCTCCGGCTGGGCGCCGATGCCAGAATCACTGTTTCCCAATGATACTCAGAAATCATGTCCAGCACCGAAACCACGCCTATTCTGCTGCAAGACAGCGAGGGTAAACAGGGCGAAGGGCGCCTGTTCACGACGCGCTTCGATAGCGCTGAACGCGGCCGTCGCGCGTTGCTGTGGCTGGTGGGCTTCTGGGCGGCAGCGGGGGTCAGCGTGCTGATTCCCCTGGCGCACTTCGTCCTGGTGCCGGGATTTTTCCTTGCCGGGCCGGTGATGGCTTGGCGGGTCTGGCGGGTTGATACGGTGGCGGACCACGCCGAGGGCCGCTGCCCGATGTGTACGGCGGAGGTTACGCTGCCCCTGGAGGCCGACGACTCCCTGCCCAAGTGGACGTACTGTCCTAAGTGCAAGGCCTCGCTCCAGCTCAGGGCGATGGACTGATGCGCCCGATCCTCGCCGTTTTCATCGTCGTAATAATGCTTGCCTCAGCCCTGGTGGCGGTAGCTTTGCTGTTGTTTCAGCTGGGTTTGTTTGGCTGAGAGGCCGGCGGCATTCGCGGCGGAGACAAGCCGATGAGGGACTAGT
>Ga0114931_10011740_pt1 | contig 10318 bp, 6 predicted proteins | sample 2SBtaG_FD_89579 | JGI IMG/M metagenome (GOLD analysis project Ga0114931, IMG submission 89579) | Deep subsurface microbial communities from Kolumbo volcano to uncover new lineages of life (NeLLi) - 2SBTROV14_V59a metaG | ecosystem: Environmental > Aquatic > Marine > Volcanic | place: Kolumbo... | reverse complement strand
GCATCGCCTGGTGGAGCGCGTTGCACTGGGCCAGGAGCAGCAGGCGATAGAGGGCTTCATCCTGGGTGCCGTCGAGCTTCAGCTCGATGGCCTTCTCACGGTCGAGGCCCGGGAGGTCGACGTCGGCGGCGTGGTCGAGGATCTCGGGACGGCCCCTGGCCTCGGGGTGGCTCAGGACCCGATGGCCGTGGTCGAGGTAGCCGTGGAGCTCCATGTAGCGGATGGCCGCGAAGCGGTTGAACCAGGTGTAGGCGATGGCCTCCATGGTCTGGTCGAAGCCGTGGGCAGCTACTCGCTCGGCCAAGGACTTTCGCGCCGGGGCGATGGAGACGGGGAAGGCCTGCCCTTTCACCAGCAGCACGTCGCCCTTCACCTCTGCGGGCGCGTTACCCTTGGCGGTGATGCCAAGCTTGGCCGCTTGAGCGCTCACCGCGGCGATGAAGGCCTTGCGGGCTTCGGGCGCGTACTTGCTGAGCTGGGACGTGTTCACGGGGCGTCCGTCACTTGATCTGCACCCGCTCGTCGGCCTCGAGCGCAGCCTCAAGCTCGGTGCGGAGCTTCTTGAGGAAGGCCTCCATGTCGTCTTTGTTCTCAATGAATGCCCCTGACCACATGCGCTTGGGCTCTACCACCCGGTGCTTCTTCACCTTAGGCGCAGTCTCAGTGGGCCCTGGCGGGACTTGTGAGTGCTCGATGGTGCTTAGCGCACCGTCGTAGGCTGCTTCAGCTCGCTGCCTGGCTTGAGCTATATGGGCGATGCTGGTGGCCTTGGTGGCGGTGCCGAGGAGTTTCTTCAGCTCGCTGGTGGCCCTGTTTCTCAGCGCCTCGTCAGCCGACACCTTCTCGAGCTCTCCTGCGATCATGTCGAGCTGGCTCTGAATCTCTGCCACCGCCGGTTCCCGTGCGTCCACTACCAGTTGGTCGTTGATGCTCGCTGCGGTATGAGTGAGATCCGCGACCTCGTGAAGCATGTCGTACGGGTGGGAGCTCCGAAGGATTTCCTCCATACGCGCCAGAGCCGGGCCAGCGTCCGCATGGCCGTCCAGCTGCAGGCGGTTCTGCGACAATGACTCCACGGTCGTCCGCAGTCGTTCCCAACTGTGCTTCTGGTTGTCGTAGAACCCGTGGAGTTCTTGGACATTTTCGGCCAGGTCGAGCAATTCTGGCTTATTCTCAACAAAGCGCTTCAAAAAGACCACCGAGTCAGCTTCTTTGACGAACTTCGGCAGCAAGGTGAGGCCGTTCTCGATCTCGCCCAATCCAGGATACTTGCCAGTCTTGGCCAGAGGCTCGTAGCTGGCCAGGTCACCTTCCCAGGCGCCGAGCTTATCCTTCAGGAACACCACGACGGCGTCTTCCCCACCCCCTGGGTGCTGGCCGAAGAGCTCCATGCCCAATGCTTGTACTTCCTTGATGAGGTCGCCAGCGGCAGACTGCCGTTGGCGGATGACGACCTTGCGTTGCTTGGCGCTGGAGGTGAGCTGGTCGTAGGCCTGGTCCAGGGGCAGCCGCGCCGCGTTGACCTCGAGTTGGATCTCCTTCAGTACCGCCAGACGGGCAACCAACAGCACGACCTCGAGCTCGGGCCAGCCAAAGGGACGCCCTCCGTACCGCTTGTTGATGAGTTCATGCAGCACGATCTGCTTGCTGGTCACGTCAGCAAGTCGGATGTATTCACGCAACTCTTGGAGCGCCTCGGCGTTGGCTTCCGGACCGTCCAGCACGAGGTTCACTTGCTCGATGTCGTTGGCGCGCAGTGTACTCTGGATTTCCTGCTTGGGATTGGAATGTAAGTGAGTGATGTAGTTCATCTTGGGGTACGCGTTCTTAATGAGATACTCCAACGCGTCGGACAGGGCTTCTTTCGGGTCCGCGGAGGCGGGGTTACGCTGCTGGCCTCTCACGAAGTAGCTGGCATCTTCCAACATGGACTTGAGAATGGTCACGATACGCCCACGCCGAGCCCGGTTGTCGTCGCTGCGGTCTCGCAGGATGCGCTTGGTGGTGTCGGGCAAGGCGCCCGTGTGCTTGGTCTTCACATAGGATTCGGTCTGTAGGTAGGTCCGGAGCTCGGAGCCCAGGCCGGTCTTGTCCGGAAGCCTGATGAGCAGCCGCCCCTGCTCGCTGCTCGTCTCCAGGATGCATCGGGCGTCATCGCTCAACTCGGCGTATCGGTCGCCCAATGGGCTGACGAACGCCACTTCCAGACTTCCCTCGATCTTGTGGCCCACCGGATGATCGTCGCACATCCGAGTGAAGGTGAAGTCCCGGCCGGTGACGCTGTAGGAGTGCTTCCGGATATCTCCCAGGAGGTCTTCGAACAGGAGCTTGCCAAGCTCGCGCTCTTCCGCGCCTGACGGGATGGACTGATTCTTGATCTCCCGGCCGATGTCGCGCTCTTCGTTGGTGAGGAAGAAGTAGAGGTCTCCGTTGCGCGCGATAAGGGTCTCTCCCTCCAACCTCTCCAATGAGCCCTCGATCTTCTTTCTGAGCGCAAGCTTATCAGCATCGATCTCATCGATGCACAGGGTGACCAAATTGTCCACATTGCCCGGAAGTTCGTCAACGTAGCGAATGAGAAAGAGCACCTTCAACACCGTCGTGTCGAATTCCTGTAGCGCATGGTTATCTCGGGCCTGATCGATGGTGCGTTTGACGGCGGTGTCGAGAAATCCCTCTACTGCTGGATAGAAATCATAGAACGGTGCCAATGAGCCAACCTGGTCAGCTCCGATCTCTTTCGCCGCGCCCTGAAACGCGTCAAGGGTCGAACGTTCGCCCTGGGAAAGATGGAGACCCGTCGCGCCTGCCTTGCGGATGGATTCGAAGACCTTTTGTACCAGGGTGAACTGATAAGCGGCGAAGGGATAACAAGCAGCGAAATCCTCGCTGTCATCGTATGTCTTGAAAGACATGCCCGCGTTAACAAATGACAGCTGGTTTTTCAGGATGTCGTGCTTGCCCTCGTAGACCTCACCAAGGCGCTCCTTGGCGCCCGCATTCTTCTCCAGGAGTCGCTTCTTGATGACCTCGTCGACATTCGCACTCGAGAGCGACAGCCGAGTCTTGAACCGGCCCTGGATTTTCGAGAAGTCGTGCTGCTTGGTCTGCTTCAGGTCCCCAAGCACTGCGTCTAGGTCTTCTTGCGACGTCACCACAACCCAGGCTCGCCCGCGGCAGATGGTTCCCAGTTGTTCCGTGATGGTTTGGAGGTTTAGCATCAGGTGCGTATCGCTGCCAATGAATTGCCCCACCTCATCCACCAGGAACATGAGACGCTGGTCCGGCCCCCTACCATCAAGATATTGCTGGACCCATTCGGCAAAATTCTCCACAGTCAGACTGAAATTACTCTCGGCGCCTTCGACCCAGGCCGCCACCGACTCAGCGCTCTGCCCCGTGGCTTCTGCCACAGCGGCCTCCACCTCGTCTCGGTGGAACTCCCATGCATCGCGCTGCGCCAACCAGGGCGCACCGGCCTCCCGTTCATAGGCGGCATGGAATGTCTCCAGCTTGCCCTTTTCATCGAGGTAACGCTCCATGTGCGCGATATGCGGGTGATCACTGCTATACCCTTGTTTTTCATTGAGTACCTTCAGAAAGACCTGCAAGAGAGCATCCCGCCCGGCACGGTGGTCTGCCTTGGTGTCCACATTGAAGAGTATCGTGTCGGTCGCCGTCGACACGATCTTCTTTAGGTCGGCGAAGAGCATGGCATCAGCAAGTTTCTCCTCGAAGAAATCCACTGCACGGCGTCTTTTCTCTTCATGCTCGTGCTCGTCGTTGGCGAGTAAATAAGACAGTACCTTGATGAAGTGGGACTTGCCGGATCCAAAGAACCCCGATATCCATATGCCGTTCTTGTCGGCCGCATTCGCTTCGTCCTGAATGGTACTGAGCATCACGGCAACCAGATCATTGATGTGGCCCGTGAGTTCTTTGGTGACCACAAATTCGTCGAGTTCCTGCCACACGGAGTCCGGGTCGAGCTGGTCCGCTTTGACGACACCGTTGATAGGGCGATAAATGTCTCGTTCGAACAGATCCTGGATCTTCATGGCTGCGTCTCTCTTGGAACCAAGGTGAAGGCTCGGTAGTATGGCCGAGTCCCCGCGGTAGATGAGCCTGACCCGATCCGTCCGAACAGGCTCAGGGTCGTGCCGTCGAACGTGCCCGGGTAAAACATGACGAGCGGTGTCTGTGCCATCACGGTATGAAGGCAGTTGAGCAGGCTATGGGCCCGCAACATGGGCCAGGCACTGCCCACACCCGATAGGATCAGCAAATCGTGTTCCTGCGGTCTGTGCTTCTCCGCGATGAAGTCGCGGATCTTCTCAGCGGCCAATGGACCCTCGAGCGCGCTGAGGACCGCCCTATCTCCCCTGGCGGCCTGCATCGCCAAGGCCTTGTCACGGAGCCCTCGGTTGGTGAGGTAATCCATGATCACATCGAACAAGTCGAGATGCTGGACCTGGAGGTCCTGATGGTGGCTGGCAAGCCACTCCATCATCCAGGTGATGTGATTGCGTACCTGCAACTCGTCTGAGGCGGAGTAATCAAAAATGTAGCAGGCGATCTCGTTGCCGATCCCCTCGCTGGAAAGAAACGCTGGATCGGTGATACGCGGTAGCACCTGGTCCAGGCGGTCGGTGAGCGACTCACTCATGCCATGACCTCCATACAGCGTAGCACGTAGGTCTCACCACGTTCTTGTAGATAGGAGACCAACTGGACATCCACGAACACGTTCTGTAACCGGAGGGTCTTGGTGTCGGCGATGTACCCCGCCTCGGCCAGAATGGAGAAAACCGTTGATCTTAACTTGACCACCGTAGCGTCGCTCCACAAAGGCATGTCTGGATCCCGTCCCCGGCAGCCGGCGACATAGTCTAGCCACATACGCGCCTCGAGTTGCGGTGCGAACAGTGCTCGCTGCTCTCGGATGGTGAGATCCATGAAGTCACCTAACAGCCGACTGTGCCTGACGGCTCCAGCAAATGTTGCCTGGGTTGCCAGTTCTCGTCCACCATCCCGTACCATGGTCCAGAGTCCTTCACCCATTGGCTCCAGCCTCGCTCGCAGCAAGCGAGATATCCGTCTAACGGACTCCACGCTGCCCATCTGCAGGACGTTCCGTTCCTCTAACGCCTCTCGCCACTCTTCCTTCGTGGGCCTCTGCAACAGGAGATCGGCGACGATACGACTTTCGCGCACGCGGAGACCGGAGCTGGTGATTGTGGCGGTGTAGATCATCGGATTGCGAAGTCTCCCAAAGATGTCGGCGCAGCCACCAGATCACATGGTAACCCGCGGTAAGCGATCCTCCGCATCGATCTCGATCATCAGGGTGGCAAGTTTCGAAGTGCCGATAGGGCGCTGGCCATTCTTCTGCATCTTTCCACAACGGTTCCAGGCTAGGGCGCCAGGTCCATTGTAGACCTCCTCCCACTCACCAGACTGGAGCAGTTTTAGCACCAGAAGGTGCTGAGGCTCACTGCGTAGAGCCACCGTCTTCCCTTGCGTGGCCTTGATCTGAACCATCACTCCTGCCCTGCTTGTCGCGTCATGACCCTTGGAGGAGGCAGGGAGGAGATCCAGCCCATAGTGATAGGCGGCCAGCACCTCTCCGATACTTCCCACGAGGTGCCCGTCGGGAGTGAACCGTCTCCCAGGGAAATATTCCTCCAGTTTGCTTACTATGGCATACAGCTCTTGGACCAGGACAGGGATATTCTCGACACTCATTACTATTCCGCCTGATCATCGCCGAGTTCAGCACCGAATTCATCAAGCAACTCATCATCATACTTGTCCGCCAATTCACTTGTTCTATGAAACAGGACGGAGAGTTCAGTTCCATCCAGGCCCTCAACCGGCCGGCTCGTGCTGAGCCACACCATGTTGCCGGCATCAACCGAAAACGATGGATTCCCAAGAAACTCATCGTTCAGCTGCAGCAACTTGCGATAGAACGCCAATGACGGTTTGTCCGGTAACGGGATTACACAACATCGAACGAAGATCTTAGAAGTACTGGAGCTTTGCCTATTTTCTACCAAGCCGATTTCACCATTGATCGAGCCGTGGAGGAAGACCCATAGGTTGCGCTCCATTCTGGCTTCATACGAATCCACACCCAGCGAGTCCAGCAAGCCAATGATTGCCTGGCGGATTGTGGCCAAGGGGTCGTGTTGACCAGGCCGAGTCTGAAGTACGTCGAGGTTCTCCGTCTCGCGTTCCGCCGTATCTTGGCTGACGAGGAGGGGCTCGGGCAGCGCGACTCCGCCAATTGCATCCAAGTCGACATCCAGGCACGCGCCACACGTCATGCAGTACCGCCCGTGCCCGGAAGCGTATTGTCCGCAAGCTGGGCAGCAAAGCGCGCTATTCCCTGCAGCTTGGTTCAAGGCGTTGCTTGCGCATCGCAAGGCGGCCTCCATCGGGATCGCAAAATTGAGGGACTGTCCATCACTCTTAAAGGTGCTCAGAGCAACGACTTCTCCCGACATGTTGACCACGGGTCCCCCGCTACTTCCAGCATTGAGCGCGGCATCGATTTGGATATGACTCACCCCGAGACGGTTCTTGACGGAATGGGCACTGACGATTCCATGCGTGACGGTGAGTCCCTGCCCGAAGGGGAATCCCATGGCTAGGACCTCCTCGCCCTCACGCACTTGGGTAGCAACTCGCATGCGCCCAGCATCCCACCCGCTCTCCAGCGCCTTGATCACTGCGAGGTCCATCCGACGATGGCGCCAGATCACCCTGCCACGGCCCTGGCGCCCATGCGCATCTTCAAGAATGACGACCGATGTGGCTTCGACGACGTGGGCATTGGTCAGGATCGCTTGAGGCGATACCAGCGTGCCCGACCCCACCCCTTTCTTGGCGGTGATCTTGACCACTCCATCCTTGACTTGGCTGACAACATTTTCGGCTCTCATTCCTTGACCTCTGTTCCTCTCCTTCGTCCTACTATGACGCCTGCTTGGACGACTCCGCAAAGTGTTGTTCGGCCATGACCGCCGTGGCAAGAATGGCCCTCTTTACCGTTTGCTTCCCGGGACCGTAGCAACCTCGCCACACCGGACACACCGAACGTAGATGGCGCCCCAAACCCGTTCGATTTAGCCGGCTGACGACGACCCCATCAAACTGCTGGGCCCGTTGCTTTAGATCTCGAATAATGCGGCCCCAGTTACTACTCCATCCGGGATGGACGAACTGGACGGTTATGGGTGGACTCAAAGCACGTAGTTCCTCTTTGAGTGCTTCATCAAAACCGGCTTGGCTCTCATCCCCTCCGACGAACAGGATTCTGGTCGGTTTCTTTCGAGGGCTGATATCGGGCGTGGTACCCTGCTCTTGTATACTCTTGACGCGCGCGGTGAGTGCCTCCGTGTCAGAGATATCCGGGTAGGTTGCCAGACGGGCGACCAGCGCTTCTGCATCATCAAGGTCTCCAAAGCCATTGCTGCTACACAGTCGATGAATCTCCTCGGAGACCAGTGGATAAGCGTCGACATATCGCCCTGAAGCTTCAAGGCAAGTGACCCTTGCCCAGGAGGCGTCAGAGGCCTCCCAGGCCGGTTCATAGCGCCTCGGTTCGTCCAGAATTTCCAGGAACTCCTCTCTGTCGACGCCGTGGAACGCAGCTTCTTCCAAATTGGTGAGCACTCCTGCGGCGTCCTCCAGACGTCCCTGAAGCAACAGGAAGGGCAACACCGTCCGGCAATCCTCGAGCCGTACGTGTTGACCGCTCGTTTCGTCTTGAGCCCTCGTCAGGAGCGCTGAAGCCACGGCGACAGATCGATCCACCGCCGATGATGCCACGACTTGATCCAGTACTCCTTGATTGGTTGCGAGAACCGTCTCTGCAACACCACCGGGTAGCTGGTCATCGGAGATAGCCAACGCCACTATCGTCGATTCGACCAAATACGTGGGTATCGTTGCTCCACCCTCCAGCGCTGCTTGAATGAGACGGGCAGCTCTGTGCAGGCGAGTCGCATCATCTTCGTGGCACAGAGCAACACCCAAATACAATTGGGCATTTTCGAGAAGCTGACCCAGTCTATACGTATCCGGATCGGACTCGAAGAGCGATAGCGCCTTGTCCAGATGCTCCGCCGCCACCCCATAGTCTCCTCTGGCAAACGAGAAAACGCCTAAGCAATAGTGGCCATGTCCAGACCAGATCGATTCCGCCGTTGCCGCGCGTTCGAACCAGTCTCTACCGAGTGCGACTGCTTCGACGAAATCGTCCAGATACCCCTGGTCATCAGGGAGTGTGAGGTCCGCCAATCGCCGGAACCCCGCCTCCACCAGGCCGATGTCACATTCAACTCGCGGGCGTACCTCTTCCGAGCAGTCTTCCAATAGAGCCCTGAGTTGCTCACCGGCGGCATGCTTTTCACCCAATTGCCGAAGGCAGTTGGCGCGGCGCCTACGCACCAGGTGGACGAAACTGGGATGATCGCCTTGCCCAGCATCTTCCAGCGTTTTGAGACTGGTCCACAATAGATCGAACAGAGCCCGTGCTGTAGGGGCATCGTCGTGTCGGAGAAGCCGCGTCCCTTCACGGAAGAGCATGTCACGCAGACGCCTAGAGGCGAATAGAGCTCGCGGCTTGAGAAAAGAGGCGATCTCAGATGACCGATTCGCTCGGCACAAAGCTTCACACACGATCCAGGCGGAGCCAGCAGAAGGACCGCTGCCGGTATCTCCAAGACTCTTCACGACTACTTCGCTGTCAAAGTACTCTAGTACAGATTCCCACCGCTCCTGCCGTGCTAGGCCATGGAGATACCCAGCCCAATACCACCGCCGGCGTTCGACGTTTTGTTCGGGGAACCTACTTGCTATAGGTCTGTTGTAGAGTAGATCGCGAAATCCCGCGTGGAAATAGCTCCGATGGCGAGAGCTGTTCAGCTGGATCAACTCGTCAACCAAATCATCGAGTTGATCTTCCGTAGGAGCCCCTTCCACCGCCTGCACAGTATCGACAGCCACCCTCACGAACCGCATATCAAGCGTGGTAAACTCATCGAGCTCTGCCTCTAGTCCGAGAATCCCTTCTGGCGCGTCATCGTCCGCCTCCAGTTCCTCAGCATCTTCATCATCAGCTACTGTGCTCAAGGCGACCAGGTACTTCGCAAGTCCACCCCATGTCGGCCTGTCCCGCGTCATGAGCACCATGAAATACAGAGCGACATCATCGGAGGGGAAGTTGTCTGTAAGGAGAGCAACAGCTTTGTCGAGTACACCCTCCTCAGTCAGCAGATTGGGTACATGATCCTCAATAATCACGCCATCCGTGTGTGGGATGCCGAGTCCATCAAGAAACATACTGAGCATTCCACTTCTTTGATACACGTGCAACGCAGTGAGTGCGTCAATGAGCGTACTGCCATGAAGTAGGGGCACTCGTGCCCCTTCAGCGACGAGGCGGTCGTCGGACCAACCTTCAACTGTATGCAATCTGAACCGCTTATGCGTTGCAATACTTTCTTGTAAGAGCTCTGGTGACATTTTGTCATGCTCTAAACCAGCCTGTAGAGCCTCTCTACGTACCTCTTGGTCAAGGGCTTTCCAAATACGAGCGGCTGTAACCCGTTCAGGATTGGCAGCCAACTTGAGCACCTTGCTGTGACTTTCGTCTACGTGGGGCATCTCATTGTCTCCTTCAGTGCCTGCCCAGGCAATCTTGACGGTGGCAGCCACGACCCCCGGCCCAGCGACGACAAAAAAGGAGTGAGGCGGGTGGATCGATCCTCAGAGACGAAACTCGTACTTCAAGCAAGTTGCCTCTGGAAATTGATTCCACCAGCCCCTGGGACAGCCTACGGCTAGCGACGCAACTATTTGCGCGATTGAACAATGGTGATATAAGGGTGTGACATTTCGGCAACGACCGGGCGCGCATTGACATACTTCTCTGAAGCGACACAAGCTCAAGGGTGCTGACACTCCGATTTGACGGGGTCGTCACGATTAGCAGTGACAACAGTTTCGCTGAGGCACTATCCTCGGTAACCACACCCGCATGCGCTGCAGGCCTGACACCGTATCCACCCACATCGAGCGCATCTGCGATCAATACGGGAATCGACTTCCTCACCACAGTGACCCTTCCCCCAACTTGGGTCCGGCTCTAAGCTGACAGTTCGGTCAAATTGTTCTTCTGGTTCATCTTCGCAAACTCTGCTGGCGTCTGCCCCCCAAGGCCACTATGTGGTCGGTTGGTGTTGTAGGCAATCCGCCACTGTTCGATAGTGCGGCGGGCATCCTCGAGGCTGAGAAACCAATGCAGCTG
>Ga0114931_10011739_pt1 | contig 10318 bp, 8 predicted proteins | sample 2SBtaG_FD_89579 | JGI IMG/M metagenome (GOLD analysis project Ga0114931, IMG submission 89579) | Deep subsurface microbial communities from Kolumbo volcano to uncover new lineages of life (NeLLi) - 2SBTROV14_V59a metaG | ecosystem: Environmental > Aquatic > Marine > Volcanic | place: Kolumbo... | reverse complement strand
CTGAGTGCCAAACTGCAACCTTTTGCGCACCGTGGGTGAGTAGTTACGGAAAGCTCTGATCTATCCGTGGCTCGGCCCCTGGTGGCCGCGATCGCCCAGCTCCGTGTCGCGGATCTTGCCCATGGTATGCACTACGGGCGGCCATTCCCACCTTGATCCGAACGATCGCCTGCCACCATCCACCCGGCCCGGAACAGACCCGTCGCACCCGGGTTTCGGTTTTCAGGGTGCGTGGATCTGGGTGCAGGACGAGGCGGAGATACGCGGGCATATCACTCATAATGTGCCGCGGACCAGTCCCTCGCCGCTCGGGGTCCCCCAGCCCGCCACCACAATCTTCCGGTCTGACGCCGTGAGCTGCGCCCTGAGGGGCTCGCCACGCACCACGGGGCGCGTGACGGGTCTCGGAGCCGCCTTGCGCCTTGATCCGATCGATCGCACCTCACTGTCGGTTTCACCCGGGAGTCAGTCAACGCGACCTCGGGATGGACCAGTCTGCCTGGGCCTGCGCCCAGCACGGGGCAGTGATGCAGGCCTGTCCCTTGTGGGGTTGGCGCCGACACCGTCATCTGCCCTCGGACGCGGGACCTCGACGATCGCGTGCCACCACCAGCCCGAACCGGAATAGCTCGCGGCCTGCCCGGGAGGCTGCCGGACCGAGGTCCAATCTGCGGCACCGCTGCACGCCGCTGCCAGGTATGCCGCGTCTGGAGTTTAACCCGGTGATCCGGTGATGTAAGCTACGCCGTTCCTGCTGCCCCGCGCCCCACTCAAGGTCTGCCCGTCGATGGAATATTTCTACCCCTTTATTACCGGTGTCGCGCTCAGTCTGGCCATCATCCCGGTGATGATCCGGCTGGCCCCGGTGTTGGGGATGATGGACAAGCCCGATGAGCGCAAGGTGCACAAGGGGCTCATCCCGCGGGTGGGCGGCTGGGGGATCGTGGTCGGGGCCCTGGTGCCTATCGTGATCTGGGTGCCGCTGGACAGGGTGATCTCCCTCTATGTCCTCGGTGGCGCGATCCTGCTGTTCTTCGGCGCCCTGGACGATCGCTACGAGATGGGGCACTACGCGAAATTCGTCGGCCAGTTTCTCGCCGTCGTTCCCCTGGTGGTATTCGGTGACTTCTATGTCTCGCACATCCCCTTTATCGGCACCCCCCTGGGTCCCGAGCTGGGGATGCCGTTCACGATCGTCGCCATGATCGGGGTGATCAATGCCCTCAACCACTCCGATGGGCTGGACGGCCTGGCCAGTGGTGAGGCCCTGCTCAGTCTGGCGGCGATCCTCTATCTGGCCTTTCTCGCCCATTCGAACGTGGCGATCATCCTGATCCTGGCCGTCATCGGCGGGTTGCTCGGATTTCTGCGCTACAACTCCCACCCGGCCACGGTCTTCATGGGGGACAGCGGGAGTCAGTTTCTCGGGTTTACGCTGGCGTTCCTGGTCATCTGGCTCACCCAGTGGATAGACACCTCCCTGAGCCCGTCGGTCGCCCTCCTGCTGCTGGGCCTACCCATCGCCGATATCCTCATGGTGCTCAAGAAGCGTGCGGCGAGCGGTTCCAACCTCTTTCTGGCCACCAAGAACCATATCCATCATCGCCTGCTGGCCCTGGGGTTCGTGCATCAGGAATCGGTGGTCATCATCTACTCGGTACAGACCCTGTGTGTGCTCGCGGGCCTCATCCTCCGGCATCAGCCGGACTGGCTGATCATCGTGGTCTACCTGGTGATCTGTGTCGCGGTCTTCATGGGGCTGAACCTGGCGGAGCGCAGGCAGTGGAAGGCCAGTGGGAACAAGAAGGTCAGCGCCTTCGGGCATGCCGTCTCCTTTTTCCGGAAAAGGCTTCTGGTCGTCGCGCCGCGCAGGTTTCTCGATTACGCCTTGCCGGCCTACTTCATCGCAGGGGCGCTCCTGGTGCGCGAGGTCCCTTCAGACTTTGGGGTCATGGCCGGCATCGTCTTCGCCCTGATGGTCGTCCTCCCGTGGATCGAGGAGGGGACCCGGTCGCTCCTGCACCGGGGGCTGATCTATATCACGGCGACCTTTGTGGTCTATCTGGAGCTGAACTATCCGTATCAGGCCCACCTGGCGGCCTGGGTCGACGCCATCCGTCTCGCGTTCTTCGTCCTCGTCGGTCTGAGCGTCCTGGTCGCCATTCGGTTCTCCCCGCGCCGGCGCAGATACGAATTCGAACCCACGGGTACCGACTATCTCATGGTGGTGGCCATCGTCGTCTCCATCAGCTATTCCGCGATCGGCGGGACGGGGACCCTGTTTACCCACCTCGTGCTGCAGCTCGTGACCGTTCTCTATGCCTGTGAGCTGATCCTGATCGAGAAGCGGAGTCGGTGGAACCCCCTGACGCTCGGGGCCCTCGCCTCAGCGGGAATCATCGCGATACGGGCGGTACTGTGACACGAGGGGGTGCGAATCTATTCGCGGTGCGGCCGCTGGCGCCGGCGATCGCCGAGCGCCCCGCCGGACCCGGAATAGAACGGATCTTCCAGAACACGCTTGTGAACCGCTGTGTTTTGAGTAGGATGGTATGATATGTGACCACGATCTTGGATTGTCCAGCCCGGATAGGGTATCAATACATGCTCACAGGCGTACGGTGGCTGTGAGGGGTTGTCAGCCCGGGTGATGCCAGCGGCAAAGGGCCAGGCTCTACAGGCTTGAGCGCGGTGCAGGCGCCGCAGAGGCGTGTGATGGCCGCCACGAATGCCTGTAGCGACAACGACGAATTGTACATCTATTTCAGGATCGCGAGGGAGACGATATGACCGCAGAGAATCAGACAAAGAGCTCCAATACCGTGTGGCATGCGGCGACGGTGACGAGAAATCGCCGGGAGCAGCAGAACGGCCACAAGGCAGTGATACTGTGGTTCACGGGGCTGTCTGGTGCAGGGAAGTCCACATTGGCGCATGCGGTAGAGGAACGCCTGCATCAGCAGAGCTGCAACACCTTTGTGCTCGACGGTGACAACGTCCGCCACGGGCTGTGTGCAGACCTGGGGTTCTCGGACCATGATCGTCAGGAAAACATCCGACGTATCGGTGAGGTGGCCAAGCTGTTCGTGGAGGCGGGGGTGATCACCCTGACGGCCTTTATCTCGCCCTTTCGGGTGGACCGTCAGCGGGTCAGGGATCTGATGGAGGAGGGGGACTTCGTCGAGATCTATTGTAAGTGCTCCCTGGATGTCTGCGAGGTCCGGGACGTGAAGGGGCTGTACAAGAAGGCCCGCTCGGGTGAGATCAAGGAGTTTACGGGCATCTCCTCACCCTACGAGGAACCGGAACATGCCGAGCTGGTGGTGGACACCGGGGCCAATTCATTGGATCAATGCGTCGATCAGGTGATCGAGTTCCTGCAGCTGCGGCGGGATCTTCCCCTGCTCAGGGGGCAGGACTTCAGGCATCAGGTGGCCTGACCCGACAGGCTCCTGGCGCGTCGTCGCCCTGATCCAGGGCCACGCCGGCTGATCGGGCGCAGGCACGGGATGCCTCCCGGCCGCGGCGGTCCGGGGTCCATACCGATTCGCGAGTGGTTGGGATAACGAGGCCCCGGCATCTGCCGGGGCCTCTTGATTTTGCGCGGGGCCTCCTTCGCCGGCGCAGGGCGCCGCCGTGATCTGAACGATTGTGCTGTATGGTCGCCCGGGCCGGAAGGGAACAGAGGATATCTGAGTGAGGCACGAGGCCGGCAGACCGCGGTTGATGGGCATCCTGAATGTCACCCCCGACAGCTTCTCCGACGGGGGGCGTTATCTGGCCCGGGAACAGGCCACCGCCCATGGCCTGGCGCTGGCTGCGGCGGGTGCCGACATCATCGATGTGGTCGGGGAATCGACTCGCCCCGGGGCCCGGGAGGTGGCGCCTGCGGAGCAGATTCGACGGGTCGTGGAGGTGATCGTGGCCCTGCGCAGGGCCCTGCCCGGTGAGGTGTCGATCAGCATCGACACCACCTCTGCCGTCGTTGCCGAGGCCGCCCTACAGGCCGGGGCAACCATGATCAACGATGTCTCGGCGGCCCGGAGGGATCCCCGGATGCTCGGGCTGGCGGCCTCGTCAGGGGCCTCCCTGGTGCTGATGCACATGCAGGGGTCGCCGCAGACGATGCAAGACGATCCGTGCTACGACGATGTGGTGGCCGAGGTCGAACTATTTCTCTCGGAACGTGTCTTTTGTGCAGTGAGGGCCGGGGTTCGGGAAGAGCAGATCATCCTCGATCCGGGTATCGGATTCGGAAAGACCGTCGAGCACAATCTGCAGCTGCTGGCGGGGTTGTCACGGCTGGTCGGGCTCGGGTATCCGGTCCTGCTCGGTGCAAGCAGGAAGCGCTTCCTGGGGGCCGTGACGGGTGTGAGCGAGCCGGCTCGGCTGACGGCAGCCACCTGCGCCACCACGGCCCTGGGTGTGTTCGCCGGGGTGTCGATATTCAGGGTCCACGATGTGGCGGAGAACCGGCAGGCGCTCGACGTGGCGTGGGCCCTGCGGTCTAGAGCCGAGGCAGGCGGTGATGGTTAGAGGCGGTCCCTCCGATACGGTGTATTCCGAACAGGCGGCGCGGCGCCGGCTGACTGAGGAGCTGACCACCTGGACGTGGGAGGGCGGGCTCATCGTGCGGCGCTACAGGACCGGGGGATGGCGGCCGAGTGTGATGGTGGCCAATGCCATCGCGCATGTGGCTGAGGTCGCCTTTCACCATCCGGAGATCACCATGGCCCACAGGGGGGTCACGGTGCGGCTGTTCACGCATGCTGCGGGCGGGTTGACCGACAAGGACTTCGAGCTGGCCCGCAAGGTCGAGGAGGTGGTGACCTGGAGGCCGAACAGGGGTATATCCGCCCTGGAGGGTGTGCCCGAGGGGCCGTGTTTCCGGTATCTGGAGGATAAATGACGACGATGGTTGATGTTCGCTGAGTGAATCAACTATACTCGCCCGCGCAGCAGGGTGCTGCTGGCCCGCTTGAGCGGGTCCTTGAGTCGAAGGATTAGGAAGGGAGCCCCGAAGATTGGGGCTTTTTTCGTTGAAGAGCCAGATGGAGGCCTTCGGGTAATCCGGGGCGTCCACAGGCATATGTCTGCCTACGGGGCGGCTGGCAAAGGGGCCTGGCGCCCTTTTTTTGTATCTGAATTTTGCCTGGTCATAGTGATGGAGCCATTTGCTGGCAACGAGTCATTGGTGAGTCTGATCGAGCCCGTGGTGACCGGGCTGGGGTATGAGTTGTGGGGTGTGCAATTCCTCCCCCAGCAGGGCCATGGTGTGCTGAAAGTCTATATAGACAGGGAAGGCGGTGTGAACTTGGACGACTGTGCCAGGGTCAGTTATCAGCTCAGCGGAGTGCTGGATGTGGAGGACCCCATTACGGTGCCCTACCAACTGGAGGTCTCGTCTCCGGGCCTGGACCGGCCCCTGTTCACGGAGGCGCACTACCGACGTTATGCGGGCCACAAGATCAAGGTGCGCCTCCATACGCCGGTGGAGGGGCGCCGCAACTTCACGGGGGAACTGCTGAGGGTAGATGATGGCGCCGTCATTCTCAGACAGGGGAATGAACAGTATCGGTTGCCTTTGGATGATATAGATTCCGCTCGTGTGATACCTGAATTCTAAGGACACGGGCGGGAGGAGTGTGAAACAGATGAACAAAGAGATTTTATTGGTCGTCGATGCCGTATCGAATGAAAAAGGCGTCGACAAAGAGATTATATTCGAGGCGATCGAGGCGGCTCTGGCCTCTGCGACGCGGAAGAAATACGGGGCGGAGATGGATGTCCGTGTCCATATCGATAGAGAGACCGGCGACTACGAGACCTTCCGGCGCTGGAAGGTCGTGGATGACGAGGACCCGGAATTCGAGTCTCCGGAGAGCCAGATACTGCTCAGCTATGCACGCCGTGACCATCCGGACATCCAGGTGGGCGACTACATCGAGGAGCCCATAGAGTCCGTCGAGTTTGGACGCATCGCGGCCCAGACCGCCAAGCAGGTCATCGTGCAGAAGGTGCGCGAGGCGGAGCGCGCCAAGGTGGCGGCCGCCTATCAGGATCGTATCGGCGAGCTGGTGATGGGCGAGGTGAAGCGTGTGGAGCGCTCCGGCGTCTATATCGACCTCGGTTCCAATGCGGAGGGCTTCGTCCCCCGCGAGGAGATGATCCCCCGCGAGTCGGTACGCCCCGGTGACCGGCTGCGTGCCCTGCTCAAAGAGGTGCGGACCGATACGCGCGGCCCCCAGCTCATCCTGAGTCGGACCGCCAATGAGTTCGTCGTCGAGCTGTTCAAGCTCGAGGTGCCCGAGGTGGGGCAGGGGGTGATCGAGATCGTGGGCGCGGCTCGCGACCCCGGACTGCGCGCCAAGGTGGCCGTCAGGTCTAATGACCCGCGCCTTGATCCGGTGGGGGCCTGTGTGGGCATGCGCGGGTCACGCGTCCAGGCCGTCTCGAACGAGCTGGCCGGAGAGCGTATCGACATCGTGACCTGGGACGAGAACCCGGCTCAGTATGTGATCAATGCCATGGCGCCGGCCGAGGTGCTGTCCATCGTCATGGACGAGGACGCGCGGAGCATGGACATCGCCGTGGCCGAGGACAAGCTCTCCCAGGCGATAGGCCGGGGCGGGCAGAACGTCAGGCTGGCCGGTCAGTTGACCCAGTGGGAACTCAACGTGATGACCGAGGATCAGGCCGAGGCCAAGACGGAGCAGGAGGCCCGTGATCTCCAGGAGACGTTCATGAAACAGCTGGACGTGGACGAAGAGGTGGCCTCGATCCTGGTGCAGGAGGGCTTCTCCAGCGTGGAGGAGGTGGCCTATGTGCCGCCCAAGGAGCTCCTGGAGATCGAGGAGTTCGACGAGGACATCGTCGAGGAACTTCGGCGCCGGGCGCGGGACGCCCTGCTCACCCAGGCCATCGCCTCGGAAGAGGAGGCGAAGGAGCCGGAGCCGGCCGAGGATCTGTTGAATATGGATGGCATGGACGAGGCGCTGGCCCGCAAGCTTGCCGCCCACGGCATCAGCTCCATGGAGGAGTTGGCCGAGCAGTCCGTGGATGATCTATTGGAGATCGATGAGGGGCTGGATCGCGAGCGGGCGGCGCAACTTATTATGACGGCGCGAGCCCCGTGGTTTGAACAAGAGGCACAGGGCGAATGAGCGTCGCCGGAGGTAAAGCAGAGATGGCAGAGGTCACGGTCAAACAGTTGGCGGAAGTGGTGGGTACACCGGTCGAGAAGCTGCTCGAGCAGCTGGGAGAGGCCGGGGTGGCGGTCAGTGGTGCCGATCAGCTCATCAGCGACAAGGAGAAGATGACGCTCCTGGATCACCTGCGCAAGAGCCATGGCGAGGGCAGTGAGACCAAGAAGGTGACCCTGCAGCGCAAGACCACCAGCGAGCTGCGTGTCGGCGGCAGTGGCCCCGGCAGCCGGGGTGCCAAGACGGTGCGAGTGGAGGTGCGGCGTAAGCGCACCTATGTGCCGCGCAGCGTGGTGGCCGAGGAAGAGGCCAAGCGCAAGCAGGAGTTCGAGGAGGAGAAGCGGCGCCAGGAAGAGGCGGCCGCCCAGGCAGAGGCTCAGCGGCGGGAGGCCGAAGAGGCCAGGCGTCGGGCCGAGGAGGCCCGGCGCGCAGAGGACGAACGGAAGGCGCGGGAGGCCGAGGAGGCGGCCCAGAAGCGGCTGGCCGAGGAAGAGGAGCGGCGCAAGGCCGAAGAGGCAGCGCAGCGCAAGGCCGCTCAGGAGGAACCCCGGCGCAAGGCGGAGGCCAAGGCGCGCGAGGAGGCCAGCCGACCGGCCGCCGCCCCGAAGGGCGGGGCGCCGGGACGGCGCTATGGTCGGACAGAGCTCCATGTGGCCACGGACAAACGGGGTCGCAGAAAGACCAAGGGCAAGGGCCGTGCCGGTCGGGTGACCGCTCAGACCCGGCACGGTTTCGAGCGGCCCACGGCACCGGTGGTGCGCGAGGTCGTGCTGCCCGAGACCATCACCGTCGGGGAACTGGCCCAGAAGATGGCCGTCAAGGCCCCAGAGGTGATCAAGGTCCTGATGGGCATGGGCGTGATGGCCACCATCAATCAGACCCTGGACCAGGATACGGCGGCCCTGGTGGTCGAGGAGATGGGGCATGTGGGGAAGGTGCGTCAGGAGAGCGACGTCGAGGCGGAGCTGACGCTTCAGCCCGAGGCCCAGGGCGAGGAGGCACACCGGCCCCCGGTGGTGACCATCATGGGCCATGTCGACCATGGCAAGACCTCCCTGCTGGACTATATCCGCCGGTCCAAGGTGGCCGCCGGTGAGGCGGGCGGAATCACCCAGCATATCGGGGCCTATCACGTGGACACCGGCAAGGGCAAGATCACCTTTCTGGATACGCCGGGGCATGCCGCCTTTACGGCCATGCGCGCACGCGGCGCCCGGGCGACCGATATCATTATCCTGGTGGTGGCTGCAGACGATGGGGTCATGCCCCAGACCATAGAGGCGATCCAGCATGCCAAGGCCGCAGGGGTCCCGATCGTGGTGGCGATCAACAAGATCGACAAGCCGGTGGCCGATCCGGACCGGGTCAAGAACGAGCTGGCGCAACACGAGGTCATCCCGGAGGACTGGGGAGGCGACACCATCTTCGTGCCCGTATCGGCGAAGACCGGCCAGGGCGTGGACGAGCTGCTGGACGCCATATTGCTGCAGGCGGAGGTGATGGAACTCAAGGCCCCGGCCGAGGGTCCGGCCTCCGGTGTGGTGATCGAGGCGACCCTGGACAAGGGGCGGGGCCCGGTGGCGACCGTGCTGGTGCAAAAGGGCGAGCTGCACCGTGGTGACGTGGTGCTCACGGGGCAGGAATATGGGCGTATCCGCGCCATGTTCGACGAGTCGGGCAGGCAGGTGAAGGCGGCTGGCCCGTCCACCCCGGTCGTCGTACTGGGCCTGTCCGGTACCCCCAATGCCGGTGATGAGGTCATGGTGGTGGCCGATGAGCGCAAGGCCCGTGAGGTCGCCGAGATGCGCCAGGCCAAGACCCGGGAGAGCAAACTGGCCGCTCAGCAGTCGGCCAAGCTGGAGAGCCTGTTCGATCAGGTCAAGGAGGGCCGGCCGGCCACGGTCAATATCCTGATCAAGGCCGATGTGCAGGGCAGTGCCGAGGCCCTCAGGGATGCCCTGGAGAAGCTGTCTACGGACGAGGTCAAGGTCAAGATCGTGAGCGTGGGCGTGGGTGGGATCAACGAATCGGACATCCTGCTTGCCGAGGCCTCGAATGCGGTGGTGATCGGCTTCAACGTGCGTGCAGATGCGGCGGCGCGCAAGGCCATGGCGGAGACCGGGGTCGAGGTCCGGTACTACAGCGTGATCTATGAGGCCATAGACGATGTCAGGGACGCCATGAGCGGCCTGCTGTCACCGGAGTTGCGCGAGGAGATCATCGGCCTGGCCACGGTCAAGGACGTGTTCCGCTCCTCGAAGCTGGGGGCGGTGGCGGGTTGTCAGGTGGTCGAAGGGGTGGTCCGCAAGGGGAACCCCATCCGCGTCCTGCGTGACAACGTGGTCATCTACGAGGGAGAGCTGGAGTCCCTGCGCCACTACAAGGAGGACGTCAACGAGGTACGTGTCGGTACCGAATGCGGGATCGCGGTCAAGAACTACAATGACGTGAAGCCCGGCGACATGATCGAGGTCTATGAGCGCATCGAGGTGGAGCGGACCTTGTGATGAGGTCCTCGAGGGCACACTATGCCTAAGGACTATCCCCGGACCCTGCGGGTGGGCGAGCAGCTGCGCCGCGAACTGGCGCAGTTGATCCGCAACGAGGTCAAGGATTCCCGGGTCGGGGACGTCACGGTCCTGGACGCCGAGGTATCCAAGGACCTGGGCCATGCGCGGGTCTACTTCTCGGTGCTGCCCGGCCAGGAGGTGGATGTCGAGGCCTGTACCCAGGGGCTGCAGCGGGCCGCTGGGTTTCTGCGTCGTGAGCTCGGCAGGCGGCTCCGGCTGCGCAGCATCCCCGAGTTGCACTTCGTCTACGACGCGACGGAGGATCGGGCACACCACCTCGAGTCGCTGATCGCCGACAGTCTGGCCCACCTTGAGCCGGGAAGCGAGGACGAGGAGCAATGAGCCCGGTCGTGGTCCCGGTCCCGCGTGTGGGTCCTCCATGGCGCAGCTCAACCAGAGCACGGCCCAGGAGTCTGTGATTTGTCCTAGGAGTGTGTCGGATTTAGGCGATCGTAGCGAGCAAGGTGGGAGAAGGAGGCAAAATATTCACGATTTCGAGGCGCATAGTGGGACTACGCAACGAGAAATCGGGGATATTTGGGCCCT
>Ga0114931_10011738_pt1 | contig 10319 bp, 10 predicted proteins | sample 2SBtaG_FD_89579 | JGI IMG/M metagenome (GOLD analysis project Ga0114931, IMG submission 89579) | Deep subsurface microbial communities from Kolumbo volcano to uncover new lineages of life (NeLLi) - 2SBTROV14_V59a metaG | ecosystem: Environmental > Aquatic > Marine > Volcanic | place: Kolumbo... | reverse complement strand
GGGAGGACACAATCGTGAGCAAGGACCGTGGCGGGGATCGCTACCCGATCGGCAAGAAGAATCCCAACCTGCCGTTTCATCCCGGCGTTCGGGCCGGCGACTACATCTTCGTTTCCGGCCAGGTGGCCAAGGACGAGAACGGCGTCATGTGCGACGGCACCATCGAGGAACAATGCCGCTCGACGATCGAGGCGATCCGTCGCGTCCTCGCCCAGGACGGCGCCGATCTCGACGACGTGGTGCGGGTCACGGTCTATCTCGAGGATACCCGCGACTTCGGCCGCTACAACCGGGTCTTCGCCGAATACTTCCCGGCCGGCAATCTCGCCCGCACCACGGTCGAGGCGCGCGCAGTCATCGCCACCAGGATCGAGATGGACGCCATCGCCTACAAGCCCCTCGAAGGGGGGGCCGGGCGATGATCCGGCTCTTGGGACGGAAGACCTCGGGCAACGTGCAGAAAGTCGTCTGGCTCCTAGACGAACTCGGCCTCGACTACCGCCGCGAGGATTATGGCCGCCAGTTCGGCAACACCGCCGACGCCGCCTATCTCGACCTCAATCCCACCGGCAAGGTGCCGACCCTGGTCGACGGCGAGACGGTGGTTTGGGAATCGAACACCATCCTGCGCTATCTCGCGGCCAAGGCCGGGAGCGCGTTCTATCCCGCCGGGCTCGCCGAGCGGGCGGCGATCGAGCGCTGGATGGATTGGCAACTGGCAGCCTTGAACGGGCCATACATGGCGATCTTTCGCGCCGCCAAGAAGCCGGAAGGAGAACGCGGCCCCGATCTGGCGCGCGACGGCCCGGCGTTGGCTACCCAGCTCGACATCGTCGAGGCGCCCTGGCCGGCCGCGCGTGGCTGGCGGGCGAGACCATCACCGTCGCCGATTTCTGTCTCGGCCCCATCGCGCACCGCTGTCTCGGCTTTCCGGTCGAGCTGCCGGCGCTGGACAACCTCCGTTCCTGGCACGACCGCCTGGCGTCGCGGCCCGCCTTCGCGGCGGCCGTCGGCGGCTGAGGCTGGCGTCGTCCGGGGCGGCGACCGATACTGATCGTAACGACCATGAAGGACTGAGGAACAAAACCATGACCACAGCAGCAGTCGTCGGATTGGGCACCATGGGGCCTGGCATCGCCGCCACGCTCGCCCGCAACGGCATGAGCATTCGCGCCTATGACACCATGCCCGAGGCCCGGGCCGGCGCCCAGGCCGGCATCGACATGGCCAATCAGGTTCTCGGCAATCTCGGCGTTGCCGACAAGAAGGGCGGCATCACCATCTGCGACAACCTCGCCGACTGCGTCGAGGGCGCGTCGGTGGTGGTCGAGTCCGTGCCCGAGAAGTTCGAGATCAAGGCCGAGGTGTTCAAGCAGGTCTCGGCCCTGGTCGGCGGCGATTGCATCCTCGCCTCGAACACGTCCGGCATTCCCATTACCCGGCTTCAAGAGGGCATCCCCTCGCCGGGCCGGGTGGTCGGCATGCACTGGTCGAACCCGCCCCACATCATCCCCATGATCGAGGTCATCGCCGGCAAGGAGACGGCGCCGGCGACGGTCGATTGGATGGTCGAGACCATCAAGGGACTGGGCCTCCATCCGGTGGTGGTCAAGAAGGACGTGCCCGGCTTCGTCGAGAACCGCATACTTTACGCGCTGTTGCGCGAATGCGTCGATCTGGTCGATCGCGAGGTGATCGACGCCCAGGGCCTCGATACCTGCGTCTCCTGGGGCATTGGCTACAAGCTGGCGGTGATCGGGCCGATGGCGATCCTCGACATGGCCGGTCTCGACATCTACCAGGCGGTCGGCGGCTATCTCAACAAGGACCTCTGCAACCGCGCCGACATGAGCCCTTACGTCACCGAGCGCACGGCTTCGGGCAAGCTCGGTATGAAGACCGGCGGCGGGGTCTACGAGTACACGCCCGAGAAGATCCAGGCGCTTCGCATGGAGCGGGCCAAAAAGCTGGTCGCCGTCCGCAAGGCGCTGAGTTCGTAGGGCGACGACCGGGCGCGGCGGGAGAGGAGCCATGACGGACGCGATCGCTGGCGCGATTCTCGATCGGACCGAGCTCATGCGGCGGGCCGGCGACTTCGTCCTCGCCCATCCCGAGCTCGGCCATCGCGAGCGCCGTTGCGCCGCCTATCTGGCGGAGGTTTTCGCGGGCCTGGGCCTCGCCGTCGAGCGACCGTTCGGCGATCTCGAAACCGCGTTCACGGCGACGCTTCAGGGCGCCGAGCCCGGCCCCAGGATCGGCATCGCGCTGCTTTACGACGCGGTGCCGACGGTTACCGAGGACGGCGCCTACGCGCCTAACCACGCTTGTGGCCATAACGTCATATCGGGGGCGGTGGTCGGCGCGATGGCGGCGCTGGCGGACTTGTCGCCCCGGGGCTCGGTGGTGGTGATGGGCCTTCCCGGCGACGAGATCGGCGCGCCCCGCGTCATGGAGATCGGCGGCGGCAAGGCGCTGACCGCCGCCACCGGCGCCTGGGACGATTTCGATGCCGTTCTCTACGCCCATCCCGAGTTCGAAAACGCGGTCTCGCGCCGGTCGCGGTGGATGGAGCGCTATTGCGTGGCGCTCCATCACCCGCGCCGCTACCAGCAGCGGGGCGAAACACGCGGTTCCGTGCCGTGGGCGGTCGCGGCCCTGCTCGATGGCATCCGCGCGTTCGAGGAAAGCGACGGCCAGGAATTCGTGATGATCAAGGACCTCCGGCTCGACGGCGATGTCGAGGACGGATGCCGGATTTCGGCGCGCCTGCGGGTGCTGTTGTTCGGTCTCGATAAGGCCGACCTGGCGCGCCGCGCGGAGCGGTTCGAGGCGGTCGTGGGCGCGGTCGGCGCGGACGCGGGACTATCGATCGATTGCGGCCGCGTCGGCGCCCCTACGATGGGAGTGAAGGCCAACGAGGCGCTGATCGCCGTCGTTCACGAAGCCATGACGGCGGCCGGGCTCGCGGTTACGTCCGACCCCGAGCCGCTCCCCTTCGCCACCGATTTCGGCAACATCTCGTGGCGCGCTCCCGGCGCGCTGATCGGCATCGGCCGCCAAGGCGGCTGGAAGTTCCACGCGCCCGAGGGAGCGCGCGACTTCGCCGGCGAGGCGGGCCACGAGGCGATGCGGATAATGGCCGAAGTTCTGGTTCGCGCGGTCCTACGCCTGTGGGTGGACGACGACGCCCTCGACCGCGTCCGGGCCGACTTCCAGATGACCCGATCGAGGGCCTCCCGTCGCGGCGCGGCCGGAGGCACTACTCGCGAGCACGACACCACCGATGGTCCCATCGGCGGGGAAGGCAACTCACGTCAACCAAGGAGGTAAGGAAGGTCATGTTCACGAAACGCGACATTACCCGTTTTCGGCCCTTGATGGCGGCCGCGGCGGTGGCGACGGTATTGGCGTTTTCGGCCACGGCGAACGCGGCCGAGGTCAAGAAGATCGCCGTGCTGACGCCCGAGCAGGGGACCGACTTCGGTTGGAACCAGCAGGGCGTCGACGCTGCCAAGAAGGCGGCCAAACAACTCGGTCTCCAGATCGAGGTGGCCGAGGGGCTGGGCTATGGCGACGTCCGCCCGGTCATGCGCTAGCTCGCCGGCGATGGCGTCGATCTGCTGATCGCCCATGCCTCGGGCTATAACACCGCCGGGCCGGAAATCGCCGCCGAGACCGGGGTCCCGGTGATCGTCGTCGACAATCCGGGGGCGATGAAAAAGGGCCTGGTCGCGGACTATACCGTCAGCGGCCAGGAGGGCGCCTATCTCGCCGGCATCCTGGCCGGCAAGATGACCCGCACCGGGACGCTCGGCATCGTCGTCTCGGGCGAGCCGCCGTCGTGGAACGCCCAGTCGGCCGGCTTCGCCCAGGGCGCCAAGGCCGCCAATCCGGGCGTCAAGCTGCGCTACGCGGTGATTGGCCCGGCCGCCTACGGCGACGTCGCCGGCGGCAAGCGGGTCACCGAATCGGTCATCGCCGCCGGCGCCGATATCGTCTTCGGCCAGGGCAACGGCTCGTCGTTCGGCATGATCCAGGCGGTCGAGACGACCAAGGCCGTCGACGGCGGCAAGGTCTGGTTCATCGACGTGATCGGCGACAAGCGCTCGCTCGACAAGGGCAACCTGTTGAGCTCGGTGCTGTGGGACCTGACTCCCACCTACGTCGAGATCATCAACGATCTCAAGAATGGCTCGTTTGGCACCAAGAGCTACGCCATTGGCCTCAAGGACGGCTCGGTCCAGCTTCTCGACACCGGCCACGCGGAGCCCGCGGCCTGGAAGGCGGCGATGGCGGCCAAGGCCAAGATCCTGAGCGGCGCGCTCAAGGTCGTGCCGATCTACGACGCGGCCAAGGTGCGAGCGTTGATGACGGAGATCGACGTCAAGGAGTAGGCTTGGGCGCGTAGGTTTACCTGCCCCGATCGGGCGCCGTCCGGCCAATGGGTCGGGCGGCGTCCGATGGCGCTTGTCACGCGACGATGCTTGAACGGATAGCGATGAACGACGGTGCGCGGATGAACGGCGACCCGGTGGCGACCGACGGCGACAAGCCGGTGGTGCTGTCCTTGCGCGGCATCACCAAGCGCTTTCCCAGGGTGATCGCCAACCGCGATATCGATCTCGACGTTCACGCCGGCGACATCCACGTCCTCCTGGGCGAGAACGGGGCCGGCAAATCGACCCTGATCGCCATCCTTTCGGGCGTCTATCAACCCGATGCCGGCAGCATCGCCGTGGCCGGTCGCGAGGTCCGTATTCAAGCCCCGCGCGACGCGCTTGCACTCGGCATCGGCACCGTCTATCAGCATCTCGCCCTGGTGCCGACCCTGACCGTGATCGAGAACCTGATGCTCGGCGCGCCGTGGTACCGGCTGCCCGACGTGACCGGCACCGGAACGCGGCTGGCCGAGCTCGCTGGACTGCTCGGCATCGAGGTCGACGGCGACGCGCCGGTCGGCGGCCTGTCGCTCGGCCAGCAGCAGCAGATCGAGATCATCAAGGCATTGTGGCACGGCGAGCGTATTCTGATTCTCGACGAGCCGACCTCGATGCTGACGCCTCAAGGGGTGCGCGAGCTCGGCAAGATGATCCGCCGTCTGCGCGACGCCGGCGTCGCCGTCATCTTGATCACCCACAAGCTGGGCGAGGCCTGCGAGTTCGGCGAACGCATCTCGGTGCTCAAGCTCGGCCGTCTGGTCGGCGAAATCGGCCCGGCGGAGCTCGCCGCCATGAGCCGCGAGGAAGCCACCCGGCGCATCGTCCACCTCATGTTCGGCGCCCGCGACGACGCGCCGCGAGCCGCCGCCATCGTCGCCGACGCGGCCCCGGGCGCGCCGGTACTCGAGGTCGAGGGCATCGCGGCCGCCGGCGCGGCCGGCGAGCCGGCGCTCGCCGACATCACCTTCGCGCTGCGTCCGGGCGAGGTTTTCGGCATCGCCGGGGTCGACGGCAACGGCCAGAAACGGCTCGCCGAGGCGATCGCCGGCCAGCGCCCGATCGACGCCGGCGACATTCGCCTCGACGGGCGCTCGATCGCCGCGCTCTCGATCGCCAAGCGCCAGGCGATGGGCCTGCGCTACGTCACCGACGACCGTCTCGGCGAGGGCACCGTGGCCGAGCTCTCCATCGCCGTGAACCTTTTGCTGAAACGCATCGGCGAACCCCCTTATTGGCGGCGCGGCATCGCCCATGCGGCGACGATCGAGCGTGACGCGGCCGAAAAGGTCGCCGCTTTCGACGTTCGCGCGCCCGGCATCCACACACGCGTCGGCACGCTCTCCGGCGGCAACGTGCAAAAGGCCCTGCTGGCGCGCGAGCTCAGCCAGGAACCCCGGGTGGTGATCTACAACAAGCCCACCCACGGTCTCGATCTCGCCAACGCGACCGCCCTGCACGAACGCATCCGCGAACAGGCCGAGGCCGGGGTGGCGGCGATCGTGATATCCAACGAACTCGATGAGTTGCTCGGCCTTTGCGGCCGCATCGGCGTCATGTATCGCGGCCGCCTGCGCGGCATCGTCGAGAACGGCGCCTGGGCCGAAGCCCGCGTCGGGGCGCTGATGATCGGCGTCGCGGCATGAGCGTGGAAACGGCCGGCGGCGCGCCGGCGGCGGCGGCGCCCGCCTCGCGCTTGGGCGGCCTCGCCCGGCAAACCGCCCTGGCGCTGTTGCCGCTGGCCCTGGCCCTGGCGGCGGCGGGGCTGATCCTGCTGTTGTTCGGCCGCGATCCGCTGACCTTCTATGCCAACGTCCTCAAGCGCGGGCTGTTCAGTTGGGCCGGCCTGCAAGAGACCTTGATCCGCATGGCGCCCTTGCTGCTGCTCGCGGCCAGCCTGATCGTCGCCTTTCGGGCCGGCATCTGGAACCTGGGCATAGACGGCCAGTTCCTGCTCGCCGCCGTCATGGTCGCCGCCGCCGGCCCGCGCCTGGTGACGATCATGCCGATCGGGCTCGCGCTCGCGATCCTGCTGGTCCTCGGCGGCCTGGTCGGCGCCGCCTGGTCGTTGATCCCGGCGCTGTTGCGCGCCTACTACGGGGTCAACGAGATCATTACCACCCTGATGATGACCTTCATCGGCACCAGTCTCGGGGCGGTGCTGGTCAAGACGGTATTCAACGACCCCTCGACCACGGTGCCGCAGACCCAGGTCTTGCCGATGATCGATCGCTTGCCGAGGCTGTTCGGCACCCGCATCCATGCCGGGCTGATCATCGGCCTAGTGGCGATCGTGCTGGTGCATCTGGTGATGACCCGCACCGCCTTCGGGCTCAAGGCCCAGATCATCGGCTTCAACCCGCGCGCGGCCCGCCACGCCGGCCTCGACGTGCCGCGCCTCACGGTCGCCGTGTTCGCCTTTTCGGCCGGTCTCGCCGGTCTCGCCGGGGCGACCGAGATCCTCGGCGTCTTCGGCGTAGTGCAGAACGAATGGAACCCGGCTTACGGGATGCTGGTCATTCCGCTGGTGTTCGTGGTCCGCTTCCACGGCATCGCCTCGATCGGTATCGTCGCCTTTTTCGCGATGCTGTCGATCGGCGGCGAATCGGCCTCGCGAAAGGCCAATCTACCGAACTATTTCCTTCTGGTGGTGGTCGCGCTGCTGCTCATCTTCATGGCCCTGACCGAATATCTGAGCGCCCGGCGGCGGCAACGCCTTGAAACCTGGGGCGAGGGGTAGGGACGTGGGCGCGCTGCTGACCGACGCCTTCGTCTCCTCGCTGATCGCCGGCATGATCGCCGCCGGCACGCCGCTCCTTCTGGCCGGGCTCGGCGAGCAGATATCGGAGAAGGCCGGGGTCTTGAACATCGGTATCGAGGGGATGATGCTGGTCGGCGCCTATGTCGGCTTCGTCGCCGCCTATTACGCCGGCTCGGTGTGGCTGGGGCTGATCGCCGGCGGGCTCGCCGGTGCCGCGCTGTCGCTGATCATGATCGTGCTCTGCGTTCGCCTGGGCCTCAACCAGATCGTCATCGGCATCGCCATGACGCTGGGCGTCGAGGGGATGACGGCGATGGCCCATCATGTCCAGTTCAGCCGCAGCTATCCGCGCCTGCCGGCGGTCGAGGTCTGGGCGCTGCCGGGGCTCGCCGATATTCCGGTGATCGGCCCGGCCCTGTTCGCCCGCCATCCAATGGTCTATCTCGCCTTTCTGCTGGTGGCGTTCATGGCCTGGCTCTACCGGCGCACCCATGTCGGGCTCAACCTCCAGGCCGCCGGCGACCGTCCCGCCGCGCTCGACGTCGCCGGCGTCGGCGTGGTCGCGACGCGCTCCTGGGCGGTGCTCTCGACCGGCTTCCTCGCCGGGCTCGGCGGCGCCTACATGTGCGTGGTGGTGGCCGGGCTGTTCGTGCCCTTCATGACCGGCGGCGCGGGCTTCATCGGCATCGTTCTGGCGATGCTGTCGCGCGGCAAGCCATACTGGGTGCTGATCGGGGCCATGCTGTTCGGGATCAGCCTGTCGATGACCACCGCGATCCAGGTCGCCGGTATTCAGCTTCCGACCGAGATCGTGCAGATGCTGCCCTTCGTGATGGTCATCGTGGTGCTGGTCGCGTTCGCCCGCCACAGCTATTTGCCGGCGGCGCTGGGCCGACCCTATGTGCGCGGCGAGCGTTAGCTGTGGAGTCTCATGACATAGTCCCCATCCGAGGGCGCGGCCATGGGTCGCCTTAAATGCTTGGGTTACCCTGTGCCCGACTCGGGATCGCGGTCAAGGCCAGCGAAGCTGCCGCCTCCGGCGGTTTCAGCCTTGACCGCGATCCCGAGCCGGGCCATTCGTTCACCAAGCGTTTATGGCGAGGACCGGCCGATGCCGCTCGTCGGAAGGATACCGTTCCGAGACTCCACAGTTAGGCCATGGCAATCGACGATCCGGTTTGGCGATGAGCAAAAGCAAAGGGAGACCGACAATGTCCGAGACCAAGGTTACCATCCTCGACGGCGGAACGCTGGTGATCGACGGCTACCACGCCTTTTGGAACCGGGGGCCGGGGGGCGAGCTACGCTTTCCCTGCTATTCGGTCCTTATCGAGCACGCCGACGGGCGCTACCTGTTCGACACCGGCTACGACTGCGAGCACGTCAATCGCGTGCTGCCGTTCGAGAAGCCCTTGCAGAGCGAGGACCAGACCGTTCCCGGCCAGCTCGCCAAGGTCGGGCTCAGGCCCAAGGACATCGATTACGTGATCAACTCGCATTATCACTTCGATCATTGCGGCGGCAACAAGCACCTGACCGAGGCCTGCACCGTCTGCCACGCGCTCGAGCTCGCGGCCAGCCGCGGCCCGCAGCCGTTCGAGAAGCTCGGCTATTCCGATCTCAGCTTCGATGCGCCGAGCGGCGGCGGAGAGGGGACCAGCATCGGCGGCGCCGGCGATCCCGAGATCGACATCTATACGCCCAAGTTCGACACCGTCAGCGGCGACCAGGAGATCGCCAAGGGGCTATGGCTGTTCGAGACCCCGGGCCATACCGCCGGCCACTACAGTCTGATGGTCGAGCTCGCCGGGCGGCGGCCGCTGCTGTTCACCGCCGATGCCTGTTACAGCAAGAAGAACCTCGACTGGATGTGCATCTCGAGCTTCCACCTCGACCCGGTGGCGAGCGTCCAATCGATGGAGCGCCTCAAGAAACTGGCCGAGGACCACGACGCCGAGCTGTTCTTCTCGCACGACCCCGAGAGCTTCCCCGACTACCTCAAGGCCCCCGGCTTCTATTCATAAACGGTCACCGGTCCACGGCGCGGGCTGGAGCGCAATCCGAAGAGGTGGAACCGCCCGGATTGCGCCAGCCCGCAAGCGCGGGCCGCCGCTCGCGCGGCGGGAGCCTGCGTGGCGATTGAACGCGGATCGCTTTTACCGCGTAAAGGTGATCGGAAAATGCGCTACCAGCGGACCATGCCGCCGTCGGAGACCAGGGCCTGGCCGGTGATCCAGCCGGCTTCCTCGGAGGCCAGGAAGGCGACCGCCGGCACGATATCGTCGGCGCCGCCGCGCCGCTTGAGGGCCTGAAGCATCTCGACGAACTCGAAGGCTTCCTTGTGCGGGGTGAGCCGCACGCCCTCGGTGTCGGTGAGGCCGGGGCAGACCGAGTTGGCGGTGATCTTGTCGCCGCCGAGCTCGGTCGCCAGCACCCGGGTGAAGGTCAGCACGCCGCCCTTGGCGGCCACGTAATGAGCCATGTTGGGGGTGCCGGCGAAGATCGAGTTCGAGCAGATATTGACGATCCGCCCGTAGCCGCGCGGCCGCATCAGGTCCGAGGACGCCCGGCACATGAGATAGAGCCCGTCGAGGTTGACCCGCATCACCCGCCGCCATTCCTCGAAGGTGAGGTCTTTCCACGCCACGAAGGGCACGATCGCGGCTGCGTTGACCAAAACGTCGATCTTGCCGGCGCGTTTCATCACCGTCTCGTGCAGCGCCGTCACCGAGTCTGGATCGCCGATGTCACATGGCACGGCGAAGGCGTCGCCGCCGATCTCCTTGGCCACCGCGTCCGCGCCGTCGCCGGCGATGTCGACCACCGCCACCGTCGCGCCCTCGCTCGCCAGCCGCCGGGCGACCGCCGCGCCTATACCGCGCGCCGCCCCGGTAACGATGGCGACCCGATCCTCGAACCTGTTCATATCGTTTCTCCCAATTTACCAAGCGTGTTCATGTTTTTAAGCCCGCGTCGGCGACCGCCATCGCGGCCTCGACCCCGACGCCGATATCGATGTTTTGGCCGAGCGCGCGCAGGGCGCCGCCGAGGGCGGTGAGCGCCAGGACCGCGTGGAGCGGGTTGGCGGTCGGCCCCATGTGACCGATGCGAACCAATTTTCC
>Ga0114931_10011737_pt1 | contig 10319 bp, 6 predicted proteins | sample 2SBtaG_FD_89579 | JGI IMG/M metagenome (GOLD analysis project Ga0114931, IMG submission 89579) | Deep subsurface microbial communities from Kolumbo volcano to uncover new lineages of life (NeLLi) - 2SBTROV14_V59a metaG | ecosystem: Environmental > Aquatic > Marine > Volcanic | place: Kolumbo... | reverse complement strand
TCGCCGCAAAGTGCGTCTTGCAGCGGTTGTTCCATCGCGTCGACGATGCGCGAACTCGGCCAGGCATTGGCCAGGACATAGACGTCGAAACTCTCCGTCACGCCGCGGGCGCGCCAGGCAGGCGTCGGTTGGAGGCGTCGGTTGAACACAACCCGACGAATGATGCCCGCACCATCGCCGTTGTCGGTATAAGCCCGGCGCCACCCGGCGGCGTTGGCAAAGTGGGTCTCCAGGCCGAACAGTGCGCCCCAATACAGATTGGTCCGCGGGTTGTTGCCGTCGGCAAAGGACCGTGGCACGCCTGCGCGGTGTTGGTCGAACAGGGCGACGTGGACGGTGGCGGTCAGCCGGCCGCGCTGTCGGATCATCTGCACCAAAGACGTCTCGAAGTCCACCGCGCCGGGCGTGAGCACCGAGGAGAGTGCCTGCGACGGCCCGGCCGAGAGCGTCGTGCGGGCCGAATCGGGCCCGTCTTTTTGCAATCCGCGAAAGATAAACAGAATCGCGATCAGACCCGCCGCCGCGAGGGCAACGCCGGTCCGGCCGGACGCGGACCATCGCCCGTGGCGTGGTGTGCTTCTCCGAGGGTTTCGCGATCGCGGTGTCATGCACGGCCTCCTGCCTGATGCACGCTGCTAATCCGCACTCACCAAGAATTGCGGCACGATAGACCGCGTCCAGTCAGAGCCGCGCCCCTTAGAGAGTGTCTAAAAAGTGCTGTTCCTACCTGTGGCACCGCCGTCTCGGCGGTGAAGACATTGTGGCACCGCCGTCTCGGCGGTGAATACACAGGCGCGACGCCTGTGCCACAAAGTCAGGGAGCCCTTCTTATACACGCTCTGAGAAAGCGACCGTCGCTCGCCATCCACGGTATGTTCTCAGACGACGCCATCTCAACATCCTGTCGCAGTAACGATGTCCGAGCCCTTGTGCCAACGCTGTGCCAACCGCGTCGCGGCTCTGATCGATTGCCCGGCTGCTTTCTGTCGGGCGCGGTTCTGATCAGTCGCGATGCCCGCGGCCTCACTCGTTTTGATCCATCGTCGATTCGTCCTGAATCTTCGACACGGCCTCCTGAAACGACAAGTTGACGTCGAACGTCTTTAGGCGGGACAGGGGATCCTCCAGGAAGTATACCTGCAATTCGTGGGCCCCGGGGCTGACGCGACGGAGGTTCAGCATCAGCGGGAGCGACACGGTCTGGCCCGGCTTGAGCAACATGGGAACCCGAGGCACGACCTTACGATCGGGATGAAGCTTTGCCCCGTTCAGCCGGATGACGGGCCAACAGGATTGCGTCGTCTCCGATTGATTGGTCAACTTGAGCTGCGCCGGCGCCCGGCTGGAGAAATAGTTGAGGCCGAAGTCGGTCGTTTCGGCCGTGAAGGCCCAGTTGCGCGAGCCTTCAAACGCAACCGCGATCGGCGGGGCGGGAGGCAGGTCGGCGGCATTCATAGAAGCCACGATTCGCACGGCCCCCTTGTCAGGCAGATCGAAGGCCACTTCACAGGCCCAGTACTTTCCGACATCTAATACGCGGACCAGACGGCCCGGTGCAACGATGGGCTTGGCATCGTCGCCCTGTTTGGCGAGCCGCAGCCAGATGCGGGCATCCCGGAAGGACTGATTCAAGGCGTTCTGGACGGTCGCGACGATGCGGCCGGCCGTGCCGTCGTTGGGGGCGTCGAAATAGGCTCGCAAACGACCCGTAGGAATCGAATACTGCAACTTCTCCGCGGCATCGTCCGGGTGATAGGTGTAGGAGAGTTTATCGCCATCGACTTCGATGACGCGGTAGTGGCTGAACCCGGTCGCCCGATCTCGCATGCAGGTGCTGGATTCGTGCGTGCGGATGAAGTGGAACCCGTCCAGGCCCTTGAGCTTGGCGGCAAACTCCTTGTAGTCCCAATCGGAAGAACCTCCGGCGATGTACAGTTTGACCTTGTGGTCGTCCATGAACTTCCGGATGTTCCCGCGCTCGCGCCAAACATCGATCAGGCCGAGCTCGTCGCTGTTGGAGACGATGAAGTTCATGCGCCGTTGTCGGTGGCGTTTGAGATCGGCATCGACCCATTGGATTTGAGAATAGTCCTGATCGATGGGATTGCCGGCGTGATCCAGCAGAAGCAATCCGTGATAGTTGCCGTAGTCGATGGTACCGATCGGGTCGCTGGCGACGAATTGGGCGAAGCTGGCTTCGTGGTCATGGAGACCGCAGAGCATGAAGACCGGCGCATTGAACTTCTCGAAGTACCGGAGAACCCGGATCCAGCTCGATGCATCGTCAAGCGCCCTGGCCCATTCCGTGTAGTCCCCCGTGGCGACGATGAACTCCGGCGCCAGCAGATTCACCTCTTTGGGCAGCATCTCGTCGAACTCCGGCGCCGTGAGGTCGCCGACGTTCATATTGGACAAGTGAACGAATCTGAACTTGTCCTTGAACTTCCCGACCACCTTCACGCTCCTGCGCGAGTAGTGCGTGGCGGCACTGGTCTTGACCACGAGGTCATACAGCCCCAGCGGCGTGCTCGGCCGGACTTCCAGGACAAGGCTGCAATACTCGTCATTGAGGTAGGACGGCGGCGTCTTGGGGCGCAGCGGGTATTGAAGATCCGGCTCCAAGGCATGTTGCAGCGCGAAACTGACGTCGCCGGTGAAGCTCTGAGGCAGATTCATGACGAAGTAAAACGTTTCACCCGGCGTAATAAAGATCGGCCGTCCTTGTGATGGCTCTCGAATGACAGAAGGTGTCACTGTGCCACGGCTGTGACTTCCGCGTGAGGTCGACGTTGCAACGGTCGTCTTACTATGATCAGGCTGTGCGTTCTTGCTCGGTGGCGCCTTGGACTTGTCGGAACCCACCGGGGCTTGCGCGCCGAAGCTATGGATGCCGGCGAACAGGAACACGCTCGCCGTCACAAAGGCCATGCGGGTCGGTTGCCAATTCATGAGTCACTCCCTACGACAGCGTTTTTCTCAATTATTCTGTTGCCCCATCACGACAGGCAGGTATCATAAGAGAAGAGAGTGAACGTGGCCATCTAATATCACCCCCATCGTCCCAAGGCTGGCTTACACAGGTCTGCCCCGAGCGGAGGCGTGCCATGAAAGGCCGCAAACCATTTCGGATCGTGGTCGCTGAGCCCTATGCTCCCGAGGCCTTGGCCGGCCTCGAAGAGGTGGGCGAGGTCACCGTGCTGAAAAACCCCGCCCCGCAGACGCTGATCGCCGCGCTGCATGATGCGGATGCCCTGCTGATCCGGGCCAAGGCCCATGTCACGGCCCGCATCATCGAGTCCGCACCACGCCTGAAGGTCATCGGCCGGGCCAGCCCGACGATGGATCACGTCGATCTTCGCGCGGCCGGAAACCGCGAGATTCGCGTGGTCTATTCCCCCCATGCAGCGGTGAGGTCTTCCGCTGAGTTCACCCTGGGGCTGATCCTGGCCCTCCATCGTCGGATTCTCTCTTACGATCGCCAAGTCCGCGAGGGACAGTTCGAGACCCTTCGTCAGCCGGCAGGCCGAGAGCTGGGGCAATGTACGGTTGGCCTGCTCGGCGTGCATCGCGTCGCCGAAGAATTGGGCAGGATGATCGCAAGTGCGTTCGGTTCGCGCATCATCTACCACGATCCTGCCGGACGCGCGTTCGACACCATCGAAGCCGAAGCAGTGGGTCTGGAGGCCTTGCTGGAGCAAGCGGACGTGGTGTCGGTCCATTTGCGACCGACATCGCAGACCAAAAGGCTGCTGAACGCCGACTGCTTCGCCAAGATGAAGTCATCCGCCATTCTCGTGAACACCTCGCGCGGCATCGTTGTGGATACCGAAGCGCTCGCCGTGGCGTTGAAGAAGCGGTACCTCGCCGGAGCCGCCCTCGATGTCTTCGAGACGGAACCCTTGCCGCCCGATCACCCGCTGCGCCGAGCGCCGAATTGCATCCTGACACCCCACGTGGCCGGCGCCACCCTTGATGCCGCTTCGCGACGGTTTCAAGTGGCTCAGGATGTGGTCCGCGTCCTCAAAGGCGAACCGCCGAGGTATCCGTTCACCATGCCGCCCGCCTGACGGGCTCGCCGACGGCGCGCACGGGTCCATGACAGTGTGGGCGGCATTCCCACTGGATTCGCCTGAAGCGTCATGGACCTGGCGCGCACCATCAGGTCGAGGTCCGCTTGACGGAGGCCGGGCGGAATCCTATTCTCGCTGGAAATGTCAGGGGCGATTGTCCCCAACGATCCAAGGGGCCGGGTCGCGATCTCGACGCGCGCCCGGCCGTCCGGCGAATCGCCCCGATCGGTTGTTGCAGGAAAATTGAAGGAGATGTGAGACATGGCCGCAATCAAGGTCGGCATTAATGGTTTTGGTCGGATCGGTCGATTGGTGGCCCGGGCGATGTCTTTGCGCACCGGCGAGTTCGACGTCGTTGCGATCAACGACGTCGGCGCCTCACCCAGGGTGCATGCTCACCTGTTCAAGTATGACAGCGTCCACGGCCGGTTCAACGGAACCGTTGAACACGACGAGACGAGCATCCTCATCAACGGCGACCGCATCCGCGTCTGCTCGGAGCGAGACCCCGGCAAACTGCCCTGGGGTGAACTCGGCGCGACGGTCGTCATCGAATCGACCGGCGTCTTCACCAAGAAGAACGACGGCAAGAAGCCGGGCTATGACGATCACATCAAGGCCGGCGCCAGGAAAGTGATTCTCTCCGCACCGGCCAAAGACACGATCGACGCGACGGTTGTCCTGGGTGTCAACGACGACGTGCTCAAACCTGAACACACCTTTGTGAGCAACGGCAGCTGCACGACGAACTGCCTGGCGCCGCTGGTCAAGGTTCTGGTGGACAACCCCGACGTGTTCGGCGCGAAGATCGACGGCATGATGACCACCATCCACGCCTACACCAACGACCAGAGAATCCTCGACCAGGTCCACGGCGAAGACCTGCTGCGGGCCCGTGCTGCCGCGGCGAACATCATCCCGTCCTCAACCGGCGCCGCCCGGGCCATCCGACTGGTGATCCCAAGCGACAACGTCCGCCTGGACGGCTTCGCCTTCCGAGTGCCGGTGCAGGATGGCAGCGCCGTTGACCTGACGGTGTCGCTGGAGAAATCGGTCGACGTCGAAACGGCCAATGCCGTCTTCAAGAGGGCCGCCGAGAGCGGATCGCTCAAGGGCATCATGGAGTACAACACGGAGCCGCGGGTCAGCAGTGATATCGTCGGCAACGCCCACAGCTCAGTCTTCGACAGCACCCGAACCATGGTCCAGGGCAACATGCTCAAGCTGGTGAGTTGGTACGATAACGAATGGGGTTTCTCCAATCGTGTCGGAGATCTGGCTCTCCGCCTCGCATCCCTGGCCTGATCGCCTCACCGCCGGCAGGCGAAAAGAGTTCAACGATTTGTGACCCACCGCTGCAATGGGGACGTTGCCCCGTCCCGTAATGGTCACATCGTTCGGGGTTGGACAGGCGTTTCGGGAACCACTGTCCTCAGTCCGCGCATTATCTTATCAGCCGCTTCGATAATCCACTCGCTTTTCAAGCGAATCAATGTGACATTTGTACTGTGGTATGGGGTGGCTGCCGATTCTTTCGGGAGCCGAACAAGCAACAGCGCGGTGCATGCGAGGACTCACCCGAGCCCCGGCGCAGGCACCCTTCAATGCGGCTCCAGGTGGGAGACCGTAAGGGATTGAGAATTGGGGGAAGCGACATGTGGAAAATCCTCCGGCGAGCCAAGGCCTTTCTCAGGTCGGAAGATGCCGCGACAGCGACCGAGTACGCCGTGATGATTGCGCTGGTGATCCTCGTCGTGTTCCTCGCCGTCTCCGCGCTGGGAGACAAGATCTCCAGCTCCTTCGTCAATGCCGAGCAGCAATGGACCGCGGTAAGTCCGTGATCGCGGCCGCGACCCATCGGGCAGCGTATCGGCGGCCGTCCCCGCCTCCGGCCTCGGCCATCATCAACGAGACAGCTCGAATGCTTCACGCCTACTTCAGCATCTTGCGCAGCACGGTCTGGAGGATCCCGCCGTTTCGGTAGTAATCGATTTCCACGGGTGTATCGATTCTGGCGATGGCTTCAAACATCGTCCCGGTGCCCGTGCCATCCGCTGATCGCGCGACGACGGTTACTTCTTGGCGAGGTTTCAGGTCGTCGGACAGACCCTTGATCGTGAAAATCTCTTCCCCGCTCAGGCCGAGCGACTCACGGCTTTGCCCCTTCTTGAATTGCAGAGGCAAGACTCCCATGAACACCAGATTGCTCCGGTGAATGCGCTCATAGCTCACCGCGATGACCGCCTTAACACCGAGCAGCAGCGTCCCCTTCGCCGCCCAGTCGCGCGAAGAGCCCGTGCCGTATTCCGCGCCGGCCAAAACCACGAGCGGCGTCTTGGACTCCTTATAGCGGAGCGACGCCTCGTAGACGCTCATCTGCTCACCTGTGGGGAGATAGCGCGTCACACATCCCTCTGAGCCGGGAGCGAGCTGATTCCGAAGCCGGACATTCGCAAACGTCCCGCGGGTCATCACCCGGTCGTTCCCACGCCGCGAGCCGTAGCTGTTGAAGTCCGCCGGCCGTACGCCGTGCTCCTGCAAGTAGGCGCCGGCGGGGCTGTCCGGCGCGATCGCACCGGCCGGTGAGATGTGATCGGTCGTCACCGAATCGCCGACCATGATCAGCACCCGCGCATCTTCGATCGGCCGAATCGGCTCGGACACCGGACTGAGGTTCTCGAAGAACGGCGGCTCCTGGATGTAGGTGCTCTCCTGGTTCCAGTCATAGACGCTGCCCTCGCCGATGACGATGCGGTTCCAGGTTTCGTTGCCGTCGAAGACGTTGGCATAGCGATCCTTGAACATCGCCGGCGTGATGCACTTGGATATCGCATCGTCGATCTCCGCCCGGCTCGGCCAAATGTCGCAAAGATAGACCTGCTTCCCGGCGGAGTCCGTGCCGATCGGCTCGCTGTGCAAGTCGATGTCCGCGCGCCCGGCCAGCGCAAAGGCCACGACCAGCGGCGGTGAAGCCAGATAGTTGGCCTTGACCACCGGGCTGATCCGACCCTCGAAGTTGCGGTTGCCGCTCAAAACGCTGGAAGCGATCAGGTTGTTCTCGGTGATCGCCTTGGTGACCGGCTCGGGCAGCGGGCCGCTGTTTCCGATGCACGTCGTGCAGCCGTAGCCGACGGTATAGAAACCGAGTTTCTCGAGATAGCCGTCCAGCCCCGCCTTTTCCAAGTAGTCCGTGACGACACGCGAGCCGGGGGCCAGGCTCGTTTTCACGTAGGGCTTGACCTCCAGCCCGCGCTCGACCGCCTTCTTCGCCAGCAGCCCGGCGGCGACCATCACCGACGGGTTGCTGGTGTTTGTGCAACTGGTGATCGCCGCAATGACCACGGCCCCGTGGCCGATCTGACTGGTGTGCCCGTTGTCCTGCACCGTCGCGCTGCGCGAGACATCCTCCTCGCACAGGGCAAAGCCGCGATCCTTGACCGGCGCCATCAGCGACTTGCGGAATGCGGCCTTCATGTCCGTCAGGCGGATGCGGTCTTGCGGCCGCTTCGGGCCGGCCAAGCTGGGCTCCACAGTCCCGAGTTCCAGGGCGAGCGTATCCGTGAAGACCGGATCAGCCATGCCGTCCGTGCGAAACAGGCCCTGCGCCTTGGCATATCGCTCTGCCAGATCAACCTGTGCAGCGGATCGACCGGTCCGCTCCATGAATCGCAAGGTCTCGCTGTCAACGGGAAAGAATCCCATCGTCGCGCCATACTCCGGCGCCATGTTGGCCAAAGTCGCCCGGTCGGGAAGACTCAGCTCGCTGAGCCCATCGCCATAGAACTCGACGAACTTTCCGACGACGCCCTTGGCCCGCAGCATTTCCACCACCGTCAGAACGAGGTCGGTGGCCGTCGCCCCATCGGGCAACTTGCCGTTGAGTTTGAATCCGATCACTTCCGGCGTGAGCATGTAGATCGGCTGCCCCAACATGCACGCCTCGGCCTCGATCCCGCCGACACCCCAGCCCAAAACGCCCAGGCCGTTGATCATCGTCGTGTGGCTGTCCGTGCCGACGAGCGTGTCGGGATAGGCGAATCTCTCTTCGCCGTCCGTGCTCATCATCACGACGCTTGCGAGATATTCGAGATTAACCTGATGGACGATGCCCGTCGCCGGCGGGACGACCCGAAAGTCATCAAACGCCTGCCGCCCCCAACGGAGAAACTCATAACGCTCTTTGTTGCGAGAGAACTCGATCTGTTGGTTCAATCCCAGCGCCTCGGCCGAGCCGAACTTGTCAACCTGCACGGAGTGGTCGATCACCAGATCAACCGGCACCAGCGGGTTAATCTTCTTCGGGTCGCCGCCCAGACGCACCATCGCCGAGCGCATCGCCGCGAGGTCCACGACCGCCGGCACGCCGGTGAAGTCCTGAAGGACGACACGGGCCGGCGTGAACGGCAACTCATCTTTCGCGGGCTCCTTGGCGTTCCACGCGGCAAGCCGTTTCACGTCGTCTGCCTCGACCATGCCGCCGCCGACATGACGCAGGACGTTCTCCAGCAACACCTTGATGCTGAACGGAAGGGTTCGTATCTGACCCATGCCGGCGTCGATCAACTTCGCAAGACTGAAGATGCCGACCTTGCCGGCCGTGGTGTCGAGCACGTCTCTGGCCCCGAGCGGATCGTGATAGCGTGGAGAACTCATGATGTTTGGCTTCCTGTGATTCTGAACCTCGTGTAGATGTGTACCGTGCAATCGAACATACGAGCCGCCGGGGATTATAGCAGAATCTCACCACCCCAATACCCCAAAGTACCAGCCGCGATGCATCCCAGCGAGCCGGGCCGTCCCCGGCTCTCTCGCGGCGGCGTGCGCTGTGATATACAATCTCGCGTCTGGGGTGGCCCGTTTGAAGATGTCATTGGGCGTCGACGGAGACCGGCAACGTGCATAAGTCTGCGACGCTGAAGATTGTATTGGGAGTCGCTTTCGGGGGGGCCGTGGTTGCCTTGCTGGGTTGGGCTTTCGTCGAAGGGCGGGCCGAACTGCTCAAGGAAGGCGAAATGGAGGCCCCGATCAAGGCTCCACACCACCTTGCCTATACACCGGCCGGAGCAACCGTCGTGATCCTGGACGCGCAGGCCCAGCGTCGCATTGCGCTAAAGACGAAGTCCCTGACAGATACAACGCTCCAGCCATCGGCGACAGCCTACGGGGTGCTGGAAGCCGATCCGATGTTGAGCTTTACGCTGCGCGCACCCATGAGTGGCATCCTGCTCGCCACGCCCAGCGACAGCTCGGCTCGCTGGCCCGATTTGGGAACAATGCTCTCCGACGGAATGGTCATCGGTGCCGTCCAGCCGTTGTTGGGGCCGGTGGAACGTGTTGATCTGGCATCGCGTCTGGCCCAGGCACAGGCAAATGTGGCCGAGCATCGCGCCTTGCTCAAGGCGGCGGAATCGTCGCTGGAACACAAGGAGGCGTTGAACGCAACGGTCCAGGTCTTGCCGCAGCGGACCTTGGAGGCGTTGGCGGCGGAGGTCGAGTCTGAGAAGGCCCAAGTTGCCGCGGCCCAACAGACGGTCAGCCTGATCTCAGCGGCACTGGCCACGCAACCCCGCCGGCCGGCTCCGATCTCAACGACGCCGGTGCAGATCGTCCACGGCGGCGAAGTCGTGGAATTGGCCGCCCGGCCGGGCGAAGTGGTCGGCCAGGGGCAGGCCATTCTACGAGTTGCCCGGTTCGATCACCTGGTCGCGCGCGTCGAGCTGCCCGCCGGAGTGAGCCTTGCTACCACGGCGCGCGGCGCGCGCATTGTGGTGTTGGGCTATGAAGACCATCCCCTCATGGGCGAGACAATCGGCACGGCGCCGCGGGTTCGCGCCAACACGCGCGGACAGGCGTTTCTATTTCGCGTGGCCAGGGGCGGGCTCGCGATTCGGCCGGGGGCCGCGGTGACAGCCTACCTCGAATTGCCGGGTGAACTTCGGCACGGCGTAGTGGTTCCGCGTGAGGCAGTCATTCGGTCTGCCGGCAGCGCGTGGGTCTTCGTCCAAACGTCGGATGAGCAGTTTGTCCAACGCCAGATGACGCTCGACGAGCCTACATTGAATGGATGGTTCATACAGTCGGGTTTCTCGGCCGGGCAACGGGTGGTGGTGACGGGAGCCCAGATGCTCCTGTCCGAGATTCTCAAATCGCAGATTCGCGTCGGCGAGGAAGAGGAGCGGCAATGACGGTGGCCATCGGAAAAACGGTGCCGCGGGAGACGGTATTCCGCTAAATGTTGAAGCGAATCGT
>Ga0114931_10011736_pt1 | contig 10319 bp, 9 predicted proteins | sample 2SBtaG_FD_89579 | JGI IMG/M metagenome (GOLD analysis project Ga0114931, IMG submission 89579) | Deep subsurface microbial communities from Kolumbo volcano to uncover new lineages of life (NeLLi) - 2SBTROV14_V59a metaG | ecosystem: Environmental > Aquatic > Marine > Volcanic | place: Kolumbo... | reverse complement strand
ATTCCGTTGTCCAGTCACCTTTGAGATGACAGATATCAAAAAGGAAATTCTGGATAATTGTTTTACCTTCAATAGTATGGTGAACTTCCGGATGAAACTGGACACCAAAAAATTTACGCTCAAAATCGGCAATAGCAGCTATTTTCAAAGTATCAGTAGACGCAATGACTTTAAACTCAGTAGGCAACTCCACGATAGAATCGCCATGAGACATCCACACCTGACTCTGCAAAGGAATTCCCGAAAAAAAATCTTTATCGTTGAGCACGGTTAGTTTGGCGCGACCGTATTCACGATTCTCCGATTTCATCAACTTGCCCCCAAAGACATTCACCAAAAGCTGCATACCATAGCAAATACCAAGTATTGGTTTGTTCGTCTCAAAAAATGATGCCGCCAAACAAGGAGCGTTGGGCTCACTTACGGAAGAAGGACCTCCCGATAAAATATACCCGCGAATATCTTTATTCCGATATTTGTTTTGGTCAAAATTATAAGGGACAATTTCACAATAAACATTAGCTTCTCTCACGCGACGAGCGATAAGCTGAGTATATTGAGAGCCAAAATCGAGAATAAGAATCATTTCTTTGGAAGAATTCATAATCTTAACTAACTTTCTTTTTTCTTGCCACTTATAATTGTATCGTGTTGATATTTCTTATTTTTTTGGGGGAAATCTTCCATATAATGCAATCCTCTTGATTCTAAACGTGTTAAAGCAGAAGTAACAATCAACTTCGCCACGGTCACCATATTTCTCAATTCCACCACACTATAAGTAGCCGGTGTCGCCAGATAATATTGTTCGATAGCATCTTGCATTTGTTGAATTTTTCCCAAAGCCAATTTCAAACGATCCTGTGAACGGACAATACCTACAAAATCAGACATTATCTGTGTTAATACTCTTCGGTCATGAGCGATAAGAATTTTTTCCCGAGGATATTTTAACGAAGAATAAAAACTATTATCAAGTGTAACGGTTTTGGAAAACTCTACATTTTTCAGATATTTGGTAGATTTTAAAGCGGCAAATTTTGCCATCACCAAAGCTTCCAAAAGAGAATTCGAAGCCAGCCGATTGGCTCCGTGTAAACCGGTCATCGCCACTTCACCGGCAGTGAATAATCCCGATAATTCCGTTTCTCCATGAACATTGGAAACAATACCACCACAAGAATAGTGAGCAGCGGGAACTACCGGAATAGGTTGCTGAGTCATATCAAAACCTCTTTTCAGACATTCCTTATAAATATTGGGGAACCTCTTTTTCACCATATTTTTATCCTTATGGGTAATATCCAAAAGAACATATTCCTCACCGCTGGCTTTTAATTCTTTGTCAATAACCCGGGCAACAATATCTCGCGGAGCCAAATCTTTTAACTTGTGAGCTCCTTCCATAATATAACGACCATCAACCGTGAGCAACCGTGCTCCTTCACCTCGCACCGCTTCAGAAATCAGGAATGACGTCCTACCGGGACTATATAAAGATGTTGGATGAAACTGGATAAACTCCAGATTACCTATGGAAACTCCCGCTCGATAAGCTATAGCCACACCATCACCGGTGGCAATTTTGGGATTGGTATTATGAAAATATACCTGACACAAACCACCACTGGCCATCATTGTTACCGGAGCATAAAAAGCGCTAAAATGACGATTTTTTTCTGAGAAAATAAATGCCCCCGCGCAAATATCTTTGTGACCTGATTTGTAAGTTATCAAATCCAAAACAATATGGTCGCGAAAGATATCAATATTGTTCGATTTACTTCGGCAAGCCGTCAAAAGAGCACGCTCTATTTCCCGTCCGGTAAAATCAGCGGCATGCACCACCCGATTTTGCGAATGGCCTCCTTCGCGTCCCAAGTCTAACTTATTGCCAGCCTTCGTAAAACGCACCCCATAATCGATTAATTCTTTGATAACCGTGGGACCATTCTCTATAATATTTTCCACAACATCTTGATGACACAACCCCTGTCCGGTTTCCAGAGTATCTTTTATATGTTTTTCAAAAGAATCCGTTTTAGCGATTACCGTAGCAATCCCACCTTGAGCACGATTGGTATTGGTATCCTTCTCTCCTTTTTTGGTAACAATGGCAATCTTGGCTTTGGGATTATTCTCAACAACTTTGAGGGAATAAAAAAGTCCGGCAATACCGCTACCAATCACTAAATAATCATAATGTCGTTCCATCAAAGAACCTGCTTTTGTAATTTTAATTTTTCTAACAAATATGTAATCAATTCATCAACCTCGGGATTTAGTTCCACATCGAGATTAAGATAATATATTTTTCGGTTAAAATCAAAGTCTCCGATTTTCACCCAATCTTTGCCGGTGGTAAGGATTAAATCAGAATTATATCGGTCAGCCATTTCTTTTATATCAAATAATAATTTACTATCATATCGCTGATGATCATTTAATTCCCAAGCATAATCAAGATTAGCTCCAAGACTTGTCACTTGTTGCTTCAAATTATCAAAACTACCAACCCCGGCAAACAAAAATACCCTTTTATCACGAAGATAATTAACGGGCTTATTCTCTTTTAAGCCAATCAACTCACTTGATTTATAGTATGCGTGAAAATATTTTGCTCGCTCGTTAATCGACCTAAATCTTTTGAACCAATCTGATTTGTTTTCAGAAATATCTGAATGCGTTAAAATGACAATATCAGCCCTTCTTATCGAAGATAACGATTCCCTTAATATCCCGTAGGGAAACAGCTTATACAACTTATCGGAAACGGCGGCATTAAAAGTAACGATATCAATATCCCGCACTAATTTAAAATGCTGAAACCCATCATCGACAATGATTAAATCTACCTTTTTCTTTTCAGATAACACTTGAGCCGCTTTCGTTTTAACAGAATCAACGGAAAAAACAGCATTCGGTAGCATTTGCGCCAAAAGTTTGACTTCGTCACCAATTACATCAGCCGATTTATTTTGCATTTCATAGCCCGGCAAGACAAAAGATTCCTTCGCCCTCCGTCCATAACCCGATGATATGATACCAACTTTAAATCCTCGCTTCAACAATGATTGAGCCAACAAAGCCACCAAAGGCGTTTTACCGGTGCCTCCCATTGATATATTACCCACGCTAATAACCGGAAGGGATAATTTCACCGAGGGTTTAGAAAAAAACTTTTTTAAAAATAATAGCAACAAATATAAATAGGAACTTAACCAAAGGAAAAAGGCTAATAATCCCCAAAGAGAATATCGTTTCCGCCTTAAAATCTTTTTCCAGAATCGCTCAAGCATCATTTAATTTCTTTAATAGATATTCACCTATTGTAGCTGTGGGTGATTTTTTGAGTTCGTTTTCTGTTTTGGTATTGTAAATAATTTTACCCAAGTATACTCTTTTTATTATGGAAAACAACTTTTCTTCGGAATTCACCATAGCGCCATATTTATTTTTGATAATATAATCCGCCGCTTCTTTGACATTATAAATAGATGGTCCAAAAACAACGGGACATTTCACCCAAACCGGTTCTAAAAGATTATGCCCCCCAATATCGACTAATGTTCCCCCCACAAAAGACAGATTGGCTATGGCATAAAGCCGGTTTAAAATCCCCATACGGTTAACCAAAACGACTCTTTCCCCATTGCCGGAATCGTCAATCATCCTATAAGTAAGACCGCTATTATCTAAAAGAGATTTAACTTCTTCCATCCGTTCCAAATGACGAGGAGCAATAATCATCGTAATTGGTACTTTTTCAGCCAACAATCTTTTAAAAATATTCGTCATAATAACTTCTTCATTTGGTCGGGTAGAACCCGCCACGAACAAAAAACTTTCCTGTTCAAGAGCAAATTCTTTTTTGATTTGAATAATCTCTTCCTGCGAATATTTTACAAGGGGAGCATCGAATTTCATATCACCAACAATAGATGCTTTTAACCTTTTAACACCAAAGTACAAATACCGATTAAAGTCTTGTTCTGTCTTAAAGAAAAAATAATCGTATTTCTCTAAAACTTTTTTAAAGAAATTCCGCAATAACTTATATCTGTGAAAAGCTTGTGGCGACATCCGCGCATTTATGATGACAACCGGGATTTCTCTCTTTGATATTTCATCAATAAGAACAGGCCAGATTTCCGTTTCCGCAATCACTAAAATTTCCGGAGCGATGGCATCGACAGTTCTTTTAATCGCTTTTTTAGCATCTATGGGGAAATAAGAAAAAGTAACATTAGGGGAGGCGTAAAGCTTCAAGGCGGTATTAAAACCCGTTTTGGTCATAGTGGTGATATGAATTTTAATATCTGGTTTTCTTTCTTGCAGATAATTTATCAAATAACCAATAACGCGCACTTCTCCCACCGAGGCGGCATGAATCCAAATATGGGTCGGTGCCGAGGGGGGAATCAAACCCAACCTTCCCTGCCATAACCTATTCCCCTTCAAAACCTTCACTTTACCCACAAGGAAACTAAAAAGATAAACGATAGAAGCAATTCTTTTATATAGCCAGAACATAAATAATAATCAAAGTTTTAAAAATTCATAGATTAGTTGTGCAGCGCGTTGCGATGCTCCTTTTCCACCCAGCAACTGCGGAACTTGATTCAATCTTTTCTTTACCGATTCAAAATATTGAGAATTATTGTAAAATTTTTCCAATTCCAAAAACATTTTTTCCGCATTGGCGTCATATTGAATCAATTCCGGAACAACTTTTTCATCAAGGGTTAAATTCACTAAAGCGATTTTATCCAATTTAAGCAAATAGCGAGCAATCCAGTAAGTTAAAAAACCCGTCTTATAAACCACCACCATAGGTCTGCCGATTATAGCCGTTTCCAAGGTGGCGGTACCGGATGCGGTTAAAACAAGCTGGCTTTCATAAATCGTTTTGTAAGGGCTGTCATAACCGATGGTAATATTATCATCGCTGTAATTTTTCAGATACTTATCATAATCAAAAAGTCCCCTTATTCCCGTAACAACCGTTTTCGTATTATATTTGTTATTAAATTTTTTGGCTGTTTCCAGCATCGGTGAAAGCATCAGTTCAATTTCTTGCTTTCTAGAACCGGGCAATAAAGCTATTTGTTTTTTTTGTGAAATCGGCGAAGAGATATATTCCTTAGGAATTTCTTCCAAAAGATAATGCCCTACGAAATGACAGTTTGTTCCATAGGAAACAAAAAACTTTTCTTCAAAGGGAAGGATTAAGAGCATCAAATCCACCACTTCCTTGATAGTTTTTACTCTTTTTTTACCCCACGCCCAAACCTGAGGGGAAATATAATAAATAATGGGAATACCAAGAGACCTAACTCTTTTTGCCAAGCGAAGATTAAACCCGGGATAATCCACCAAAATTATTGCTTGTGGACGCCGCTTTTTGATTTCTTCTGTACAATGTTTAAGCAAACGAGAAAAAAAACGGAAACGCTTGGCGACTTCCCAAAAACCAATTACCGCCAAATCCTCAGGCTCTGCCAGTTGTAATTGCCCCAAAGCTTTTAGCTTTGACCCTCCCAAACCAAAAAAATTACTTTGAGGATACAACTTCTTTAATGATGCTACCAGTTTGGCGCTGGCATTATCACCGGAAAGGTCGCCTGCCGATAAGAATATGGAAGGCTCTTCCATCTATATCGATTCCACTTTCAACATCCGGTCTATGGAACCGGTACCTATTTTTTCTATCTCCAAAGCCACACGCAAAGCTTCGCTGGCTTTTTCCAAAGTAACCGCTACGGGATTATCTTCGATAACTGCCACAAGAAAATTCTCAAGTTCCGCTTTCAACATATCAATATTATTATCTTCTTTTTGGAGATATGTAATGTTCTTCCCCGATTTACCCAAAGGGATACTGAAACCTTCTTCATTATCACTATTTGCCAATTTATATATATCAGCACGTTTTTTAGCCAAATCCAAAGAGAAATAACCCGATTTCTGGAAAATGCGGAGTTTTCTCATCGGCTTGAGTGAAATTCTGGAGGCGGTGAGATTGGCAACGGCACCATTTTCAAAAGTAAGTCGAGCATTGGCGATATCCGCCTGTTCGGAAACAACTGCTACCGCCGAAGCGTGAATATCAACAATGGGAGCGGAAATGAAATTTAAGACCAAATCAATATCGTGAATCATCAAATCGAGAACAACAGCGACATCGGTACCCCGCGGGTCAAAAGCCGCCAAACGATGGGCTTCAATAAACGCCGGTCGGATATCATAGCTATCAAGAGCTGTTACCGCCGGATTGTAACGTTCTATCTGTCCCACAGTCACTTTAATATTTTTCTGACGGGCAATGTCTTGCAACTTCTGGGCTTGCTCAAAACTCAAAGTAACCGGTTTTTCTATTAAGCAATGGATCCCTTTTTCAATCAAAATGGAAGCGATATCATAATGGGCTGATGTGGGCACGACAATAGAAACAACCTCAACTTTTTCCGCTAATTTCTCAAGAGATTCAAAAGCCTCTATTTTATATTGAGCGGCAAAATTTTTTGCTTTTTCTCTATCGATATCAAAGATACCAATAAGTTCCGATTGAGGGAGTTGAGCCAGCCATTTCAAATGATGTTGCCCCAAAGCACCAACTCCGACCACCGCGGTTTTAACCTTATTCATAAATATCCTTTTCAAACATTTAATTTTGAAGAAAGATAATGCGCCTTGGCACAAGAATAAAGAATATTCTGGAAATTATTTTGAAAGAAATGATAACAAGATTTTTACCGAACAGCTAATTGCAGTTTTTTTATTGTTCTGGCAGGTCTTGCTCACCGAAGGTTAGCGTGACCCGACATTTAAAAATGATGGCTATTGTTATTTCACAATTTTAATAATCTGCTTAAACTCATCCCCTTCGGCAACTTTTAGCATTTCAAAAAGGGACATCTCAACACTGGTTATTTGAGCTTGGGAATCTTTCATTTTTTCCAAGCCCAAGTGATAATTATCCTCTATTCGCGATGAAACCGCATCACGCACCACATAAACTTCAAAACCTTCTCTTATCAAATCAATTACCGTTTGATAGACACAAATATGAGTTTCAATTCCGGTTACAATTACTTGTTTACGGTTTAAGGAACGCAGATGATTCATAAATGTTTCATCACCGCAACAACTGAAAGTTTTTTTAACGAATGGTTTTAAATCTTTTAAGGCTTCTTTTATTTCGGGAGCTGTTTTTCCCAATTTATCCGGGAGTTGTTCGGTCCAGATGATAGGAATATTAAGAACTTTAGCTCCTCGAATCATTCTAATTATATTTTGAAACAAAGTTTTCTGGTTATGCATCAAGGTTGCCAATTTCCCTTGAACATCAATAACCAATAAAACGGCATTATCTTTAGTAAGCATTTCTTTCTCCTCTAAGTTTTGACAGAACAGTTACTACCGGTCATTCTCGTGAAAACTAAAGACCAAGTCACTCCCTTGCGCAGGAATGACATTTTCATTTCTCCGTTATATTAAAGAGAATACTCTTTTAAAATTCAATTATATTATTTAACAATCCCTCTTTGAGAATGTTCAAGGAAGATTAAAATTTCCTGAACTTCGGGACTCAAATCAATTTCGTTTTTGATTCTTTCCACAGCTTGCGAAGTATTGAGCTTGCTAAAGAATAGAATTTTGAAAGATTTTTCAAGGTTACGAATAACTTCTTTGGTGAATCCCCGTCTTTTTAAACCAATTATATTTATCCCGATAACTCGCAAAGGATAACCGGCTACCAGAGCATAAGGGCAAACATCCTGTTGAACTCTAAAACCGCCGCCAATCATAGCATGAGCGCCAATTTTGACAAACTGATGTACGGGCAATACTCCGCCTAAAATAGCAAAATCTCCAATTTCGATATGACCGGCAAGATTCACCGAATTAGCCATAATAACATTATCACCAAGGATACAATCATGAGCAATATGGGAATACGCCATCAATAAACAATTTTTGCCAACTGATGATTCCCCATGCGCCACTGTTCCGCGATTAATGGTGGCATACTCTCGAACCGTTGTCCCGTCACCGATGACAACACGTGTTTCCTCGCCGCCAAATTTCAAGTCCTGAGGTTCGGTGGCAATGACCGCACCATGGTGTATGTTAACATTTTCCCCGATAACAGCACCGTTGGCAATTAACACCGAAGAAGCAATCTTCGTTCCTTTACCAATTGTTACTTTATCTTCAATAATGGTATAGGGACCGATAGAGACATTGACATCAAGATTAGCTTTGGGAGATACAATCGCCGAAGAATGAATATTACTACTCATCTATCCATCACCATAGCCATAAAGTCAGCGTTAGCCACCAAATTATCATCGACAAAAGCTTCCCCCGACATTTTACAAGTATTACGTCGAAAAGCATGCATCACCAGTTCAAAACGAAGCTGGTCTCCGGGAGTGACCGGTTTGCGAAATTTTGCATTATCTATGGTCATAAAATAAACCACTTTTGATTCCGGATTTTCAATAGCATTCAACAGAAGCACTCCCCCCGCTTGTGCCATAGCCTCCAAAACCAAAACCCCGGGCATAATCGGGTGACCGGGAAAATGTCCTTGAAAAAAAGGCTCGTTAATAGTTACATTTTTTATGGCTGTGACTTTTTTCCCCGGTTCTATATCAATAATCCGATCAATAAGCAAAAAAGGGTAACGGTGAGGCATAATTTTCAATATGGCATTGATATCGAAAAAAACTTCACTCTTCTTGGTAGCATACATATTAGCAATCTTTTTCTTTTTATATAGCTGACGCATTCTTTTAGCCAACTCCACATTGGCTTTATGTCCCGAACGAGCGGCTAAAACATGACCTTTAAAAGGGACACCGATTAAAAACAAATCACCCAACAAATCCAAAGTATTGTAGCGCACAGGCTCGTTGTAAAATCTTAAGGGGATATCATTGATAATACCGGTTTTGCCAACATAAGCTTTTTCCTTGAGATTCAACGCCTTACGAATACGGTCTACCTCTATCTGCCCCAAATCGGAGTCATAAATAACAACAGCGTTGTCCAATCCTCCGCCTTTGATAAGACCGGCTTCTTTGAGCATCTCCACTTCGGATAAGAAACAGAAAGTACGCGCGGGAGCGAATTCATCAACAAATTCTTTTTCCAAATCAACTAAGGAGGTATATTGAGTACCCAAAGCCGGACTTTTATAATCAATCATAAAGGTAATACGGAGATCGTTGGAAGGAGTGACGACTAAATCCACTCCTCTTCCTTTTTCGCTGTAAGCCATGGGGGTATCAATTTCCAGATATACTTTGTCAGCTTCTTGTTTTTCAATCCCTGCTTCCAAGATTTTGTCCACATAAGGCTTAGCCGAACCATCTCCGATAGGCGGTTCATTACCGTTTAATTCCACTATCATATTATCCAATTGAAGTCCTGCAAAGGCAGCCAAAACATGCTCTACCGTGTGAACAACAGCTTCTCCGTTTTGCAAAGTGGTTCCACGGGAGATATCTACCACATGATCAATATCGGCGATTACCGAAGGTTTATTCGGTAAATCGGCGCGGACAAATCTGATGCCGCTGTCGGGAGGAGCCGGTTTAAAGGTCATCTTACATTGATTGCCGGTATGTAAACCAATACCCGTTAAAGAAGCTTCTTTTTTTATTGTACGTTGTTTTTTATACATAAGCTTTTAATATTAAAATGATTAAACTTTTCGGATTATACTAACAACTACGCTTCAACTCAAGTATTTTTTAAATAACAAAAACATATTTACCGGTAAACAATTGATATTAAAAGCCATAAACCGTTAACCTTATGGGAGTCAATTATTCATTTCTTTTGTCTGTTTTCATCTTTATATTTCTTTTAAAGACTTTACCTGTCGCAGTTTACGAAACAAAGAGATGTATTCTTTCACCATTATTTCCTCAGCTTCGGAAAGCCCTTCCATCATCGGGATACCAATTTTTAAAACCGCTCTGACCATATCGGAAGTGGTGCGGTCATATTTTTTAGCCAGAGTTTTAAGCTTTTCCTTTAATTCATAAGACACAAAGATATTTAAACAGTGTTCTCCGCGCACTTTTTTAACCGATGGTTTGTTTTCGCTCATAATTGTCTCCTTTTTAGATGTTTATAGTCAAATCTGATTATCATTTATTATATGGTATTTTTCATGACCCACCAAAATTTGGGGGGTTGAGATTTTTATGCCATATTTAGTTTTCAAAATTTGTATAATAGATTTCCATGTTTGAGATTTATCACGATTTTTTATAATGTCATTAATTTCTTTTAAATGAGGT
>Ga0114931_10011735_pt1 | contig 10319 bp, 5 predicted proteins | sample 2SBtaG_FD_89579 | JGI IMG/M metagenome (GOLD analysis project Ga0114931, IMG submission 89579) | Deep subsurface microbial communities from Kolumbo volcano to uncover new lineages of life (NeLLi) - 2SBTROV14_V59a metaG | ecosystem: Environmental > Aquatic > Marine > Volcanic | place: Kolumbo... | reverse complement strand
ACTCCGGGACATGGTGGCGATGCCGCCCCTTCGCAGACGATTTCGGAGTTCTGGTCGCAAGTAAAAAATAACCGACGCCGGTAGTTCGTCCACCAGCACCAACCGATCCACCCGGTCGGCAAGCTGGTTGACTCGCCGCGCCAATTCGTATTGCGTGTGTTCCTTCGCCAGCGCTTGCAAGGGCCAGGTGGTCAGCATGACAAACATGAGGGCAACCCAAACAGTCCCACAGGAAAACGCGGGCCAGATTCTTCCCCGCTGAAACAGGTAGAATCCCGCCGCCGTCATGGATGCAGCCAGCCAGGCCACCCACCAGGCTGCCCGGGGAGTCGGCATGTGGGCGGCCCGATGGAGCACAACCAGGGCAGCCATGGGCGTAACACAACCCAGGGCGGATAGAAGGCGAAAATTCCAACCAATCGCACGTTGGATCGCCGGCGCGAGGGTTGCTGCTTGAAATTGCTTGATGGTCACCCCGGCCGCAATCGCAATCAGTGGAAACAGGGGCAACGCATAGGTCAGCAGCTTGGAACCTGCCAGCGACAAAAAAAGCAGACCCCCACAAAAACAGCAGGCCAGCAACAGATCGGCTTTGGTCTCGAGTGACTTATGCCCGGATCGGCGCCAACGCCCATTCGCGATCCAAGCCAGTGCGTAGGGTGTCCAGGGCATGGCCCCGAACAGCAGAATTGGCAGGTAATAATACCACGGTTCCCCACCGTGGTGTTGCGACACGGTGGCGTAGCCGAGGAAATGGCGCTCAATAAAGTAGTAATACAAGTATCCCGGAGAGGCCCATTCCATGGCCAGAAACCAGGGACTGGCCAGCAAAGCACCACCCCCAAGAATTAGCCCATGCCTGATCACGAGCGACCAGGTCAGCGCGCGGGCCAGCACCAGATAGAGGGTGTATCCTACCGACAGGATGGCAATCCCCAGAAGGCCCTTTGTCAAGATGGCCAGAGCTACCAATACGGCCGCTCCCACCCCGTACCAGGCGCGCCGCCGCCCCGGATTCGCTGGTGGGCGTTCCATCTCCCAAAGACAAAGCAGCAACAGGGTGGTCCAGGGGACGGCCGCGACATCATGAACGGCAAATTGTGCCAATGATAAGGGGATGGCCAGCGTGAGCGACACCAGGATAGTGATTGCCGCCGTCGTGGCATCGTACAGACGCCATGCCAGCAGTCCGGTGGCGAGCACGCCCAGCAGAGCAAACATCAGCCCTGGCAACCGGACGGCCCCTTCCTGCATGCCAAACATCCGCAGGGATAAGGCCTGAGCGGCAAAGAACAGGATGGGCTTGTCACGAAAAGGTTCGCCCAGGTAGCGCGGAATGATGTAGTCGCCCTCTTCGACCATCTGCTGCGAGATGGCCGCATGCAGACCTTCGTCGGGGTCCAGCAGAGGGGTTGGCAAAAAAAGGGGATAAATGTAGATCAAGCCTACGCAAAGTGCGATCGCGCTGACAATCCATCTCTTGTCGCGGGGTGTCATAATGGAAAAGTATCCTTACAGAAAAGCATTTTCCTTCACCTGGCACAATGAAGAACAGCAGTAAAGCCATCTTCAAAGGCAACGGTCATCAGGAGCAAATCGCTTCCTCGCGCATGTTCGGGCTGGAGAAGGTGACTTGCCGATTCAGGGGGCCGTACTGTACCCGCGATGCGTTGGATCCCGCCAGCCCAATTGGTGGGCGCCCGCTTAAAATGCTTAAAATGGGTGCAGGATAACAGGATATTTCATCGACTGCCGTAAAAGCCCGTTCCCTTGCCCAAGGATGAGAACGGCCCCAAGGATGAAAGAGAATGGAGGAAGATATGCCTTGTAGAAATGGGCAATTCGGTAGGCTATACTGCCCAATGCTGTTTGGTACGACTATTGCGCAGACTGAGCAAGGTTATCCTCCATTGTCCGGGTAGGAAGGCCGCACGCATATGCGTTTCAAATCTATGGCATCCTGGATGCTTGCAATGGACCTTTTGAATGTCAAAATACTCCTGGATTCCGGCAGACCAACCTCGCCGCAACGAATGGTCCGGTTGAGGAGTTTTTGGCTTTGCAGCCAGCTGATGATAGCCGTGCTGGCCGTGACTCTCCGAGCGCATGCGGACCAGCCAAGCCTCGAAGCTACAAATTTCTGGTCCTACCGACCCGTCCAGGTGCCGCCTATTCCAGCCGTAAAGAGGGCGGACTGGTGCCGCAATCCAATCGATCATTTTATCCTGGCCCGCCTGGAAAGGGCCGGACTCGCACCCGCCGGCCGGGCGAGTCGCGTCACCTTGTTGCGGCGGCTGCACTATACCCTCACGGGCTTGCCACCTACCCCCGAAGAGGTGCGAGCGTTTCTTGCGGATCGATCGCTCGATGCCTACCAACGGGTTGTCAATCGGCTATTGCAATCACCCCACTATGGCGAACAGTGGGCCCGCCACTGGCTCGATCTGGTGCGCTATGCGGAAACCAACAGTTTTGAGCGCGACGCGGCCAAGCCATATGTCTGGCGTTATCGGGATTATATCATTCGCGCGTTCAACGAAGACATGCCTTATGACCAATTCATCCGTATGCAGTTGGCTGGCGATGAGTTGAAGGAAACAAGCCCAGCTTCCATTATCGCCACGGGCTATTACCGGCTGGGTTTGTGGGACGATGAGCCGAGCGATCCGCAACGGGCCTACTTTGACGGTTTGGATGATATCCTGACGACGACCAGCCAGACGTTCTTAGCAATGACCATCAACTGCGCCCGTTGCCATGACCACAAAATCGATCCTATTCCGCAGGTGGACTACTACCGGATACTGGCCTTTTTTAGCAACATCAAGCATTATGGTAAGCGCTCTCCCACTTCAGTAAACGCCAACTCGGTCCGGCAGATATCCCACGACGGGCAACCGATTTTGGCATTATGCGTCAAGGAACGGGGCCGGCAGCCTCCTGAAACTTTTGTGTTGGAGCGTGGAAACCCCCTCGCTCGGGGCAAAAAAGTAGAGCCCGGTTTTCCCTCGATTTTCTCTCCCCCTGCCCCGCGAATTGTTTCCCCAGCCCATGGCGAATCGACCGGCCGCCGGTTGGCCCTGGCCAACTGGATTGCCAGCCGCGAAAATCCGCGGACCGCAAGGGTGCTGGTCAATCGGTTGTGGCAGTTTCAGTTAGGCCGCGGCCTGGTGCGGACTCCGAACGATTTTGGGTTGGGAGGGAGCCGGCCTTCGCACCCGCTTTTGCTCGATTGGCTGGCTGGTGAGCTGATTCGAGGGGATTGGAAAATTAAACGATTACAGCAACTCATCGTGATGTCCAATACTTTCCAGATGGCTTCAACCGCCACGGCAACCACTCAGTCGAAAGATCCGGCCAATGAGCTGCTCGGACATTATCCCATGCGGAGGTTGAGCGCCGAAGAAATTCGCGATTCAATCCTGGCGGTGAGCGGCCAATTGAATGCCCGGGCCATCGGTGGACCCAGCGTCTACACGATCATGCCGCAGGCTGTATTGGCCGGCCAATCACGGCCCGGTGCCGGTTGGGGTGTTTCTCCTTTGGATCAACGCAATCGCCGCAGCTTGTATATCCACAGCAAACGTTCGTTGATCCCTCCTTTACTGGCCAGTTTTGACTTTGCCGACACCGACGCGACTTGCCCGGTTCGTTTCACCACGACGCAACCAACTCAGGCACTGGCGATGCTCAACAGTCCATTTATTGAACGCCAGGCACAACATTTTGCCGAATCTTTGTCACGCCAATCGACTGGCGTGTCCGGACAGGTCCGCACGGTACTTTGGCGAATCTTGCAGCACGAACCGACTACGGCAGAAATTCGCCAGGGGACCCGCTTGATCGAGTCGCTCCAGCGGCAGGATCGGATGAGCGCCCGCGATGCGCTGAAAGCCTTTTGTCTGGTCGCGCTGAATTTGAATGCGTTTATCTTTATCGATTAGTTGGACCGGGATGATACCCATCCCCACATGCAGACAGACGCCATGAATCCGAACAGCAACCAACCTTCCAAACGACATTCAACCCTGCGGCAGTTTTGCGGACGGACGCGGCGCGAGTTTCTGTGGCAGTCGGGAGCCGGTTTTGCTGGTGTCGCCCTGGCAGGGCTGCTGGAGGATCCTGGATTTCTGGCGGGCCAGCAAGTCCGAGCCGATGGGGTGACACCCTGGCACAACCCACTGCAGGCTAAGCCGGCGCCCCTTGCCGCCAAGGCCAAAGCGGTCATTTTTCTGTTCATGTATGGCGGTCCGAGCCATCTGGACACCTTCGACTTCAAGCCGGCCCTGCAAGGAATGGAGGGCAAAACGGTTCAGGTCAAAACGTTTGGACGGGGTGGCCATAAAAATGAGGGGCGGATTGTCGAACCCCGCTGGAGGTTCCATCAGTATGGTCAATCGGGGGCCTGGGTTTCGGACCTGTTTCCCAATCTGGCTACCTGTGTCGACGACATCGCTTTTATCAAATCGGTGACCACCGATTCGCCGATTCACGGATCGGCTATTCTACAAATGAACTCTGGCCGGATACTCAGCGGAAGTCCCTGCCTGGGATCGTGGTTGAATTACGGACTGGGCACGGTGAGTGAGGATCTGCCGGGCTTTGTCGTGATGCTCGATCCGCGTGGCGGGCCAATCAGTGGGGCAAAAAACTGGAGTAGCGGCTACATGCCCGCCACCTACCAGGCCACCGTGGTGAATGCTCAAGGAACGCCGATACTCAACCTGGATCGTCCCGCCTGGTTATCGGACGCGGCCCAACGCAAACTGATTACATCAGCCCAAGACTACAACCGGCGACACCTGGCCGCACATGGCGGAAACAGTAATCTGCTGGCGCGAATCGCCAGCTATGAACTGGCCTACAAGATGCAAAGTGAAGCACCCCAGGCTACCGATCTGGCTCAGGAATCGGACGAAACTCTGCGGATGTATGGGATTGGTGATTCGCATTCCGGCCAAACACCGATTTCCGCCCCTTTCGGCCGGCAATGTTTGATGGCCCGACGCCTGGTCGAGCGAGGGGTGCGGTTTGTGCAGATTTACTCCGGCGGCAACCATAACGATGCCAATTGGGATGCCCATGGCAATTTGGAAACCAACCACAATTTGCACGCGGCCGAAACCGACCAGCCCATCACCGGATTGATTCGGGATCTCAAACAACGGGGCCTGTTCGACGAAACCCTGATCGTCTGGGGTGGGGAGTTCGGCCGGCAGCCGACCGCAGAATACGCAAAGGGGACCGGCCGCGATCACAACGCCTATGGTTTTACCATGTGGATGGCTGGCGGTGGAATCCGAGGTGGTGTCACGGTGGGAGCGACCGACGAACTGGGCAGTCGGGCCGTGGTAGATCCCTACCCGGTCAAACATCTTCACGCCACCATTTTGTACCAGATGGGTATCGACCCCGACCGTTTGACCTTCTTCCATGGCGGCCTCGATCAGAGTCTGGTGGGGGTGGAAGGCGCCGAACCGATTCGGGCGATTTTGTAAGTGATTCCCAAGGGGGCCAGTCGCGTTTCAATGTGGAGGTTCTTTGCTCTTCACCGCACCGGGGGCTTCGAGGAGCAACACCCAGTCATGGTCCGTCTTGGGTGCCGGGCAGTGCCACGCACCGCGAGCCGAGGCTTTGACAGGCCCGATGGTCTTGTACTGCCCCGTGACCGGATTGAAGGATGAGGCCGTATAGGAAACGTCCGGCTCCAGCTTCTGGACAAGAATGGGCAACGAATCAAGCGCATAGACGACGCGGATCTCGCCTGCAATCCCCGTGGCGTAAGGCTCGGCCAATGGCTGCGGCGGCGTGGGCGATCCCTTGGTAGCAGACCGCCTCGGGTGATCCCAGGTAGCCCACTCGGGATGCGGCTGGAAATGATACCAGGCATAGCGCTCAAATAGCTGCTTGGCCCAGGCGACCTGTTGCGATCCGGGCCGGCGCATGGCTTCGTCCCACGGGATGCTACCCCAGCTTCGCCCGTGCGGCGAGGGGCCATAGGGTTGGTCGCGCCGGTTGACCTGCCAAATGCCATTGGCACCATAGGTGCTTCCGGCGACGCCATTGTTCATGACACAAGCCCAGAACATAAGTCGCGATGCGCTGCTGGGTAGAATGCCGTCCTCTTTTCGTTCGTAATGCCTCCACTCGTTCAGATCGAGTCCATCGTAACTAGACTCTCCGCTGATGACGGGCATTCGGGGCTTGGCTGCATAGGCCCGGCGCACGTTGGCGACCACTTTGTTCACGCCGTCCCGGAAGGTGTGTCCCGTCTGCAGCATGTCGAAATCGAGCACGTTCGGGTCCTCAACCGTATCGCGGGCCGAGCGGCTGGGGTGGTTGGTAATGATTCGATCAAACGGATCGACTTCTCGTATATAGCGGATCACCTTGGTCCATTCCACTTTTTGTAGCGCGGACTGCTGGGCCCTGTCTTCCCGCCTGGTTAGGTAATTCGGCATGGTACACTCGCCCGCGGCGACCCAAACCACCGGCAACGCGCCGTAACGGGCGATCAGGGTGCGCCAATGCTGTTTCATTTTTTCCGTGCCCATGCGTGGCAGATGGTAACCCCATGCGCCGACAATGCAAGGCACCAAACCTTGGTCCGCCAAATAGAGGAGCCGCCGGTCGGCGAAGTCAAAATACTCCGGGTTTATTCGCGAGTAGTCTTTGGTCCATGGCCAGCCGAATTCGTTGTCGCCGCGTGAATCGAACGGTTCCATGTCCGGGTACAAGCCGGCAACGATCTGAATCACGTTGAAGCCTTTTTTCTTGCGATCCGCGGCAAGCGTTTGGAACTCGTCGGGCCAGTGCAAGCGACCGCACAGACCCATCCACCAGGTGTCTCCCAGCCAGAAGAACGGGGTACCGTCCGCATGGGCGAAATGGCGCCGGTCGTCGGCGATTCGAATGGGACCGTGCTCGTAAAGCCGGTTGTTGCCCTGATAGGGAACCACTTCGATCTCACCCGAAATGCCATGCAGGCCGGCATCGTCCTCCACCGAACACTTCGAGACAAACGTGTGTTTGCCGACGACAGGGGAGGCGTAACGTACTTTCCAAATGTTGCCACCCTGCCAAAATGCGGGCACTCGCAGTGTTTTGCCTTGGGGGTTCGTAAAGAGCACATCCACCGTCAATTCGTTGAATGGGTGATTGTAGGTTTTGGTTGAAGTCAACGCGAATTCAAACAGGCGATTCGCTTCAACCCGGTTCGCCGCTAGGGTTGGACCGCCCGCTCCGAGTTGGCAAAGGGCAAGAAGGATTGATACGGCTGTTAATGTGGCATAATGATTCATGGGAGATCTCCAAAACCAAAAAAGTGCTTCCGTGCCAAGATCGAACGCCCCAGGCGAGCCGGTACGATTGACGACAGCCGCGAGCCCTTCGATAATGGGGGGCCTCCCGTCCGCCACAGGACACCCCAACCCGGAGACGCGAACCATGAAACATTGCCCACGACCTCAGCGCGACGCCCAACCCAAGGCGTCCGCGGCCAGCCGGCGCGGATTCCTGAAAACGGCCGCCGCGACCGCGACCGCGGCGGTGACCGGCGCACCGCTGATTGTGCCCCACTCAGTCCTGGGCGCCAATGCTCCCAGCAATCGCATCCATCTGGCCGTCATTGGGCTGGGAACCCGGGGCCTGCCCGACCTGAAGGTATATCTGAAAAACGAGGATGTCCAGGTACTGGCACTGTGCGACGTGAATCGGGCTAGCGCCGGTTATCGGGATGAAACGACCGTGATGGGACTCGAACCGGCCCTGAAGGTGGCTACCGACCACTACGCGGCCAGGCAGCGGTCGGGAACGTTCCATGGGGTCGACAGCACCGGCGATTTTCGCCAGATCCTCGACCGCAAAGACATCGACGCGGTGGCCGTCGTGACACCCGACCACTGGCACGCGGTGATGACCATCATGGCGGCCGAGGCGGGTAAGGATATCTATTGCCAGAAACCGCTCACGCTCACCATCGGCGATGGCCAGGACATGATCCGGGCGGTTCGTAAGCATCAGCGAATATTGCAAACGGGCAGCCAGTGGCGCTCGAACGCGCGGGTCCGTTTTGCCTGCGAGCTGGTCCGCAATGGCTACATCGGCCAGCTCAAGACGATCCGTACCACAATCTCTTTGAACAACAAGCAGGGCCCCGGACCGGGCTGGCAGCCGATGCCGGTCCCGGCGGGCTTTGACTACCCGATGTGGCTGGGGCCCGCGCCGCAAGCTCCCTACCACAAGGACCGGTGCATTTACAAGTTCCGCTTCAACCTCGATTATTCGGGCGGACAAATCACCAACATCGGCGCCCACGCCCTGGACATCGCCCAACTGGGCAACGGCACCGAACGAACCGGCCCCGTCGAAGTGGAGGGACTGGCCGCTACCTGGCCGCCCAAGGGGAGCCTGTTCACCACGGCCCTGACGTCAAAATTCCGGCTCAAGTACGCCAATGGGGTGGAACTGATCTGTGAAAGCATTCCGCCTTACTTCAGCACGCGGTTTGAGGGGACCGAAGGCTGGGTTGAGTTTACCAGCAAAGGCTTAAATACCTCTCCCAAGTCGTTGGCCACGTTGACCCTGAAGCCCACCGACATGCGTCTGCCCGTCTCCAACCCGGCCCGCACGGTTGCCAAACCGGGCGATTACTACGCCGATCATGTCCGCAATTTCCTGGACTGTGTCAAGTCGCGGGCGGAGCCGCTGGAACCGGTGGAAGTTGGCCACCGCACGGCCAGTTTGTGCCACCTGGGCAACATTGGCCTCCAGCGGATGAAACGGCTCACCTGGGATCCCGAAGCCGAACGGTTTATCGGCGACGAGGCAGCCAACGCCATGCTCCGGCGTCCGCGCCGCACCGACTGGAAAACCGGCTAGAGCCGAATGAGCAATCAACACACCGCCACCAGTCGTGAAAAGTATTGCAGCAACCAATGAATCGTCCCTCGCCTGGGCAGTGCTGTTGCTCATGCCTTGGCTGCCGTTGGCGGCAAGAGGGGCCGGACCGCCAGGGGTGACCGTCGACCGGGCCGGCCATCTGGCTCAATACGGACAGCCTGTCCGGGCGATTGGGGTCAATTACTTCAGTGCGTTTCTGCGTACGCTTCGTGGTGGCAAGGGTACGCAAGGCAGTACGGATACGTCGTATGACGAGGGCTTCCGAACCCTTGCCCAATACGATATCCCTTTCGCCCGATTTGCCGCCACCGGGTTTTGGCCTGCCGACATGCGGCTTTATCAGGAGGACCGGGAACAATATTTTCGTCGACTCGACGCGGTGGTGGAATCCGCTCGGCGTCATGGCGTGGGGCTGATTCCCTCGCTGTTCTGGCACAATTCGCTGGTTCCCGACCTGGTGGGGGAGCCGTGCGATCAGTGGGGGAATCGGGCTAGCAAGACCCTCCAGTTCATGCGGACCTATGTGCGGCAAGTCGTCACCCGCTACGCCAAATCTCCAGCCATCTGGGGCTGGGAATTTGGCAATGAGTACAATTTGCGAGCCGATTTGCCAGCCGGTCCCGCCCACTGGCCGACTATCGCGGTCCGCTTGGGAACGCCCGCCGAGCGTAGCGCTCGAGACGAACTTACTAGCGACATGCTGCGAATTGCCCTGGTCGAATTTGGCCGTGAAGTTCGGCGGTACGATCCTTATCGGTTCATCACCAGTGGACACTCCCACTTGCGCCCGGCCGCGTGGCATCTCAAGATCGAACGAACGTGGACGGTCGATTCGCCTGCCCAACAACTGGAAATGCTCGCCCTGCTCCACCCCGATCCGATCAACGTCGTCAGTCTGCACGCTTATGGGGCGGATGTGGAACGAATCGAATGGGCCGGCAAGGCGGCCCAAAAACTGGGCAAACCGCTGCTGATCGGAGAATTCGGTGTCCTGGGAGAGGAAACACCTGCGACGCACCAACAGTTTCTGGGTGTACTCCACCAGGTCGAGCGGAGTGGTGCTCCCCTGGCCGCCGTCTGGGTCTTTGACTTGCCGGCCCACGAACAACGGCGGGGCAACATCAGCGGCCACAACGCACGCCGCTACCGGCTGCAAGCCATCCAAGCGGCCAACGCCCGATTGCGGCAGTGAGCTCCCACAAATAACGGGGACAGGTCCAGTACTGTTCGGCACGGCATGTGCGGCATGCCATGAGAAGGGGTTTTAGAGTGGATAGGTATAGCCACGTAGTGGCGGCATCATCTAGCCGTGGGCGTAAGCCCACGGGACTGGGTTTTTAGAAATCACCAAGCCGCGTAGCGGCGGCATCGAATAGTTAGCCGTGTATAAGGGGAAATCGATGTCACCGCTGCGCGGT
>Ga0114931_10011734_pt1 | contig 10320 bp, 6 predicted proteins | sample 2SBtaG_FD_89579 | JGI IMG/M metagenome (GOLD analysis project Ga0114931, IMG submission 89579) | Deep subsurface microbial communities from Kolumbo volcano to uncover new lineages of life (NeLLi) - 2SBTROV14_V59a metaG | ecosystem: Environmental > Aquatic > Marine > Volcanic | place: Kolumbo... | reverse complement strand
GCGCCCGCAACAGTTGCGGTTGCAGTTCGATGGCGCGGCTATAGCTGTCCCGCGCGGCGTCACGCCGGTTCAGTTCCTCCATGAGTGCGCCCAGGGCGCACCAGGTTTCCGCGCTGGGGTTGAGTTGCAGGGCGCGCTGAAAGGCGGCCAGCGCTGATTCGAAGTCCGCTTGACTGTGCAGCAACTCTCCTAGTGTGTGCCAGGTATCGGCGGCGTTGGGATTGATCTCCACGGCACTGCGTGCGTGTACAACTGCTTCCGTTGTTTGGTTCAGGGCATGCAGGCTGATGGCGAGTTGAGTGTGGGTGGCATAGGAGCGAGGTGCAATGCGCAACGCCTCGCGCAGGCTGGCCACGCTTTTTGGCAGCGTACCCTGCGCCCGGTAAAGTTGGCCGAGTCCGTTGTGGGGAATGGGGTTGGCCGGGTTGTGCTTGATGGAGGATAAAAAACTGCGTTTGGCTTCTGTAAGCTTGCCCTGTTGCAAAAGGGCAAGCCCCAGGTTATCCCAGGCTGCGAAGGCGTCGGTGCGTAACTTCACGCAGCGGCGAAAGGCCTTTTCTGCCCCTGCGAGATCCATCTGCTGGCCACGCGCCAGTCCCAGCAGAAACCAGCTTTCGGCATCCGCCGGTAGCTGTGTCACAAGGGCTTCCAGAATACGCTGTGCCTGGTTGGGCTGGCCCTGCTGGATCATCTGCTGTGCTTGTTGCTTCTGTGTCTGTGCCTGATTGGCTAAATCCGGGGTAGATGGGTTCATGTTCCTGTGTATTAATCAGTTTAAGCGGTGATTGTCAGGGGGCGGGAGCCGTTGCGTTGTGCGCGGGCAATTTCCAGTGTTCACGGAAGGCGCGGAATGTTGGGCTGTAATGTGGTTCGTGCACCTTGTCTTTCTCGAGTTTATTAGCATAGGTGTCCATATTATTTGCGATTATCGTTAACCTGTCTTTCAATGTGAGTCTACACCCCGGGTTCTCGTAATCGATGTAGATCCTGTGTGTATCGAATGGGCGCCCCATCAGAGGGGTATCCGCGGCCAGATAGTAAATGCCGATGCTGATGCGCGGGCCGGCTGCCCACTGGCTGGATCCGCTACCCCAGTGCAGCATGTTCTGGTCCCAGCCGAGGATGGAGCCGGCGCGGGCTGGAAGTGCGCGGATCCGATTCAATGGTAGGGGAATCTGCTCTGGGTTGGGGATGCCAGGCTGACCGAACTTCCTGCGCACGAAATCCTGAAATACCGAATCGTATTTGCGTGGCAGTATATAGGTACAAGAATTTGTCGTGTCGACGTCGGTGAGAGTGATCCAGGCGGTGCACAGTGTCGGCGTGCCATCGTTGCGCATATTGGTAGGTACTTGGCCACCATCGCGGTGAGGTCCCCAGCCAGCCACCTTGTCGTCCGCCTCGACGTGCCAGACCCAAAAGTCGGGCACCAGCCGATATCCCGGCTCAAGGATTGGGGTGAGCAGCCCACGCAGCCGCTGCAGGGTCTGCCAGAACTCGTCATATACAGCGGCGAATATCGGCATGATGCTTTTTTGGTGTAATTGCAAGACAAGATTGCGCAGCAACGAGGTTTCTTCTTCATCCAGTATGGGAGGGAGCTGGAAATAGCCTTCGTCGATCATCTGCTTGCGCAGGCGGGTCTGCAGTTCCGGGCTGATTTCATGGTCAATCAGCTGGTTTTCGAACGGGGTATCCGTGATGTGGAGTTCGGGCATCAGCCCATGCCAGAATGCTCTGCTTTCCAGGTCCCTCAACATTTGTTCCGCGTCGTGCATGGTGCCCTCTCCCGATACTTATTGCGTACTGCGTAATACATACACGGTGCCGGATACGGGTTTGCCATTTTCCAGGCGCAGATCACAATCAGTATCGTGTATGAGTTCGAACCCGCTGCTGGCAGCCAGCTTTTGTATATATTGTTTTGAATGCGCATGTCTACCAGACCCGCGGATCTTGAAGCCATCTCCCGGGCAGGTCTCCGTCGAGAATACGAAATGGCCGGCTGGCCTGAGCGTCATTCGTGCAGCATCGAAGGTGCCGGCCAGGTCGCCAATGTATACGAACACATCGGCCGCGATGACGATATCGTAGCTTCGTGGGAACCTTGTCATGAAGGCAGTTACGTCATCCACAGCGAGATCATCGTAGAGTTTCCGCTCATGTGCCTTATCGATCATCTTGCTGGAGAGGTCCACCCCGACCAGTCGCCTGGCCAATGGACGGAAGAGATGTGCGCACAAGCCCGTACCGCAGCCAAGATCGAGTATGTCGTAGTCTGAAGTGTTAGCCGGTAATACCGATTGCGTGGCCTTATAGATATGTTCGGGCGTGCTGTACTTGAGGCGGTCGACCAGTTCATGGTCGAATTTATCGGCGTACTTGTCGAACAAGCCCGCAACATAGTCATGGCGGTCCGCCTCGCACGCGGCCTCGTCGCCCAGCGAGGCGATATAGTATTTTGCCTCCGTCAGGTCAGCTTTCAATTGGAGCGCGGTTTTGAACGATTCGATGGCAGCCGCCTGCTCGCCTAGCTCGCACAATGATTGGCCACGGCCAAAGTGTCCTTCGAAATAATCAGGGTCAGCCGTGATCGCCTGATCGTATTCCTCCCGGGCAGCCTCGAATTGGTCTTGGCGGTACAGCACGCGCCCCAGGTTGCAGTACGAGATAGCTTGGTCGGGCTGCAATTCCACTGCCCGGCGCAGATGATGTTCAGCGGACTCGAGATGCCCAAGTTGCTCGTACAGACGCCCCAGGTTGTTGTGGATGAACGGGTTGTCCGGATACTTCTCCAGCAGGTCATGATACAGCTTGCGTGCCGGCTCGACTCGTTCAGACGCGTAGAGACAATGGGCCAGCTTTAACAGGGTCTCTGACGTGGGATGGATACGCGCGGCACGTTCGTAATGCTGGGCGGCTTCGAGATAGTGCTCCGTCTGTTGTTCCAGGTGCCCCAGTTCTACCCAGACGGGTGCATAACCGGGGGTCGATTGGCTGAGTTGGTTAAAAAGCTCGCGTGCTTGTCCGGATTCACCCAGTGCCTTGTGACACAGGGCGATATTGAGGGTGATGTCCGGAAGCTTGCCGAAGCGCTGCTGTGTTTGCTGCAAGAATTCCAGCGCTGACTGGTGCTGGCCGCTGAACAAAAGTGCCCGGCCTTTGGCCAGGTGCGCCTCGGGCAGGTTTGGTGCGGCTGCCAGGGCATGAGCGGATGAGGAAAGCGCCTCGGTGGTGTTGCCTGAATCCAGCAATACCGCGCTAAGATTGATATGTGCGGCCGGATAATCCGGCTGTTGGGCAATGGCGCCGCGATACGCTTCCGCGGCCGCTTGCAGGTCACCCATTGATTGCCGCGCCAGCCCGAGGTTGAAATGCGCGACGGCATTGCCGGGCTGAAGTTGAATCACGTTCAGACAATGGCCGGCCACGCGCGGATAATCCTGGCGCTGGGCATGGATGGCAGCCAGCAGAAAATGGACGTCAGCATTGTTGGGGTCCTTTTTGTGGGCCTGGGTGGCAGCGGACAGGGCATCGTCCAACTGGCCCTGTTCCAGAAGCTGACGAGCCTTGATTTGTAAGGCCCGGCTGCGGCCTTTCTTTGCCTTCATAAATGTAAACTGCCTGTGTAGTCGGATTGTGTCAATTGAACTGTTGTTCTCATTTTTGCCTGGCGCCAACGTCCTGATTAGTCGAGCGCCTGGCACCAGAATGTATACATCCCGATAAAGGTGTCAGTATGATCCTGCTCGAACCGGTCCCAGTTAGGGAGGTCGGTCATATTGGGGTCATCTGGAAACTGTTCCCGATAGTGCGCCTTGATGCGTGTATCCGGTAGCTCAAAGCCAACGAATCTTAATCGCTGGCGATCCAGCAGCGCTGCGAGTTCTGGCAGTGTATAGCAGCGCTCCCGGGTATGGAACAGCAGGTCGCGACAGTCACTGAGACTGTAGAAATCCAGAATTTCTGTTACCGGGTGAATGGGGTGGTCGTCAGGGAGTGACAGAATTTCGCTGCGGGCCCGACGTATGCCCTCGAGATCTGGCAGGCCGGATTCTGCCTGAAAATATTCACGTGCGGTATGAACTGCGCGTCGTGCCAGCGAACTGTAAAATCCCAGGTTCATCAGGCCGTGGGGTGCGAGCAGGGCGCGCAGGACTGACAATCCCTGTTCCGGATCGGCCATATGGTGCAGGACACCGACTGATTCGATGATATGGAAAGTCCTTCCGAGATCACCCAATTCCAGGATGTCGCCGCAATGGAACTCGATGTTACTGATGCCGAGTTCTTAAGCGCTACGTTTGGCATACGCCAGACTGCTGCGGCTAAGGTCGATGGCGGTAACGGAACAGTTGTCAAAGCGGGTGGCGGAGAGGATGGCATGTTTCCCTGTGCCACAACCTGCGATCAGGGTTTCTATGCCAGCGGTACCGAAGTCGGGTGTTGAGAAATAAGGAAATAAATCCTGCAGCACGTTAGCCATGGGGCGTGGTGTCTGAACATCCAAACTGAGCCAGCGCGGATAAGGTGATTCCTCGTACTGATCGCGGACAGATGTCGATGTGCCCGCTGTGATGCGGGTGATCTGGGATAACGCATCCTTGATCCGGCGTTCCCTGCGCGAATTGAAAATTTGCTTTTTGAGCAGTTCGGCGAGCAGTCTGGCCGCGACTTGGGAAAGCGTGCTGCTGTCCATTTGTGTTACGGAGTCGGTCAGCGGTCTGTACAGTGCCAGCAGCAGCAAGGTGAGCCATGTCCGGTTGTTGTCCGCGGTATGCTGAAGATCTATGTCAGCAGCCAGCTTTGACAGGCGATTCTCTTCGTAGGCTGTGGTTTCGAATACGAACTCAGTGTTGAAGCATTGATGGGCCAGCGCAAGCAGTTGTTCGAGGTCTTCTTGCGTTGGTCGATGCAGGAGTTGTCCGTCCGGGGATATGAAATATAGCAGTGCCGCGCGGCGATAGGCGCGCAGGCAGTATTCCAGTTCCGCTTTGGCAATAATGGTATGCGTGAGAATGCGTTCAAAAATGGTGGCCTGCTTACCACTCCATAAAACTGAAAATTCTTTGTACTTGGGCAGGTCTCCCTGTCGACAGCGTCGGCAGAGTCTGGCTATTTGTGGCGCAGACAGGATCAGGGACAGCGCGGGGCCAACCAGGTTTTGCTGATCGATGCCAGGGTCATCGAAGCAGGCCAGTAGGGCGCGCTGAAAATCGCTATTGGGAGTGAAGGTTCTTCCGCTGCTTATAATTTGTACGAAGCGTTGTAATGTGTCGCGCCTCCCTGGTTGCAGTTGTAACGCCCGCAGGCAGTGTTCCTGCGCTTTCAGCTCATTCCCGTCCGCAGCGTACAAGATGCTAAGGTTGATATGAGTCTGTGTGGACTCCGGGTTGATGGCGGTGGCCTTTTGAAGATGGACTAATCCTTCCAGGGTTCTATTTAGCACATGCAGTAATGCGCCCAGATTATTCAGGCTCTGGTAGTCATTCGGGTTAATCTCGATGGCGGTCTGGTAATGCTGGACGGCTTCGACTCGCTGGCCGGATCGTGCCAGCCGATGTGCGAGTTCGTAATGGAGTCTTGCATCACGTGGGATTTGGGCAATCGCTGCCTGTAACTCGCCGATTGCCGCGGCCGGGTTCCCGGTGTCGTCGAGGATCCGTACCTTGACGAGAAGGGCATCCGTCAGCGTGGGATGTTGTGCGAGCAGATGCTCCAGTTGCGCAAGCGCGTCCGTGACTTCACCTCGCAACCAGTGGGTGCGAGCGATATTGGTGGCTGCGTCCAGCAGGCCGGGTTGCAGCTGTAGGGCGCTCCGGAATTGTTCCAGTGCCTCGTCATAGCGACCAAGGTCGCAATAGGTCAGGCCTAATGTATTGCGGGCAGCGGCGAAACCGGGTTGGTGCTGTACGGCCTTCTCGAGCAGAGTGAGTGCATCTTCCAGTTGGGCGGAGTCGCGATAGAGCGCTCCCAGGTTAGTCAGCGATGGTACATGCTCCGGGTTGTGTGCCAGCACTGCACAGTAATGGCTGATGGCTTTTTTTGCCTGGCCGCTGCTTTGCAGTGCGAGAGCAAGATTGTAATGTGCAGCAGCATGGTTTGGCTGCAGTTTGATGACGTGTTCGCAGGCTGCAGTGATCCCCGCCAAATTACCCATCTGTGCGTGGATCGAGGCCTTGAGTAGCCAGGCTTCTGGCTGCCCCGGATTGGCGGCGCAGGCCCTTTCGGTCAGCTTAAGTGCTTCAGGATAGCGGCCCGCTTGTATAAGTGCTTGGATGTCGTCAGGCATGTTGGTATTCATTTGGCGGCTGTGGAGGCGACTGCCTGCTCGATGAGCGCAATGAAATGTTTTTGAAAGCCGGCTTGATCACATAGCGCGGAAGCTTGCATTCGCGACCTTAGTTCGTGAAATTCATGATCAGACGCATGCAGTTCATGCGCTACCCGGATTGCAGTATCGACGTAGTGCTGTGGCGTGCTGGTGATAAGCCTTTTCAAGCCCACGGCCGAAAGCAGGCTCGCACCGACGCGGGATGCATGTCGGTCACCAGTAAGTGTTATTACAGGGCGTCCCATCCACAATGCCTCACACGTCGTGGTGGTGCCGTTATATGGGTAGGTGTCTAATGCAATGTCGATTTGATTATAGGCAAGATAGTGCTCGCTGCCCGGAAGCCATCCAATAAGCTGTAGTCGTTCAGGTGGTATTCCATGCTGCTGAAACATTTTACGGTACTGATCTGCAACAGTCTTGTCCTCTAACGGCCTGGATTTTAATATGAGAGTGGAACCCGGGACACCGAGTAGAATATTAGACCACAGTTCAATGGTGCCGGGTGTTATTTTTGCCAGGTTGTTGAAGGAGCCGAAGGTGACTGGACGGTTACAGTCACCGCCAATCGGGGTGGGGTGCGGGATGTCTGGATTTGCCTGGTAGCAGAGGAAACAGCGTTCCATGCGCAGGAGTGTTTCGGAGTAAGTTTGTTTGCTGTTTTAGGGATCTGCGATGGTATCGGTAATGCGATAGTCCATTGTCGGCAGGCCGGTTGTGTTGGGATATCCCAGGTAACTGATCTGAACCGTGCAAGGGCGCAGGGCAAACACGCCAAGTCGATTCCCGCTGGTGTGGCCGGCGAGGTCAATCAGTGCGTCCAGGTTGTCGGTGTGAATCAATTCTGCTGCTTCCGAATCACTGAGCTTTGTGATATCGATCCACCTGGATGCTTTGTTACGTATCAGATGGGTTGTGTCATCCGGACGTGAGGTATTGGAGTAACAGAACACTTCAATGTCTTGGTGCTTTTGGTCGAGTATGCTTTGAAAGAAATAAGCAACCGAATGTGTGCGGAAGTCGGGTGATACGAAGCCTATGCGAAGGCTGGTCCGGCCGCTGCGTGAGTGTGGTGGCAATATATCTCTGTCGGCAAGGCGTGCTGCGAGCCCGGTTCCCCAACGGGTGTGCTGTTCAAAGATTTCATCACCCGAGTAGGTCTCATCGTAGTTCAGCGCCATCAGCAGGTTGCTCGCGGCGTCGGGATAATCGGGGCGTTGAGCCAGCGCCTGTTCAAAGCACTCCCGCGCTTCCTGTAAGCGACCTTGTAGCAGCCGAAGTGTGCCCAGGTTCATCCATGCCTCGGGGAATTCCTGGCGCAGTGCCAGCGCTTGCAAATAGCGCGTTTCGCAAGCCTGCTGCTGGTTTGCGGTGCCAAGTGCGGTGGCAAGATTGTAAAAGGCTTCGGCCAGCGTTGGATCCAGAGTGGTTGCCTGAGTCAGGCTCGCGATGGCTGCATCGGTTTTTTGGAGTTGGACCAGCATCAAGCCATAATTCGATAGCAGTTTTGGGTTATCTGGAGATAATGAAATGGCTTTCTGATAATAGCGGGCCGCATCAGCAAGTTGATTCGCGTCCTTGAGGGCCTCTGCGATACTGTTGAAATATCCGGCATTGTCCGGTTCCAGGGAAAGGGCGACATCGAATTGTTTAAGCGCGTTGGGTTTTTCGCCTTTTTGTAACAGTATCTTGCCGAATGCGAGACGGGCCTGTGCCAGCTCTGGATTGAGTTCGATTGCAGTTTTAAGGCTGTTTTCGGCGGCGGCAATATCCTGCAAAGCAAGCTGTGCCTCCGCCAGGTTGCAGTAGGCCAATGAAAAATCCGGCTTGAACTGAATGGCACGCTGATAAAAAGCGGCCGCGTCTGCATGTTTTCCGATGCGCTGGTATGCGTTGCCGAGATCTGTGAGCGCCTCCGGGAACGCAGGCCTGAGCTTGATTGCAGTTTTCAGGCTGTCAATTGCGGCTGTATTCTTGCCAAGATTTAGCTGTGCAACAGCAAGGTTGTACCAGGCCTCGGGTACATTTGGGTTGATCTTTATCGCGCGATTGCAGAAATATTCACTTTTATCGAACTCACCAAGCTGTCCGCAGATGGCGCTCATCAGGAACTGAAGCTGGGCATTTTTCGGGTTTGCTTTGCAGAGCTTCGCGCAGAGTGCATTCGCCTCTGTTGTGCGTTGCTGTTGCAGGAGTGTCATGAGTTTTGCTTGCATAAATGTGCCACGGGTCGTGCGGGACCAGTATAGTTGTTATATGAGGCTTAGTGATTTTTTGAGTGGCGCAAGATGGTTTTCATAGTTGCGCCAACGCTCGCGCGATGATTGGTAAATGGGTTTCCGCACCTGGCCATAGCTCGGGGTATTGACAATGCGTTCGGTCTTGTGGAATTCAAGGCAGGCGTTATCCCATTCCAGGCCGCAGTGCGCAAGTAGCGCGCGTGTTTTTTCTTCCTGGAGGGAGATGAGGTCTTCGTAACTCACTTCGTATAACTTTGTCCCGAGCAGTTTCCGCCAATGCTGCATGAGTGATTCATATTCACGATAATACTGTCCGAGACTGGTCAGGTCGTTTGCGTAGGGATGATTGGAATTGAAGTTATGAAAGTAGATGGATAGACAGGTATCCATTGGGTTGCGGGTGCAGTGAATGATCTTCGCGCCGGGAAGAGCGGCGTGAATCAGGCCGATGAACAGAAAATTGTGCGGCAGCTTGTCGGTGATGAAGTGTGCGGATTTCGATATGCCGTCCAAAAGCTTCAGGTACTTTCGTCCCAGTTCGCGTACGCGGTCGGCTGACACATTGGTCATGAGTTGCGGGTAGGGCGTTTGCGCGTGCCGCTGCAGTTCATCGACCAGATTACCCACGAAGGGCAGCTCGCCGGCGCCATGCACCGCTGGATGGCTGGCCAATATCTGTTCGATCAGACTGGTGCCGGAGCGCGGCATGCCAACGATGAAAATCGCGCGCTCTGTTGGAATGTCGGTAGTGCCGACGTTTTCCAGGGCAGTTCGATCCACGTATGCGGTTATCGCTTTGATATGGGCCTGGTAGGTGCTTGCATCGAACTCGTTGGGGCGCATTCCGTTGGCAATCTTGTAATGCGAAAAAGCCCGGTCATATTCGCCAAGATCATCATATAGATCGCCCAGCGCGTATTCCATTTCCTGCCGCTGGATCGGTGATGGGGTAGCTTGCGCGATTGATTTCTCCAGCAGTTCCGTGGCCTGCTGTTGGCGATCCATGCTTCGGCTCAGGGTAGCGTACGCAAGTAAGACGGAAACGGGGGGTGTCGCGCCGAGATAAGGTTTCAGGCATTTCTGCGCATCCTCGAAGCGGCCCTCTTTTTCATATAGTCGAGCGATGGACGCGATGGCATCGACCATCCCGGGTTCCAGTTGTATGGACTTTTCGTAGTGATACAATGCCTGACTGTGTGCACCTTCGCTCTGCAGAGTGATGCCAAGATTGTAATGCGCCTGTGCAAATCGAGGCTCTGCTTTCAGGGCCTTGCGGTAACACTCGATGGCTTCGCGCGTATTGCACTGTTCGTGTAGCAGGGTGCCAAGGTTGTTGTGGGCATGCGCATATCGTGGTTTCAGTCGGATTGCGGTCCGGTAGCATGTCATTGCTTCGGCGAGCTTGCCCTGTTCACGCAGAATAGTGCCAAGGTTGTTATGCGTGATGGCGTCCTTTGGGTTAATGCTCAATGCGCGCTGAAAACAGGTGGCAGATTCCTCAAGCCTGCCAAGGTGCTGCAGGAGGGTGCCGAGGTTGCTCCAGGCCGGAGCGTTTTCGGGCTCGATTTTCAGCGCGCGGCGCAAGCACTTCTCCGCCTCCAGGGCAGAGCCGAGGCGGCCCTTGATGACACCCAGCATGCTCCATGCTTCAGCGTCATGGGGGTCTTGTGCGCACAGCTGTGCATAGCTCGCTCCCGACTCCGCGAGCCGCCCGGCCTGATAAAGATTAATTGCTTGCTTTTTAAG
>Ga0114931_10011733_pt1 | contig 10320 bp, 12 predicted proteins | sample 2SBtaG_FD_89579 | JGI IMG/M metagenome (GOLD analysis project Ga0114931, IMG submission 89579) | Deep subsurface microbial communities from Kolumbo volcano to uncover new lineages of life (NeLLi) - 2SBTROV14_V59a metaG | ecosystem: Environmental > Aquatic > Marine > Volcanic | place: Kolumbo... | reverse complement strand
CCTAAAATGCCCAGCTTCTGCGTTGCGAATCTTCGCAATAGCCCGCTATTACGTGCGATTCACGCCTTGAATCTGAACATTTTAGGTCACAATCTACTTCGTCCAGAATTAATCAGAGGCTCCTTTATTTTATTCAATAAACATTTCCACTCTCCGGGTGAATCACGCTACGAGGTAGATTACACGTTTGTGGCTGCGCATGTCGGCGTTGCAACTCCTTGGAATAGAATAACTATTCCGCGTCGTTGCGCCTTGACCTGCAGCGCCACAAACGCACCCTCTACCCCGTCCAACTGAGGATTCCAGGATAATGAGTGATACGTTGGGAGCATTATCATGTTGTTAATACCTGCAATTGACCTGAAACAGGGTAAATGTGTGCGCCTGCGCCAGGGGCGCATGGAGGATGACACCGTGTTTTCCGATGACCCTGTTGCCGTAGCAGGCCGCTGGGTTGAGGCGGGCGCCAAACGATTACACCTGGTGGATCTGGATGGTGCCTTCGCCGGCGAGCCGGTAAATGCAACGGTGATCCGCGAGATCGCCGCGGCTTTTCCCGGTCTGCCGATCCAGGTGGGTGGTGGCATCCGTGATGAGGAGACCATCGACATTTATCTGGGTGCCGGGGTGCAGTACGTCATCATCGGTACCAAAGCGGTGAGCGCGCCGCACTTTATCGGTGATGTCTGCGCCGAGTACCCGGGACGCATCATTGTTGGCCTGGACGCCAAGGATGGCAAGGTAGCCATTGATGGCTGGTCCAAGCTTTCCAATCACGATGTCATCGACCTGGCCCAGCATTTCGAGCGTGATGGCGTGAATGCCATTGTCTACACCGACATCAGCCGTGACGGCATGATGCAGGGCGTCAATGTGGAGGCGACCCGCAAGCTGGCCAGTGCCATCAGCGTTCCCGTCATCGCCTCCGGCGGGGTGAGCAGCATGGATGATATCCGTGCCCTGCAGGCGGTGGAAGAGAGCGGCGTGATGGGGGCGATTCTTGGGCGAGCTCTCTACGAAGGCGCCATCGACCTGGCCGAGGCCAACAAGCTGATGGACAGCGATTGATGTCGCTAGCCAAACGCATCATTCCCTGCCTGGATGTGGACGCCGGCCGTGTGGTCAAGGGCGTGCAATTTGTCGGCATCCGCGATGCCGGTGACCCGGTGGAAGTGGCCAAGCGCTATAACCAGGAGGGCGCCGACGAGCTGGTGTTCCTCGATATCACCGCCAGTCACGAAGAGCGCGAAACCATGGTGCACGTGGTGGAGCAGGTGGCCTCCGAGGTATTTATCCCGCTCACCGTCGGCGGCGGCATTCGCGAAAAGGCCGATATCCGCCGTATGCTCAATGCCGGCGCCGACAAGGTGGCCATCAACACCGCGGCGGTGCAGCGGCCCGAATTCGTGCGCGAGGCGGCCGAGTCTTTCGGTTCCCAGTGCATCGTGGTAGCCATCGATGCCAAGCAGGTGAGCCAGGAACCGCCCAAATGGGAGATCTTTACCCATGGTGGGCGCAAACCCACCGGCATCGATGCCATTGAGTGGGCGCAAAAGATGGTGGAATACGGCGCCGGCGAGATACTGCTTACCAGCATGGACCGCGACGGCACTCGCGACGGTTTCGACCTGGCCCTGACTAGTGCCGTCTGCGAGGCGGTGACGGTGCCGGTGATCGCCTCAGGCGGTGTCGGCAACCTGGAGCACCTGGCCGACGGCGTGCAGCAGGGCAGGGCCGATGCGGTGCTGGCAGCCAGTATTTTCCATTTCGGTGAATACACGGTTGAGCAGGCCAAACAGTGCATGGCCGGCCGAGGTATTGAGGTCAGGTTGTGAGCTGGCTGGACGAAATTAAGTGGACCGCCGACGGGCTGGTGCCGGCCATTGCCCAGGAAACCGGTACGGGCAAGGTGATGATGTTCGCCTGGATGAACCGCGAGGCCCTGGCCGAGACCGCCGCCAGTGGCTATGCGGTCTACTGGTCGCGCTCGCGCCAGCAATTGTGGCGCAAGGGTGAGCGTTCCGGCCACCGCCAGCGGGTGCTCGGCATTAATCTTGATTGCGATGCGGATGTGATCCTGCTCGAGATTGAACAGCAGGGCGGGATTGCCTGTCATACAGGACGCAAGAGCTGTTTTTATCGCCGCCTGGAAAATGACGCTTGGCAGACGGTGGAGCCGGTGATCAAGGACCCGGCCGAGATTTATGCGGCGGACAAGTGAGGTGCGCTGATGGAATCTTCTGAGGTATTGAACAAACTGGCCCAGGTGCTGGAATCGCGCAAGGGGGCGGATGCCGAGTCCTCCTATGTGGCGGGGCTCTACGCCAAGGGGCTGGATGCCATCCTTAAAAAGGTTGGCGAGGAGGCCACCGAGACGGTGATGGCGGCCAAGGACGGCGACCGGGACAAGCTGGTCTACGAGGTGGCCGATTTGTGGTTCCACAGCCTGGTGCTGTTGGCGCAGCAGGGCCTGGCGCCGGACGATGTGTTGAATGAGCTGGCGCGCCGGTTCGGCATTTCCGGTATTGAAGAAAAGGCGGCGCGGGGCGAGAATAAATAACTTTTGCGCGCAAGACTGACTTTGGAGAATAGCGATGGGATTTGGTGGTATTAGTATTTGGCAACTGTTGATCGTTCTGTTGATCATTCTGTTGCTGTTTGGCAGCAAGAAACTGCGCGGTCTGGGTTCGGATCTGGGCAGCGCGGTGAAAGGTTTTCGCGGCGCCATGAGCGATGCGGAAAAAGAGGAAGAGAAAGCCAAGCAGGATCAGGCCAAGCTGGACAAGACGGATACGACCGAAGGCCGCGTGATCGACAGCGAAGCCGAATCCAGCAAGCAGGACAAGAACAAGGTTTAGCCCGCATATTGCAGCAGCCGGTTACAGGTTTGCTGGAAGTGGCTGAAACTAAGGATGAGGTTTTTAAATGATCAATGATATTTTGAGTGGTCAGTTTGTATCCGGCCTGCGCCTTATCCGGGCCCTGGCTGGTCCAGGCGCGCCAGAATCCCGGCTGCTGGTGCAATATGCGGGCTAGCCGCCACAGTCGGGCGTAGGCTATGTTCGACATTGGCTTCTTTGAAATCGTACTGATCGCCGTGGTGGCCTTGCTGGTGGTCGGTCCCAACGAGTTTCCCGCGCTGGTGCGCAACATCGGGCGGGGTCTGGGCAAGGTGCGCAGCTTTCTCAGCTCGGTCAAGTCTGATCTGGACTACGAGATCGACAAGGCCAACGAGGTCAAGAAGCTGATGGAGAAAGAGGCCGAGATCGCCCGGCTGCACGAAATCATTGAAGAGAACGCTACAACCGTGCCCGTGCAGGGCAAGCCGGCCGATGAACCCAGCAGTGTCGAAAAGGTAGATGAACTCAGCCAAACCGAGGCCGACCAAGAGTCGCCGCAGCCGGTCAGTGATCGGCGACAGACTTAACGCACGCTCGACGCGCAATCAGAAAGAGGATCAGGAAGGGCTGGTCGGCCACCTGATCGAGCTGCGCTCGCGTCTGCTGCGTATCCTGCTGGCCATCGGCCTCATCTTTCTGCCGCTGGCCTTTTTCGCCAATGATCTTTATGCGCTGCTGGCCACGCCGTTGCTGTCGCATATGCCGCAGGGCACCAGCATGATCGCCACGGACGTGGCCTCCCCGTTCCTGACGCCGTTCAAATTCGCCATGGTACTGGCCGTTTTTCTCGGCATGCCGGTGATCCTGTATCACTTCTGGGCCTTTATCACGCCGGGGTTATATGCCCATGAGCGCAAGATGATGCTGCCGTTGCTGGTGGGCAGCACCTTCCTGTTTTATGCCGGCGTGGTGTTTGCCTACTACGTCGTCTTCCCGTTGATCTTCAGCTTTTTCCTCAGTGTGGCACCGCAGGGTGTGGCGGTGATGACGGACATCAGCAAGTATCTCGATTTCGTGCTGAAGATCTTTTTCGCCTTCGGCCTGGCCTTCGAGGTACCCATCGTTACCATTGTGCTGGTGTGGGTCGGTGCCACCACGCCGGAACAACTGGTGGCCAAGCGTCCCTATGTGATCGTGGCGGCCTTCGTGCTGGGGATGTTGTTCACCCCGCCGGACATGATCTCCCAGACCCTGCTGGCCATCCCCATGTGGATGTTGTTCGAGATCGGTGTGGTGTTCTCGCGCATGGTGGCCAAACAGCAGGCCGAGCGTGAGGCGGCGGAGCAGAGCGAAGAATCCTAGGAGTCTGTCGGACTTAGGATGATTCTACTGCGGCGGCGGGAAATCGGCCCATTTTTCCGATCTTTTTCGTTAAATAGGCTCACTATTCGCCTCAAAAGATCGAAAAAATAGTCTCAATTTCCCGCTCGCCTCGCTACGAACGGTGGTGAGAAATGCGGGCTAAACCCGACAGGCTCCTCTCTGGATTGTTTACCACAAGGCCACGAAGAAAGCATGCAAGACACTGGCTGATAGGTCGCATGGCGCTTAAGCCGGCACAAGCCTGATCCTGGCGATCTTTGTGTTTCTTCGTGGCCTTTGTGGTGAAAAAAACTGATGACCCCGGCCTACTGCTCCTGTTGTTGCTGCGGCTGTGGGCGTTCACCGAGGACCACGTCCTTATCCATTTCCTCTCCCTGACGAATCACCTTGAGTTTCAGCTTGGTGCCCGGGGCATTGCTGGCGATGGCATTCATGAGCGACCGACCGCTGGTAATGGGCTGGTCATTGACCTGGGTGATGACGTCGCCAGGCTGCAGGCCGGCCTTGGCGGCCGGGGTGTCGGTCTGGATGCCGGCGATCAGTGCGCCGCTGGCATCACCCAAGCCGAAGGATTCGGCCAGGGTGGGATTCAGGTCCTGCACCTCCACGCCCAGCCAGCCGCGCAGCGGGCGGCCGTGTTCGATGATCTGCTTCATCACACCCTTGGCCAGGCTGACCGGGATGGCGAAGCCGATGCCCTGCGAGCCGTCGGAGCGGGAGAAGATGGCGGTGTTGATACCGACCAGCTGGCCGGCGGTATTGATCAACGCGCCGCCGGAGTTGCCGGGGTTGATGGCGGCATCGGTCTGGATGAAGTTTTCAAAGGTGCTGAGCCCCAGTTGTGAGCGGTCGGTGGCACTGATGATGCCGCTGGTGACGGTCTGGCCGACGCCGAAGGGGTTGCCGATGGCCAGCACCACGTCACCGACGCGCAATGCTTCGGAGTGGCCGAAGGTGATGGCTGGCACACCGGAGATGTCGACCTTGAGAATTGCCAGGTCGCTCTCCGGATCAGCACCGACGATAGTGGCGGGAGCGGTGCGGCCGTCATGCAGCGCCACCTCAATTTCATCGGCCCCCTGGATGACATGATTGTTGGTGAGAATAAAGCCCTGGCTGTTGACAATGACGCCGGAGCCGAGGCTGTTCTCTAGCCGCTTTTGCGGTGCCGGGATGCGGTCGCCGAAAAAGCGCCTGAGAATGGGATCCTGTAGCAACGGGTTGGTGCGCTGGGTCACCACCTTGCGGGTGTAGACGTTGACCACCGACGGGGCGGCGATTTCCACCGCGTGCGCATACGAGGCCAGGCCGCCTTGAAGCTCCTGGCGCGCCGGCGCCGGGGCCTCGACAAACTCCACCTTTGAGCCGCTCTCGAAGGCCTCGGGTTTGAATAGCAGTAGCAGTACGAAGGCAAAGGCCAGTCCGGCGGTGATTGCCTCGGTCGCGAAAGAGAAGAATTTTCGTAGTTGCATCGTCGGGCGGATCTTAAGTAAGTTGGATGGTTCAATCTTAACGTAAAGCATGGGGCAAGTGTATGGTTCAATTGGCTGAGTTGGTTAAGTTTTGTGACGAGCTGCTGGATGTGGAGGCATTTCGGGACTATGCGCCCAACGGGCTGCAGGTGGAGGGGGCGACACAGGTGAGCAGCATCGTCTCGGGGGTGACGGCCAGTCAGGCGCTGATCGACGCGGCGGTTGAGCAGGGTGCCGACCTGTTGCTGGTGCATCATGGTTTTTTCTGGAAAGGTGAGTCACCTTGCATAACCGGCCTCAAGCGGCGCCGCATCGCGCGCCTGCTTGAGGCCAATGTCAGCCTGCTGGCCTACCATCTGCCGCTGGATGCCCATGAAGATGTCGGCAATAACGCGCAGCTGGCTGATCGGCTTGGCTTCGTTGTGGAAGGACGTTTTGGTCGTGATCGCTTGGGCATGTGCGGGCGCTTGTCGCAGGCAATGAGTGCTGCGGATCTGAGTGCGCACATCAGTCGCACGCTTGGAAGGGAGGTGTTTTATCTGGGTGAGGATGATGCGCAGATCGACCGGATCGCCTGGTGCACCGGTGCCGCACAGGGATATATTGAAGCGACGCCGGAGCTGGGTGTCCAGGCTTATCTCAGTGGCGAGATCTCTGAGCAGACCACCCATTTCGTCAGGGAGAGCGGCGTGCAGTATTTTTCAGCCGGGCATCATGCCACCGAGCGTTACGGAGTGCAGGCCCTGGGAGAGTTACTGGCGCGTCGCTTCGGTTTGTCGCATCAGTTCATCGATATTGATAACCCGGTTTAACCCCCCCCAAAAAACACTTTTGCCCCTACGGTCAGGGGGGTAAAAGTGAGGCTTTTATATATCTTTTGGCCGCGCTTGATGCCCTGATTGTTTGGTTTTCAGTGAGAATTAAAAGTTGAGTCTTTAACATTGACATTGTGAATAAAAGTGTTCTAGGATGCCGTAACGCTTGATAATCTGGCCAGCTATACCCCGGCAATGCCTGGGGATAAATGTAAAAAATGGCCATAAAAAATAAAACTGGTGCGAAATGCCCGGTTATAGAAAAATAGAGCGTTATTCTGTTAGGCTTTGGCGTCACAGAGGGAGTCGTAGCCGGCTGGGTTGGAGCCCGGTGCAGCAGAATAAGCTTTAAAGCTTACCGTCAAAATTGATTGGGGATAGTCAAGTCAGTAATTAGATTTTTTTTTGTTGAACCCATGCGTGCCAGGTGGTTCATCCGCATGTCAGCTGTTATGTCAGTCTTGGGTTTGGCGCTGGGGTATTTTCTTTAAATTTTGCCTACGTGGGATCTACAACGGATCGAGGACTGAGATGTTTGTGAGTGAAAAATTTCTCTCTATAGGGCGCGGAAAAGGGTTTGCTCAGGGTCGTGTGAACAATGGCCTTGCCGTGTTATTTGTAATGTTGGCAGGGATGTTCTTCGTATCGGTAGCGCAGGCCGAGGTGCCAAACGCCGTGCCGCCCAAGGGAACATATGACGGCGAAGACGTAAAACAGCCCATCGAGTTTCCCCATTACATCCATGCCGATATCAACAAGATTAACTGCATGTACTGCCATACCTATGCGCGTCGCAGTAAAGTGGCCGGTATTCCCCCGACCAGTAAGTGTATGGGGTGTCATACCGTCATTGCCACCGACAAGCCGCGTATCAAAAAGCTGACCGAGTACTGGGAAAAGCATGAGCCGCCGCAGTGGAACAAGGTTCATGACGTGCCCGATTTTGTGCACTTCACACATGAAAAACATCTGCGCCGTTTTGTTTTCAACAACAAGGGCATGGATGTGAAGAATGTTTCAGAGGTCTGTGCCTTCTGTCATGGTGAGGTCAAGAAGATGACCGTTGCGCACAAGGTGAAGCCACTGAATATGGGTTTCTGTGTGCGTTGTCACGAAGCTAACGGCGGTCCGCATGACTGTTGGAAGTGTCACAAGTAATCTGGTTGGCCGGGTGCTGGATCCCGGCCGTCATTTTTTAACTTAATAACGGATGATTTGTTATGAGTGGTAACGATATCAACCGCAGAGACTTCCTGAAATTTCTGGGTCTCGGTGGCGTTGGCGCGGCAACTTTGAGCGGCTGCGATATGCCGACGACAGTTACTCTCGAAGAGGGTAAAGAAAAAGTTGTCGCCTACCTGGCGCCTGAAGAATATGCAATCCCGGGCATCGCTGTCTGGTTTGCCTCCACCTGTCAGCAGTGCCCCGCGGGCTGTGGCGTTCATGGCCGCGTGCGCGAGGGTCGGGTATTGAAGCTGGAAGGCAACCCCCTGGCCAAGAACGGCCGCGGACTTTGCCAGATGGGCCAGGCAAGCATCCAGACCCATTACAATCCGGATCGCATCACCCAGCCTCTGGCTCGCAAGGGAGGCTCGCTGACACCGGTCAGTTGGGATGAGGCCTGGAAGATGATGGGCGAGAAGGTGTCCGGAGTCGGTGCGGGCCGCAGCGCCTGGGTGACTGGCACCATCAGCGGTCATCAGGCCAAGTTGCTGGATGCGCTCGGCAAGGCTTGGGGCAGCAAGGATCACTATGTTTACGAGAACGTAAACAACGCAGTTGGCGAAGCGGTCAATGAAGCGGTGCTGGGTGACCCCATGCCGGCCTACCGTCTGGACAAGGCCGGGTCTGTTCTTTCCTTCGGCGCCGATTTTCTCGGCACCTGGTTATCACCGGTCCACTTCAGCAGCGAGTATGCAAAATTCCGCAGTGGTGACCGCGGTGTGCTGATCCAGGTGGAGCCCAAGATGACCCTGACCGGCGGCAATGCCGATCTGTGGGTTCCGGCCCGTCCCGGCACCGAAGGTGTCATGGCCATGGGTATCGCCAACGTGCTGTTGACCAAGAATCAGGTCAAGGGCGATGCACTGCCCAAGGCGGCGCTGGATGAGATCTCCAAGTACAATGTTGAGAAGGTGGCCCAGATCACCGGCGTGAGCGGCGATACGCTGGTGCGCATTGCCAACTATCTCAAGGAGCGCAGCCCCAGCCTGGTGCTGGTGGGTGAGTCGGCCCAGAGCCATGTCAACGGTTACCAGAACGCCATGGCGGCGATGATGCTGAACGTGCTGCTGGGCAATGTAGGCAAGACCATCGAGCCTTCCAGTAGCATGGCCTTCGGGGATTTGAAGGCCAGGACTGGCAACAGCCGCGCCTTGATCGAGTTCGCCAAAGCAGCGGACGCCGGCAAATACGATGTGGTCTTCTTCCAGGGCACAAACCCGGTCTACAGCGCACCGGCCCATATGGGGCTGGCCGACAAGCTGGCCAAGGTGCCGTTCAAGGTCGCGTTGTCCATGTTCCAGGATGAGACTACCATGATGGCCGACTTGGTGCTGCCGCTCGCCTCGCCCTATGAAGACTGGGGCACAACAGTGGCGCCTTATCAGCCCATAGAGGCTGACATCAGCATCACTCAGCCGCTGATGAAAAAGCTTTACCCCGACACCATGGGGATGGGAGACATCCTGCTGTCCATGCTCAAATTCCACAAGGTTGAGGGCTATACAGATTACGCCGATTACTACGCCTATCTGCGCGCCCAGTTGAGCAAGATGCCGGCCTCGGTCAAGGGCGGCAAGTCGGATGCTGATTTCTGGTCCGAAGCGCTGCAACATGGACTGATCAAGGCGCCGATGAGCAAAGGGTCGTCATTGAAGACGCGGCTGGGGCATCTTCAACAGGCGGCTTATGAGCCCAGCAACGAATATCCCCTGCACCTGGTGCCTTCCACCAATCAGAACATGTATGACGGGCGCAACGCCAATCTGCCCTGGTTGCAGGAGGCGCCGGACCAGATCAGCAAGGTGTACTGGGATTCCTGGGCAGAACTCCATCCCAAGACCGCAGCGAAGCTGGGTGTCAAGGAAGGGGATTACATCCGCATCGAATCCGACCAAGGGGCCATCGAAACCCAGGTCTACATCTATAAGGGCGTGCATGTTGATGCGGTTGGCGTAGCCAAGGGTCGCGGCCATGAGGAGTACGGTCGTTATGCCAAGGGTAACGGCGTCAACCCGATGAAGATCCTCAGCGCTGCAGTTGAGGAGAAGAGCGGCGAGATGGCCACGCATGCAACACGCGTACGTATCAGCAAGACTGGTCGCAGTGCGCATATGCCGCGTTTGGGTGGCAGCGAAACCCAGGTGGGACGTCGCCTGGTGAGCTCCGTATCTGCTGATGTTTTCAGAAGGACTGAGGGAGGCGATACCGATGTCGCTTAAGAACATACTCGAGAACTGGTCTGCTTACCGCAAGACCCGCGAAGATGGCGGCTTTCACCACTATGAAGCCATGTGGGCGATGGCGATCGACCTGAACCGTTGCATGGGTTGTAACGCCTGTTCCGTCGCCTGTTATGCCGAAAACAACCTGGCGGTTGTTGGCAAGCATCGCATGAACATGGGGCAGGCCATGCACTGGCTGCGTGTTGAGCGCTATTGGGATGAGCCCGAGCTCGGCGGTGACGACAAGGAATACCAGGAGCGCGGTGGCAGCTTCCTGCCGATGATGTGTCAGCAGTGTAACGCGGCCACCTGTGAGCCTGTTTGTCCTGTGGCGGCGACCTACCATACGCCGGATGGCCTGAAT
>Ga0114931_10011732_pt1 | contig 10321 bp, 12 predicted proteins | sample 2SBtaG_FD_89579 | JGI IMG/M metagenome (GOLD analysis project Ga0114931, IMG submission 89579) | Deep subsurface microbial communities from Kolumbo volcano to uncover new lineages of life (NeLLi) - 2SBTROV14_V59a metaG | ecosystem: Environmental > Aquatic > Marine > Volcanic | place: Kolumbo... | reverse complement strand
CATATTCTGATCGCCACGCCGGAAGCGGCCTCGCCGGAGCAGGTCAAGGCCGCCCGGCAAAAGGCCGAGGAAGTCTTGGCGAAACTGCGTGACGGCGCGGATTTCGCAGAAACCGCCGTGGCCTATTCCGATGGTCAGAATGCGCTGCAAGGCGGCGACCTGGGCTGGCGCAGCCCGGCGCAACTGCCCAGCCTGTTTGCCGACACGGTACGGGACATGAAACCCGGCGACATTTCGGATCTGATCCGCAGTCCCAGCGGCTTTCATATCATCAAACTGTTCGAAACCCGGGGCGGTGATCGCCATGTGGTCGAACAGACCCATGTGCGGCACATCCTCATCACCCCCGGCCAACTGGTCAGTGACACGGCCGCCCGGGACCGGCTCGTGCAGCTCAAAAACCGCATCGAGCAGGGTGAGGATTTTGCCACGCTGGCCCGCTCCCACTCGCAGGACAAGGTTTCCGCCTCCAAGGGCGGCGACCTGGGTTGGGTCAGTCCCGGTGATCTGGTGCCGGCTTTCGAAGAAACCATGAACAAGCTGGCCCCGGGACAGCTCAGCGAACCGGTGCACAGCCGGTTTGGCTGGCACCTGATCCAGGTGCTGGAACGGCGCAAGCATGACAGCACCGAAGATTATCGCCGTGCCCGGGCCCGCGAACTGATCCGCAAACGCAAGACCGAAGAGGAGCTGCAACTGTGGCTGCGCCGCTTGCGTGACGAAGCCTATGTCGACATCCGGCTGGATCAATGACCCCGCCGCCACTGGTCATTACGGCCGGTGAACCCGCCGGCATCGGCCCCGACCTCTGCATCCTGCTGGCCCAACAGCCGCCCGCCGTTCCCTGGGCGGTGATTGCCGATCCGGACCTGCTCTCCGCGCGGGCGGCCAGCCTCGGCCTGCCGCTCATACTGCAGATTGTCGAGCCGGATGACACCCTGCCCGCGTGCCCGCAGCAACCCGGCTGCATGCCGGTCATCCCGGTCACTCTGGCCCACGCAGCCCGACCCGGCCACCTCGAACCGGACAATGCCCACTATGTCTTGACATGTCTGGATCTGGCCATCGAGGGCTGCCAGTCCGGTCGCTATGCAGCTCTGGTCACCGGGCCGGTCCACAAGGGCGTCATCAACGATGCCGGCATCGCCTTCAGTGGGCACACCGAATACCTGGCCGCCAAAACCGCCACGCCCCAAGTGGTCATGATGCTGGCCACGGCGGGTCTGCGCGTGGCCCTGGTCACCACGCATCTGCCGGTACGGGAGGTGCCCGACGCCATCACTGCCGAAACCCTGGCGGGCGTATTGCGGATTCTGCATCAGGAACTGCAATCCCGGTTTGGCATCGATGCCCAGCGTATTCTGGTGTGCGGGCTCAACCCGCATGCCGGCGAAAGCGGTCACCTGGGCCGGGAAGAGATTACCGTGATCGCGCCGGTTCTGGAGCGGCTGCGGGAAGCCGGCATGGAACTGCTCGGTCACTTGCCGGCCGACACCCTGTTCAATGAGAAATATCTCTCCACCGCCGACGCCGTGCTGGCCATGTATCACGATCAGGGGTTGCCGGTACTCAAATACAAGGGCTTCGGCCGGGCCGTCAATATCACGCTCGGCCTGCCCTTTATCCGCACCTCGGTCGACCATGGCACGGCCCTGGACCTGGCCGGCTCCGGCAATATCGATCCCGGCAGTCTGCGCCTGGCCATGGAACAGGCGGCCCAGATGGCACGCATGGACAGACCGTAGGCTGATCTCTATGATCTTTATCTGATACCTGTTTTGAACTTCCGGTTTAGGGCTGCTCTGAGATGACGGATTGATCAGCGGTTTCTTAACCTGTCATCCCGTGAGTTTTACGAGTACTTGTCATTGATTCGTTTATTGCTCTGTTTCTTTATTGGTTTGTCGGCCGCGCTGCTACCGCCACGCCTTGCCGCCGCGCCGTTGCAGGTGACCGTCAGCGTACTGCCCATTGCGACTTTTGTCCGTGCGGTGGGCGGGCCTCATGTGACGGTCTCCAGCCTGGTCAAACCGGGTGCCGATCCGCACAGTTTCGAACCTTCTCCGCAACAGATCGCCGCCTTATCCGACTCGGCGCTGTATTTTCTGGGTGGCATGCCGTTCGAGCGGGTCTGGCTGCCACGCTTTCGGGCCGCCAACCCGCGCATGAAAATCGTCGATCTGCCAGCAACCGTGGTATCCCACGACGCCCCACCCTCCCCGGTGGCGCCCCATGATCACGCCAGCGACCCGCACGTCTGGACCGACCCCCTGTTGGCGCGGGAGATGGTTCTGGAAATCTGCGCCGAGCTGAGTACGCTGGACCCCGCGCACCGCCAGGACTATGAACAAAGCGCGCAGGCTTATGCCGCCCGGCTTCTGCAGTTGCACGCGGACATCGAACGCACCCTGGCCAAACTCAGGAACCGGGCCTTCATCGCGTTTCACCCTGCCTGGGGCTATTTCGCACAGCGCTACCACCTCACTCAAATCCCGGTTGAACACGAAGGCAAGGATCCCGGACCGCGTTCACTGGCGCAACTAATCGACCGCGCAAGAAACCAGGGCATCAAAACCGTGTTGGTACAGCCGCAATTCAGCGAGCGGATGGTGCAGGTCATTGCCAGCGCCATTGACGGCCGGATTGTGGCGGCCGATCCATTGGCCCCGGACTATATCGACAATCTGCGCCGGCTGGCCGGGAAGCTGGCGGAGCCGACGCCATGAGCGCCACGGGCAGCAGCGTGATCGACTGCCGGGATCTGGGTTTTTCCTATGGTGAAGCGCCGGTACTGGAACATGTCGACCTGAGTGTGCAACGGGGCGAATTTCTGGGCATTGTCGGCCCCAATGCCGGCGGCAAAAGCACCTTGCTGAAATTGATCCTGGGCCAGCTCAAACCGCAGTCGGGCGGAGTCCGGGTGCTGGGCAGGCCGCCGCAACTGGCCCGGCAACGTCTGGGTTATGTCGCTCAGCACCCCAGTTTCAGCCGGGACTTCCCGATATCGGTCGAACAGGTGGTGCTGATGGGCACCCTGGGCCGCGCGCCGAGCGCCGGGCGCTGGGGTCTGCTGCTGCCCGGACGCTACCGTCACGCGGACCGCGAGCATGCGGCCCGGGCTTTGGCCGAAGTCGAAGCCGCCGACTTGGCCCAAAGACAGATCGGCAGCCTGTCCGGCGGCCAGTTGCAACGCGTCATGCTGGCCCGCGCCATCGCCAGCGACCCGGATATATTGTTGCTCGATGAACCGACCGCCAATATCGACCAACGTATGGAAAACGATATCTTCGATCTGCTGAAAACCCTGAACCGGCGCATAACCATCCTGGTGGTCTCCCACGATATCGCGTTTATCTCCAGTTATGTCACCCGGGTGGCCTGCATCAACCGGACTCTGGTTTGCCATCACACCGATGCCATCGACAGCGACATCATTCAGCAACTCTATGGTGACCATGTGCGCATGGTCCATCATCGGCACTGAGCATGGAATTTTTCAACGCCTTCCTGCACTACGCTTTTCTGCAGACCGCCGTGCTGGCCGGTTTGCTGGCCAGTGTCGGCTGTGGCGTGATTGGCAGTTATGTGGTGGTCAAGCGCATCGCATTCATCGCCGGCGGTATCGCTCACTCCGTACTGTCCGGCATGGGTGCCGCGCTGTATTTCGGTTACGATCCGCTCGGCGGCGCCTTGCTCGCCGCCATTCTCGCTGCCCTGTTGATCGGCTGGGTGCGGCTGCGCTGGCAAGCTCAGGAAGACACGCTGATCAGCGCTCTGTGGGCGATCGGCATGGCCATCGGGATTCTGTTCATCACCAAAACCCCGGGATACCAATCCGATCTGATGAGCTTTCTATTCGGTAATATTCTGCTGGTGCCGACCTCCAGCCTGTGGTTCATGCTGGCCTTGGATGCGGTTCTGCTGCTGGTGATCGCCGCCTATCACCGGCAGTTTCTGGCGGTGGCCTTCGATGAGGAATTCGCCCAGTTACGGGGCATCCCCTTCGCGTTCTTTTATTTGCTGCTGCTGATTCTGGTCGCCGTCACCGTGGTATTGCTGGTCCAGGTCGTCGGGCTGATTCTGCTGCTGGCCTTGCTGACCCTGCCGGCCGCCATAGCCGGCCATTATGTGCATTCACTGGGCCGCATGATGCTGCTGGCCACCGCGCTGGGCGCGGCCATCAGCGTCTCCGGTATTGCCCTGTCTTACGGGCCGGATCTGCCCGCGGGACCGACCATCATCCTGCTCGCCGGCGCGCTGTACCTGCTGTCGACCCTGCTCCAGAAACCCCTCATCCGCCGCCGCGCGGAAGCCATGCTCGGCAAAAGCCGGGCGGCCCACCGGCCAACAGACTAAATCCATACCCGGCCCTTGCTATATCGATTTTTCTCCATATACTATATCTAATTTTTTATATATAGATATTGACCGATATGGATGCCAGCCAAGTTTTCAAGGCCTTGTCGGACATCACCCGTCTGCGGTGTCTCGTCCTGCTCATCGAACAGCCGGAATTATGTGTGTGCGAAATCACCCATGCCCTGGCTCTGCCTCAACCCAAAATATCCCATCATCTGGGCACGCTGCGCAAAGCGGGGCTGGTCTGCGACCGCAAGGAAGGTCTATGGATCCACTACCAGATCAATCCGGACCTGCCGCCGTGGGTACATGACATCCTGCAGGCAACCTTGCTGGGGTGTAAAAACAACGAACCTTTCGCCAGCGATTTTGTGGCGCTCTCCGAAATGCCCAACCGCCCGGGCGGCATCTGCAGCGCCTGAACCCGCAACCCGCATCTGTTGACACCAACCGAGGGAGATAACCATGACCACGGCTATCGGCATTAACGGCTTTGGCCGCATGGGCCGGCTCGCGCTGCGCGCCGGCTGGAACAGACCTGAATTGAACTTTGTCCGTGTCAACGAGATCGCGGCCAATGCCAATGGCTCCGCCCACTTGCTGCAGTTCGACTCCGTACATGGCCGTTGGCGGCACGACTGTCAGGCTGATGATGCGACCCTCCAGGTCGATCAACATGCCATCGCTTATTCATCCCACCCCGATATCGCCGGGTCCCATTGGCACGATTGCGATATCGTGATCGAGGCGACGGGCACCCATCACAAACAGCCGGAAAGCCTGCAAACCTACTTCGACCAGGGGGTCAAAAAAGTCATCGTCGCGGCGCCGACCGAAGGGGCGCTGAACCTGGTCTACGGCATCAATCACGAGACGTACGAGCCTGACCGGCACCACCTGCTGACCGCGGCCTCCTGCACCACCAACTGTCTGGCACCGGTGGTCAAGGTGATGCACGAAAAAGTCGGCATCGTGCACGGCTGCATGACCACGATTCACGATATCACCAACACCCAGACCATCGTCGACAAGGGGCATAAAGACCTGCGCCGGGCCAGAGCCTGCGGGCAGTCGCTGATTCCGACCACCACCGGCTCGGCCAGGGCCATCACCAAAATCTTTCCGGAACTGCAGGGCAAACTCAACGGCCATGCGGTTCGCGTGCCATTATTGAATGCGTCTTTGACCGATTTCGTGTTCGAAGCTTCCCGTCCGGTCAGCGCCGAAGAAATCAATGCTTTTTTCCGGCAGGCAGCGGAAGGGGAGCTGCACGGCATTCTCGGTTATGAACAACGCCCGCTGGTATCGGTCGATTATCTGAATGATCCACGCTCGTCCATCATCGATGCCTTGTCCACCCTGGTGGTCGATGACACTCAGGTGAAGATCTATGCCTGGTATGACAACGAATGGGGTTACGTCAATCGTCTCATCGACATCGCCGTCATGGTTGCCGGAAGCTTGTAGCCATGGAACAAACGCTGCGTAACTACCTGATCGTCACCGGCGGTTACTGGGCCTTCACCATTACCGACGGCGCCATCCGCATGCTGGTGGTGCTGTATTTCTATCAGCTCGGTTATTCGCCTTTTGAAGTGGCCATGCTGTTTCTGTTTTATGAGTTTTTCGGCATTGTCACCAATCTGGCCGGCGGCTGGCTGGCCGCCCGCATCGGCCTTAACCTGACCATGAATATCGGCATGGCTCTGCAGGTACTGGCCCTGGCGATGCTGACCGTTCCGGACGCCTGGCTTTCCGTCGCCTATGTCATGACGGCGCAGGCCCTGTCGGGTATCGCCAAGGACCTCAACAAAATGTCCGCCAAGGCTTCGGTCAAATCCATCAGCGGCAACCGCGCCAGTCATGCGCGACTGTTTCAATGGGTGGCAATCCTTACCGGATCGAAGAATGCGCTGAAGGGCGGCGGTTTTTTTGTTGGTGCGGCCCTGCTGGAAGGGGTGGGATTCCGCGGGGCTTTGGCAACACTTGCCGGCCTGTTGTTTATGGTGTTGATCATCACGGCCATGTTGTTGCCGGCCGGGATGGGCAAAATGAAATCCAAACCCAGATTCACCCAGGTGTTCTCCACCGTGCCGGCCATCAACTGGCTGTCGGCGGCGCGTTTTTTTCTGTTCGGGGCCCGTGATATCTGGTTCGTGGTTGCCTTACCCGTGTTTCTGGTAAGTGTCCTGCACTGGTCATTCACCGCGGCCGGGGCCTTCATGGCGCTGTGGGTCATCGGTTACGGACTGGTACAGGCGGTGGCGCCGCGCCTGCTGCGGCACCGCCGTCACGGACACGGACCCGGCGGCGGTATGGCCCGCTTCCTGGCCTTCGCCCTGACACTGGTGCCGGCGGCCATAGCCCTGGGCCTGCACCAGAAGCTGCCGGCCGATCAGGTACTGATTCTCGGGCTTATGCTGTTTGGCGTCCTCTTCGCGCTCAATTCCGCCGTGCATTCCTATCTGATTCTGGCCTATTCAGACCATGAACGCGTCACCATGAATGTCGGCTTCTATTACATGGCCAACGCCGGCGGGCGGCTTGCCGGCACGGTGTTGTCCGGCCTGACCTACCAGCACCTGGGGTTGACCGGTTGCCTGTGGTTATCCAGCCTGTTCGTGCTTGCCGCGGCACTGCTGTCTTTGCGTCTGCCCGAGGTACCCACCTTCGCGGCCCCGGAATCCGCCTCAGACTGAGCGCCGAACCGGCGGCGCTTTGGCTTCAGAACGCGCGCTTATCAGCCCCGGCCGGCCGACAGTGGTACACTCGTCCGGCAATTCACCAAACCCGACCGAAAAGTGAAACCACCATGGCAAACCCGCCGGCGCACCGGGCACGCAAACGATTCGGCCAGAATTTTCTGCAGGACAGCAGCGTCATCCACCGTATTATTGCCGCCATCAATCCATCGCTCGATGATCATCTGATTGAAATCGGCCCCGGCCAGGGTGCACTGAGCTTTCCCCTGCTGGCTCAGTGAGGCCATCTCGAAGCCGTGGAACTCGATCGGGATCTGATTGCTTTTTTGGGCAAGGCCAAACCGGCCGGCAGTGAACTGATCATCCATAACCAGGATGCGCTCAAGACCGATTTCTGCGCGCTGGCCGGCGACCATCTGGTGCGTATCCTCGGTAATCTGCCCTACAATATTTCGACCCCGCTGCTGTTCCACCTGCTGACTCAGAAACACTGTATCCAGGATATGCATTTCATGCTCCAGAAAGAGGTCGTGGAACGCATGGCCGCCGCTCCGGGCAGCAGCAGTTATGGCCGCCTGTCGGTGATGATACAGTTCCATTGCCGGGTCGAACCGCTGTTCATCATCGGGCCGGATGCTTTCCGGCCGGCACCCAAAGTGGATTCAGCCGTGGTCCGGCTGACGCCGCATGCCACGCCCCCGGTTGCCGTGAACGATGAACAGGTCTTCTCGGATCTGGTGCGCCAGGCCTTTTCTCAACGCCGCAAGACGCTGCGCAACAATCTCAAGAATCTGCTCGATGCGGACGCTATACAGGTTTTAGGCATCGATCCCGGTATTCGCGCCGAACGGCTCGCCCTGAACGATTTCGCCCGGCTGGCCAACCGGCTGAGCGGGTAAAAGGTTGCCTATCGGGCCCAGGCTCGTATACTGAGTGTTAATTAATTGTTAAGGCGGGTTTCATGGCCAGAAAAGCCAAAAAAAAATCCAAAGCCGGTGACATCGTTCTGATGGTTATCGGTTTCGGTATCATCGCCGCCATCTTCGCGGCTGCCGTGATGTTTGCGCCGGACAGTCCTTTCAGTGACACCGGTTTCGTGCAGGATGTTGGCCGGCGTAATGCCTACTGACTACCGGCATAAACTGGGATCAACCGCCAGCGCCGTCCTAACCCGGCTCCCTGCGATGTCTTGGCGGTGCACTCAGCCTACCAACGACGCTGCAACCTGAGCCACAGACCCGCCTGGGACGGGGCTGTCAGACTATCGTTCTGCAAAGCCTCGACCGCCTGCGGGCGCTCTTCCAACTGCCAAGACAAACCCAGGCGCACATCCCGCTTACCCGATGCCTGATTCAGGGCCAGCCCCTGTTCGCTCATGAAAGCGGCAACAGCCGGGCGCTGCAGAGCTTCTTCCGCCCAGGCAAAATCCAGCCGCTCGAGGACCTGCTGTACCGGTTGCCACACATCCTTTGCACCAGAAGTGTGCACTGGAGACGTGTCGAGCGATTCCTGAGCCTGCACAGAACTGGTGATCAAGACACCCAGGCCGACTAAAACTGCCAGTAAAACAAATGGATCCAGTTTCAGATAACGCATGTCACACCTCGCTTCGGCTCGCCGGAACCACATGATTGCAAATGGCGGGCCAGTTCATGCCTCGTTATGGCCGATACTGAACCCGACAGACAAAAAATTCCGCGACCCAGTCCGCAAAAGGCACGACTTCCCCTCACCACGGTAAACAAGGACGGCGTAACGGCCCTTGAGGTGGGTATGTTGCCAGTGCCAGCAATTTACCGAAAGCTGCAATCACTATCGCTTTATGCCACACTCGAACGCCATAATCACGGAAGCAAAGATCTATCAATAATCATGGAAAATGGGATTCTCTTGCCCTGCGTGTAAAGCAAGCCGAAGCGAGCAAAGCCAGGCGCGAAGGCCGGCAGATCCCAGGGAAAAAACCAGACAATCACGACGAATGACAACCCGGATGACAGAACCCCACAGTGAAGACCTCTTGCATATCTACCCTGACGCCCAGTCCCTGTGTCAGGCCTGCGCCGAGCATATCTGTCGACGCATCGCTCCAGGTGATCAACAGCCTTTTCATCTGGCACTGTCCGGTGGCTCCACGCCGCGCAGTCTGTATCAGCGGCTGGCGACCGCCCCCTATCGGGAAACCTTGACCGGGAACCCGGTGCACTTCTGGTTCGGCGATGAACGCGCCGTGCCGCCTGATCACCCGGACTCCAATTATCGCATGGCCCGGGAAACCCTGTTCGAACCGCTCGGCATTCCTGCCGAACGTATTCATCCCATGCGACCCCTGCCCGAAGCCATGCCGGGCGCCGCTTCCGCCTACGAACGGGAACTGGAACAGTGCCTGGACAAAAATGACCAGGGGTTGCCGCGATTCGATCTGGTACTGCTGGGCCTGGGTCCGGATGGGCATACCGCTTCCCTGTTCCCGGATACCGACGCGCTCGAAGAACGGCATCATTGGGTGACGCCCGTGTATGTCGACAAACTCGCCAGCTGGCGGCTGAGCCTGAGTTTTCCGGTACTGGAAGCAGCCCGTGAGCGGCTGTTTCTGGTGGCGGGTGCCGGCAAGGCCGACGTCATCCGGCAGCTGTTCATCGAGCACCGGCCGTTACCGGCCGGCCGCTTGCTGCCGTCAGCGGACACCTTCTGGTTTCTGGACCAGGCCGCGGCCCGGGAATTATCGTCATGAAGCCGATACTGGCGGCGGATATCGGCGGCACCAACAGCCGCCTGCGGCTGAGCGATCCTGACGCCGGCCGGGTACTCAAGGAACAGATCTACCCCAGCGCGGATTTTTCAAGCTTTGACCTGATTCTCGAGGAATTTCTCCAGGCCCTCGACGACAGCCCTGACACCGCCTGCTTCGCGCTGGCCGGCCCGGTGCACACCGAGCCGGACGGCCGCCAGACCAGCCAGGTCACCAAACTGCCCTGGCGCCTGGACAGTATCGCTCTGGCCAGGCGCCATGGACTCCGCCAGGTGATACTGCTGAACGATTTCGAAGCCATCGGCCACGCTTTGCCGGCTCTGCGGGACCAGGATCGGATCGTCCTGCAGCACGGAGAACCGCAAACCGGGGCCATCCAGGCGGTGATCGGTGCCGGCACCGGCCTTGGCCAGGCTATCGTGATCCCCGGGGGTCACGGCATTCAGGTTCTTGCCACCGAGGGCGGTCATACCGATTTCGCCGCCCAGACCGGGGAACAGGACCAATTGCT
>Ga0114931_10011731_pt1 | contig 10323 bp, 9 predicted proteins | sample 2SBtaG_FD_89579 | JGI IMG/M metagenome (GOLD analysis project Ga0114931, IMG submission 89579) | Deep subsurface microbial communities from Kolumbo volcano to uncover new lineages of life (NeLLi) - 2SBTROV14_V59a metaG | ecosystem: Environmental > Aquatic > Marine > Volcanic | place: Kolumbo... | reverse complement strand
TCCCGCGGCAGGTGGGCATTCACCGCCAAACGCAACCTTTCATCCGACAGCGCTCTGGCGGATGAAAGGTTGCGTTTGGCGGTGAATGCCCACCTGCCGCGGGATGTGGTGGTTCTTGCCCTGGAGACGGTTCCCGGAGATTTCGAATCCCAGTTCGGCTGTTGCTACCGACGTTACCTCTACCGCCTTCGCGTGATGCGAGATGACCCCCGGGGGCTGGCTCTGAATCGAGAGCGCCTGTTGCCGGTCTTCCGTCATCTGGACGTCGAGGCCATGCGCAAAGCGGCGAGGAGCTTCGAAGGTACCTTCGATTTTTCCGCTTTCGCAACCCAAGAGATCCGCTCACCTGTCCGAACCGTCTATCTGTGTGACCTACGTCCGGAGCGGGGGGAGTTGCGGCTTAATGTAGCCGCCGACGGCTTCTTGCGCAACATGATTCGCTGCCTGGTGGGCACGCTGCTATGGGTGGGCAAGGGAAAGATTTCCGGCGATGACGTACCGACGATCATCGCCTCCAAAGACCGCCGGCGGGCCGGTCGGAACGTACCGCCCCGGGGGCTGTATTTCGTAGAGGCCGCTTACCGGCCTTGGGACGCGGAGCGTTCCGAGCGTGCGTTGGCGGAGCTGCCCCTATAACTATAATGGAGAGCATATGTCGACTCATTTCGAGAAAGGTCGAGCGGTGATGGTAGATGTTTCCGGTAAGCCGGAAACCGCCCGGCAGGCACTGGCGGAGTCCACGGTGCTGCTTCCGGAAGCGGCGGCAACGGCCCTCCGCGCCAAGGAGACCCGCAAGGGGGACGCCGTCGCGGTAGCTGAGTTGGCGGGCATCATGGCGGCCAAACGCACCGGTGAGCTCATACCCCTCTGTCACCCGTTGCCCCTGACGCGCGTTACGGTCACCGGTGAGCTGATAGGTGACCGGGTAAGATTCGAGGCTTGCTGTAAGACGACGGCCAGAACCGGAGTCGAGATGGAAGCCCTGACAGCCGTGAGTGTGGCGGCTCTCACCCTCTACGACATGCTCAAGGGTATAAGCAAGGGCATCGAGATAACCGCCATCAGATTGCTTGCCAAGGAGGGGGGACGCTCGGGAACATGGCGACGATCATAAGGCCTCTGGAGACCGAAGATCTACAGGTATTGACGACCATCGACGACGCCTATGCTCGAGCGAACAAGCTCGAGCCGATGCTGACTCCGGGATGCCTGAGCTTCTACCGTCGCAGCGGCCACGCCTTCGTGGCCGTGGAGGACGGTAAGGCCCGCGGATTCCTTCTTGCTCATGCCGTGTGGGATGGTTCCCGCCCGGTGGTGCGGGTAACGCGGGTGGCGGTCCGCGAGTCGGCAGATGTTGTGACGCGGGAGCTGCTGCTCGAGGCCTTGACCAAGAGCGCCTATGATGCGGCGGCCTACGATATCATCGCGGAGAGCCCCCTGACCGACGCCGGAGGGATATGTGCCCTGGAGACCAAGGGTTACCAGGCCGTCCCTGTACGTCTCTTTCGTAGGGTACTGGGTTCCGGCGTGCTGAAGCAGCGATCTTAGGCCGATAAGGAGTGTAGATGCGCAAGGTGGTGTTGGGAGTCCGAGGCATGGATACCGTCCAGGCTATTGACAAGGTACGTGAGACTATTCAGCGACTTGCGGGGGTGACGGAGGTCGAGCCCACCAGCGATGGACAGGTGACGATAACCTACGACTCGACGGAGGTGACGGCCATGGATTTTATCCGAGCGCTTCGTAAGGTCGGCTTCCTATCCGGGGTCGAGTAACGGTGGGGGAGTCGGCTACGGCCTACGTAGGCGTACTGCTTATGGATGTCGAACTCCCGTGGGCGCGGAGTTTGAAGGAGAAGCGTTCGGCTATCCTGTTGGTGACTGAGAAACTCAAGTCCCGTTTCCCGGTATCGATCGCCCGTCTCGATGGCCTGGATTCCCACTCTTGGGAACGTATCGGCGTCAGCGCCATCAGCAACGACCGCGTCTGGCTGGAGAAGGTTCTGAGCGAGATACGCAACTTCGTTGCCGGCTCGAGCGTTACCCTCTCGAAAAGCCACCTGGATATCGAGGTATGGGATGCCTGGCAACCCGATTACTACCCTGACACACGATTGTGACCGGCGCCTGGTAGAATGATATTGGTGATGGCGAGCCTGTATTCGTACCCGTAACGGGTAGTTAGGTGGCGGATATTTGGGGTTCGCAGCTCGGCTGGGCGATCATACCGATCGGTCAGGCATTCGGAGGTAACGGCTAGTGGCGTACGAGGTGAACAGTTCAGCGCTGACCAGGCCGATGCGCGAGGTTTGCTGCTTCGTCGCCGGGGACGCTGTCAGGGTGATGGTGGCTAGCGGCCGGGGTAGCTCATGACCGATGCCCTGCCGATCGCCCCGGATACCCTGACGGCCGGGCATCTGGCTCGAGCGTTCATCTACGCTACCGACTGGCTCGGCGTCTTCGTCGAGGAGATCAACGCCCTGAACGTCTATCCGGTGCCCGACGGCGACACGGGGACGAACATGCATCTCACCATGCAGTCGTTGCGCCGGCAGTTGGCGGAAGGCGATCCGAAGAGCATGCGGGAGTTGGCGCATGCCCTGGCCTACGGGTCGCTGATGGGCGCTCGCGGCAACTCGGGGGTGATCCTCAGCCAGGTGTTCAAGGGCTTCGCCGAGGTGGCCAAGGGATGCGAAGTGCTGGGTCCCAAGGGGTTGCGGGCAGCTCTTGCGGGGGCGGCGAAGAGCGCTTATGCCGCCGTGGTGAAGCCCGTCGAGGGAACCATACTCACGGTGGTCAGGAGGGCGGCCGAGGCGGCGGGAGCGTCCGGAGCCAGCCGCCCCTTGGACCTTCTGCGGGAGGCTTCCTCGGAGGCTCGTCGCGCCCTCGAGCAGACGCCCGATATGTTGCCGCTACTCAAGCAAGCCGGGGTGGTCGATGCCGGTGGCTTGGGCTTCCTGCGCATTCTCGAGGGTATCCTCGCCTACTTCGAGGGGCGGGAACTGCCGGTTCCGCCCAGGGTGACCAGCCGCGCTCAAGAGCAGTTCCAGGAGGAGGAGTTCGGCTTCTGTACCGAGTTCTTGCTTTCCGGGGTGACGGTATCGACGCGCAGGATCCAGGAGGTCGTCACGCCGTTCGGGGAGTCCTTGCTCGTCGTCGGTGCCGAGGGTTTCGTGAAGGGACATATCCATACCGAGGAGCCGGAACGGCTCCTGGCTACGGTGGCCCGCTTCGGCAAGATGGTGCGTTCCAAGGTAGAAGACATGAGCGAACAACACTCCGAGATCCTGGCCAGCGCTTCCGCGCAGGAGGTGCAGGCACCGCTGAGCGCCCTGGTGGCGGTGAGCGCCGGTTACGGCCTCACGCGGGCATTTCGTGGTTTCGGAGCGCGAGTGGTCGGTGGGGGGCAGACCAACAATCCCAGCGTCCAGGAGATCGCAGATGCCGTCCGCAGCGTGGAGGCGGAGCAGGTATTGGTGTTGCCCAACAACAAGAACATCGTGCTTGCCGCCGAACGCGTGGCCGAGGTGGTGTCGGACAAGATAGTGAGGGTGTTGCCCACTACCACCTTGGGGCAGGGGTTGGCGGCGGCGGTTATGTTTCAGGACGATAGGCCGGTAGCGGATCTCTACGCCGAAATGGCTGCTGCTGCTGCAGGGACGTTGACCATCGAGGTGACGACCGCCAGCCGCCGGGCAACCGTCGGAGGGGTAGCGGTGGAAGAGGGCGACTTCATCGGTCTGCTAGACAACGAACTGCGAGTGAGCGGCGCCACGCCCGAGGGCGTGCTAGAGACGCTGTTGGTGGAAGTGATCGAAGCGAAGGTGGTCGAGGATGTAGAGGTAGCGACGCTCTTTTTCAGCGCCGCCCTAGGTGCGGAGGCCGCCGGAGCGTTAGTCGAGACTCTGGAGTCACGCTATCCGGAGTTAGAGATAGAATGCCATGCCGGGGCGCCGGATCTGTATGCTTACGTCATGGTGCTCGAGTGAACGGCGCTCTAGGGAATGGCGTTCGAGGGAGGCCGAGGGTTTTATCCCGTCGCCCTATTATATGGTTTCCACTGCAGCGCCCATAGGCTCGTCGATTCTTACGAGCTTAACGCGGCTTGCATGATTCGTATTCGCGAGCTATGTAACCGGAAGTCGTATTAGAGGTCGATGAAGGTCGTTTTTTTGCCCCCTTAGAAAGCTTGGAGCTATTCGGGATACACTGGAGAGCGAGGAGGGAGTTGATGAAGCAACTTCGTACCCTGTTGATTTGCACCACCGGATTATTGATGCTGGCTGCCTGTAACGTGGTGATAGTCTTCAACCCCGTGGCGACGCCGGTGACGGCTTCCACTTCGGATAGTCCCGTGGCCAACGCCACGCTGGCTTCGGGAGACACCATGTTTTTCAAGGTCACCATCTCTGCGAGTGTAGCTGGTAGTGGCAACGTTCTTTACTACGAGCTGGATGCTGGACGGGATAAACAGGACGACTCTGCCGGAGTGTTGGAGCTGCGAGTGCTCGACAATGGTGGGTTGGCGGTGGCCTCGAGCAATTCAAATAGCTTCTTCGGACCCGGTATCAGTGTAGCTGCCGCCAGCTCTGGGCTGACAAGCTCCGGCATCTCCAGTCAACGCAAGTGCCTGGGGGCTTGCGTAATCGAGAGTTCGTTTGCTGGAACCCGCTTCCTGCGAGTTCATAACGCTTCGGCCGGTAGTGTGAGTTTCGATCTCTTCGCTTACAGCTTCGGTCTGCAGGATACCGGCGAACCAGCCAACGACAGCTCGGCTACCGCCACCGCCCTCACTGGTTTCGACAAGGGTGCCATCGAGACGCTCGGCGATCAGGACTACTACCGGGCGACCAAGAGCGGCACCCTGAGCTTCAACTCGTCATCTGCTATCGCTCTGCGTGTGGAGTTGGTAGCCGATGGCACCAAGCTGGCTCCTGGTAGTTCCACCACGGTATCGGCCGGTGAGATCTTGCGCGTGTTCGCCAGCGACGGTCGCGCCGGCAGTCCCAGCGCCAGTTTCTATACCCTGGATATCCAGTAGGGGGGTATAAAGCGTTACTGTGCGGCGGGTGGACGGCTTGAATGAGCATTCCACCCGCCCGCTCTCATCGCCCTTTCAGCTGGGTATCGGTACACTCGAGACATGATACGTCCCCTCCCCGCGCTACTGTTTCTTATTCTGTTGGCTGGGCCCGCTTGGGCTCAGGTTTGCTCCGAGGAGTTGCGGGCCGACCTTCCGCAATATCTCCAGGACAGCCAGGAGCCGTCGGGACTGTTCGTAGCCGAAGTGTTCCGCCGAGCGGTCGAGTTGGCGGAGCCGGCGCTGCCGAGACTCCGCTGGGTGAATTCCTTGCCATTGGCGGAGGGGAGTCCAGGGTTCGAAGCGGTCCGCTACCTGGCGGAACGGCAGCTTTTGCCCGGCAGCTGGCAGCCGGATGTCATCGACCTTTCAACCTGGCAGCAGATGATAGCGAGCTTCATGGCCTGGTATCGCCTCCAACCCTACCCGGTTCGTTCCCCGGACAGCCGTGAGGTGGTACTGGAGGACCTGAGTAGGGTTCTAGAGCGCGTGGCCGAAGCGGTGCGCCCGGCGGCACTGGTGGCTTCCGACCCGACCGACCGCAGTCGCGTGTCGTTCTGGGCGATCATCTGGAACTGGACGGTGTTCCCCAGGTTGATCGTGGTGCGGCCGCTGGTCGAGGTTACACTGCAGCAGGGAGTAGCGCCGGTACTGCCGCTGTTGGGTAACTGTGTGATCCGCTTACGCGATTACGTCCTGGCTCCGGAAAAATCAGCCAAGCGCTTGTTCCTGGCCAACAACGACTCACGGATGATCATCGCCTCGAGCCAACCCGTCAAGGGGGAGTGGCCTCGACTGGTGGAGCAGGGGCAAGAGCTGGGATACTTCGCTTTCGAGAATCCCGAGGTGGCAGATGTCGATCTCTACGCTGCGGTGTTCGATGGGCCCGCTGCGGGGGTTGGCACCATCCTGAGCCTGCTACCAAGAGTGCGAACCAATATGACGCCCAACCGCTTTTTCTACCACATGCAGATCCCGCAGTGATTCGGCGGCGGCGATTCAGTGGCGGGTTGATGCCACCCGGTTGACGGCGCTTCGCATGGCGAGGGTTGCCTGGCGAGAGCGCAGGGCGAAATCATGCCCCCCGCCCAGGTAGGTAAGCGATCTGCTGGCGCTGATGATGGCCGGGGCGTCGTGTTTGCCGAATGCTCCTCTCACGCTTTCCGCCGCCCCCCCCTGAGCACCGTAGCCCGGCACCAACAGGAAGCTGTGGGGCAACAGGGTCCGTACTCTTGCTAGTGTGTCGGGTTGTGTGGCGCCACCGCCGCCCCCGAGAGGGGAGAGATGACTCTCGTCTAGATGACGGACGGCGAGCCCGGCGAGATCTTCGGCGATTTTCTGGGCGAGGGTCCTTCCGCCTTGTAGGCGGGCATCCTGGTAGTCGCGACTCCCCGGGTTGGAGGTGTGGACCAGTACGAAGATCCCCCTCCGATTGTGAATGGCTGCCTCCAGGAAGGGTTCCAGGCTATCGAGGCCGAGGAAGGGATTGACGGTGAGGGCATCGCTGGCGAAGGCGCCCTCTCCAAGGTAAGCCGCCGCGTAGGCTCGAGCTGTACTGCCGATGTCACCCCTTTTGGCATCGAGGATGATGGGAACCTCGAGCGAGTGGATGTCGGCGATCAGCCGAGACATGGCGTCCAGGCCCGGAAGCCCCAGGGCCTCGAAGAAGGCGCTCTGCAACTTGTAACAGGCCACCAGTTCGTGGGTGTATTCGATGATGGCTCTGAAGTAGCTGGCGACCGCCCCGGCCGTTTTCGCCGGGTCTCCACCGAAGCGTTCCGGGTGGGTATGGGGGTGGGCTTTGGGACGGGGGTCTATCCCCAGACAGATGCGGGAGTCGATCGCCGCTATGCGCTGGCTCAGCCGCTCGGGGAAGGAGGGCGTCATCTTTACGGCAGATCAGCGGCTGTAGGCCATTCAGGGTTCATGCCCGTCAGCGTTTGGCCTTGCGCGCCAGGCGCTCCTGCCGCCGCCGCTGTGCCCTGTTGAGCGGTTGCGGTCCGCGCCCGGGAGCTGCCGGCTGACCCATGGGTACCAGCGGCGGGGCTTCCCCACCGTCATCGCTGGAGTAATTCAGTCGCCGGCCGCTGTCCTGGCGCTGCAAGGTCTCCTGGGTTTGCACCTGGACCCGGAAGAGCAACTTGGCTACGTTCAGGCGGATGTTGGACTTCATCTCCTCGAAGAGATTGAAGGCCTCGAAGGCATACTCCTGCAAGGGGTTGCGTTGGCCGTAGCCGCGCAAGCCGATGCCCTGGCGCAGCACGTCCATGTTATGAAGCTGTTCCTTCCAGTGTTGATCGACCACCTGGAGAACGATGAAACGCTCCAGTTCCCGCAACAGTGGCGTCCCTAATTCCGTCTCGCGCGCCTGGTAGGCGGCCTCGAGTTCGGCAACCAGTTGCTGAGTGGCGTCGTCGGGAACTTGCTCCCTGAGACCCTCGAAGTCGAACGACTCCAGGGCCGGGACGGCTTCTATCGCAGCGGCCCGCAGGGCCCGGATATCCCGCTCTTCGGGCTCGAGCTCGGGATTGAGGTAGTGCTGAACCTGTGCGTCGAGGTATTCGGCGATCATGTCCTGGACATCTTCGCTGATGTCGTTGCCCAGCAGGATCTCGCGCCGCTGAGCGTAGATGACTTCGCGCTGCTTGCTCATGACGTTGTCGAATTCGAGGAGCTGTTTGCGGATGCCGAAGTTGCGGTCCTCGACACGCTTCTGAGCCCGTTCGATGGCGCCGGTGACCATGCGCGCCTCGATAGGCTGGCTGTCGTCCATACCGAGGCGGTCCATCATCTTCAGGACGCGTTCGTTGGCGAAAAGACGCATGAGGTCATCGTCGAACGACACATAGAAACGGCTGCTGCCCGGGTCTCCCTGCCGCCCGGAGCGGCCGCGGAGCTGATTGTCGATACGCCTGGCCTCGTGGCGTTCGGTGCCGATTATGTGCAGCCCGCCGCAGGCCAGGACCTTCTCGTGATCTTCTGCCGCCTCATCGCGGATTCGCTCGAGCTTGGGCAGGATATCTTCGGGAAGACCCTCGATCCTACGGGCGATCTCTCGAGCTTCATCCAGCTTGCGCAGCATCACTGCCTTGATCAGGAGTTCGGTGTCGCTGTCGTAGCGTTCGAACCCCTCTTTGACCAGCATCTGTCGAGCCAGTGCCTCGGGGTTGCCGCCGAGCACGATATCGGTGCCTCGGCCGGCCATGTTGGTGCTGATGGTCACGGCGCCGCTGCGACCCGCTTGGGAGACGATCTCCGCTTCTTTGGCGTGGTACTTGGCATTCAGGACCTGGTGACGGATGCCCTTGCGCTTGAGCATCCGCGACAGGCGTTCGGAGGCTTCGATGGTGACCGTTCCCACCAGAATCGGCTGTCCATTGCGATGCACCTCCTCTATCTCCGTCACCACCGAGTCGAACTTGCCTTTCTGGCTGCGGAACACCACGTCTTCGTAATCATTGCGGATCACCGGTTTGTTGGTGGGAATTACCAGCACGTCCGAGCCGTAGATCTCCTGGAATTCCTTCTCTTCGGTCTTGGCGGTGCCGGTCATGCCGGCAATCTTGTCGTAGAGCTTGAAGAAATTCTGGTAGGTGATGGTAGCCAGCGTCTGGTTCTCCCGCTCGATCTTGACGCCCTCTTTGGCTTCTATGGCCTGGTGGAGGCCCTCGCCAAAGCGGCGGCCGGGCATGAGGCGGCCGGTGAACTCGTCGACGATCACGACCTGCCCGGCATCGTCCTTGACGTACTCCTGGTCCCGATGATAGTGCTCCTTGGCTCTCAGGGCCTGCCGCAGCATGTGACCGGTCTCCATGTTCTTGGCGCTGAAGATATCCTGTATTCCCAGCAGCTTTTCGGCCTTGGCTATACCTTCTTCGGTGAGATGGATGTCTTTGCTCTTCTCGTCGGCCGTGTAATCTCCCGTCGGAGGATCGTTCTCACCTTCGCCGGGCTCGCCACGCGTCAACTTCTTGGCGATCTTGGCCATGGTGTAATACATGTCGGTGGCCAGCTCGGCGGGGCCGGAGATGATGAGAGGGGTCCTCGCTTCATCGATAAGGATGCTGTCGACCTCATCGATGATGGCGTAGTGGAGCGGATTGTCCTCGCGCAGCACCAGCTGGTCGGGGCGGAAGGCCATATTGTCCCGCAGGTAATCGAAACCCAACTCGCTGTTGGTGATGTAGGTGATGTCGGCGCGGTAGGCTTCCCGCCTACCTTGAGAGTCGTCGCTGTGCTGGATGGCGCGGACCTCGAGCCCCAGCCCCCGATATACCGGACCCATCCACTCTGCGCCGGTACGGGCCAGGTAGTCGTTGGTGGTGACCAGATGATTGCCCTGACCGCTGAGGGAGTTCAGGGCCAGCGCCAGGGTAGCCACCAGGGTTTTGCCTTCACCGGTCTTCATCTCGGCGATGCGCCCGTAGTGCAGCGCCGCACCGCCGATCAACTGCACGTCGTAGTGACGCATGCCCAGGTTGCGCACTGCTGCTTCCCGGGTAAGCGCAAACACTTCGGGCATGAGCTTCTGCAAGCTCTCTCCGCCTTCCCGATAGCGACGCTTGAGTTCACTGAAGGCGGAGGCCAGATCGGGAATCTTCTCGACCTTGGGCTCGAGCGAGTTTACGGCGGCTACGATCTCACTTTCGACCCGCCGCACCTCTCGTTCGTTGTTATCGAATAGCTTCTGGATGAATCCGATCATCGATGACCTTCCTTGAGCGTTGCCAAGGGGTCCGTAACCCTCTGCAGCGCCGGATAACCACCATGGTAGTCTAGCACGTAGCGATGATGATTCTGTTATAGAGGCTGCAGCCAAAACGGTGCCCGCTCCCGCCGCCCTGCGTTGTCCTGTGGGTGCCTGCGGCCGTCCGGCCAAGGGGAAAGCGCCTTGCCGGTGATGCTAAGCACCTCCCACCCAAATTCTAGACAAGATGTCTAAAATTTGGGGCGAGCAGAGCGAATAATCGCGGCCGCCCGCGATCCATGACCGCCATCGTGACTTGGACATGCTTAGCGGTCCGCGCCGGAATCGCTTGCTCGTGTCGCGGGGACCTAGAAAATACTCAGGGCGTTGGAGCCATAGCTTCGCGTGCTGTGAAGGGTGGGGGTGTCGCCCGGCACGCTCGAGCTGGGAAGGGTGCTGGAAGATATAGAGCGAGCCGCTGTTGGAAGCGAGGATGTCTTGGAATATCTTCTGGAGGTCGAGCGGGTAGGGTGGGGCCGCGAAGACCACCGAGAAGT
>Ga0114931_10011730_pt1 | contig 10323 bp, 7 predicted proteins | sample 2SBtaG_FD_89579 | JGI IMG/M metagenome (GOLD analysis project Ga0114931, IMG submission 89579) | Deep subsurface microbial communities from Kolumbo volcano to uncover new lineages of life (NeLLi) - 2SBTROV14_V59a metaG | ecosystem: Environmental > Aquatic > Marine > Volcanic | place: Kolumbo... | reverse complement strand
GCTTGCTCGGCCGTCCCGCCAAAGACGCGCTGGAGCAACTGGGCAGCCGCGGGCTGATCGCGCGCCGCGCCGACAAGCACGTGTTCCGCAACGACATCACCATGAGCGTGGCCTACAACCTGCTGCCCGAAGACGAGCGCAAACGCCTGCACACGGCGGTGGCCGAGCAAATCGCCGGCGCGCCCGGCTACCGTCCCGGGCAAGACGACGCGGTGGTGGCACGCCACCTGGAGCTGTCGGGCGACGCCACCCGGGCGGCCGCGCGCTACCTGACGGCCGCCCGCCACGCGTTGGACGTGGGTGGCGCCGCCGACGCGTTCCGCCAGCTCACCCGCGCGCTCAAGCTGTTGCCCAAAGCCGATCACGACAGCCGGTTCGACGCGCGCAAGCTGCGCGAGGAAATCCTCGGCCGTCTCGCCCGGCGACCGGAGCAGCTGCGCGAGATTCACAGCCTGCGCAAAGAAGCCGAGGCCCTCAACGACTCGGCCAAGCTCGCCCTCGCGTGGTCTCGCCTGGCCCAGTTCTACATCGACGTCGGCCGCGCGCCGGCCGCGTCGCGGGCGGTCACCCCGGCGCTGCAGCACGCCCGAGACGCCGGGGACAAACTGGCGGTGGCCGAAGCGCTGCGCCTGCGCTCGTACATCGCCCGGCTGGTCGGCAACAACGAAGAAGCCATCGACCTGTGCGAGCAGGCGCTGGCCATGTGCGGCAACGACCGCGACGGTCGGTTGCAGCGCGGCACCATCCTGAACGACCGCGGCACCGCCCTGTGGAACATGGGCCGGCTCAACGCGGCCATCCACTCGTATGCCGAGGCGCTGGTGATCTACCGCGGCCTCGGCTTGCCGCGACTCGAGGCGCGCGCGCTCAACAACATGGGCATCGTGTTCGCCGCCCTCGGCGAATTCGAAGAAGCCCTGGCCCACTACAAGAGCTCGCTCAAGCTCGATCAAAAGCTGGGCGACCGCGACTCCATCGCGCTCAAGCTCGGCAACATCGGTCAGGCCTATTCGGACCTGGGCGACGTCGACCGCGGCCAGCGCTATCTGGCCAAGGCGCTCAAGATCGCCGAAGAGATGGACGACCGCGCCAGCGCCACCGACGGCACCATCTCGCTGGGCCAGGTGTACCTGCAAAAACAGTCCTACCGCAAAGCGCTCGACCTTCTGGAGCGCGGCCTGGCGTTGGCCACCGAGAACCGCGACCGCTATCAGGAAATCCGCGCGCTGATCTACATCGCCCTGGCGCAAGTGGAGGTCGGCGAGCCGCCCGAAGGCGCGCTCGAGCTGGCGCGCTCGGCGACCGAGTTGGCGCGCAAGATGCCGATGGTCGTCGGCGAAATCTACGGTCTGGCGGTGCAGGGGTTGGCGCTGGCCAAGCTGGGCGAGCTGGACGAGGCAGCCCGGCTCACCGGTGAGGCGGTGCGCTTGCAACACGAGCAAGAACACCCCGAGGGCGCCGAGCAAGTGCTGCACATTCACACCCGTGTGTGCGAGCGCGCCGGCCGCACCGACGACGCCATCGCCGCGATCGAACACGCGCGCGACGAGCTGGCCGCCAAGGCCGAGAAGATCCGAGACGCCGAGCTGAAAAAAACGTACCTGGGCGGCAAGACCGCCATGGCCATTGCCGGCGACTACGCACGGCTGACGGGGAAACCATTCGACGTGTAATGCTCATCGGGGTGTTGGCCGTCGTGGTCGCGGGCTGCAAGAGCGACGCGCAGCGGCCGGCCGATCCGGCGCCGAAAAAAAAGCAGGAGAAGAGCTACAAAGATCTGCGCGGCGAAGCGCGGGGCAAACGCATGCTGGCCGAGGCGCGCAAGTGTGTCATCGGTCCGCGCGACGGCCGCGTCCACGCCTGCCGCATCGCGTGCGAGCTGGTTCATTCCAACAGCTGCTACTACCTGGGCCGCCATCTGGAACGCGGCGACGGCGTGGCGCGCGATCTGGGCAAAGCGATGAAGCGTTACCTGCAAGGCTGCGACGGCGGCTCGGGCCTGGCGTGCCGGGGTGCGGCCGAGCTGGTGCAGCACGGGCGCGGGGTCAAAGTAGACCCGGCGCGGGCGAAAACGTTGTTCAAGCGCGGTCGCGATTACTGTCGTGTTCACTGCGGACAGGGCCATGTGCCCAGCTGTGTCGCGCTGGGTGAGATGTTCGCCGCGGGTGATGGCGGGGCGGTGAACAAGCGGGCGGCAGCGCTGTTTTTGCAGCGGGCGTGTGCGAATAAGTCCGAAGCGGGATGCGCGGCGTTGAAGCGGTTGGCGAAGTGATCATGTATAGTCCGCCGGCCCAATGACGTCCCATTCCCCCTCCGACAACGCCGATAAAACCGCCGCCGAAAAACCCATGCCGCCCCACCTCGCGGCTGCATCGGGTCTGCTCATGGGCAGTGCCGATGCGGTGCCGGGTGTCTCCGGCGGCACCATCGCGCTCATCGTCGGGGTCTACGACCGCTTCATCGACGCGCTGTCGGTGATGGTGCGCTCGCCGTTCAACCTGCACACCGCCGAGGGCCGCGCGCGGATCAAGAGCGCCCTGGCTCTGTTGATCCCGCTGGGCTTCGGACTGCTCGTCGCCTACTACCTGGTGACCGAGCTTTTGGTCGGACCCAGGGAAGCCCCGGGCATTCTGCTGCACCCGAAAACCGCGCCCATGTGTTACGGGTTCTTTTTCGGCCTGGTCCTGCTCAGCTTGCGCGAGCCATGGCGGCGCATCAAGCAGCGCCACGCCAGCCACTTCGTGGTGGCGGCGCTGGGCTGTGCGATTGCGGCGGTGTTCGTCGGCTTGCCCTACAGCAAGTCGGAGCCCGAGACGTGGATGTTGTTGTACGGCGGCGCCGGCGCCATCACGGTCATGCTATTGCCGGGTGTTAGCGGCTCGCTGCTGTTGGTCATCCTCGGCCAGTACACCGCGGTCGCCGGCGCCGTGCACGATCGCGCGTTCGGCAAGCTGGGTGTGTTCGCTGTGGGCCTGGTCATCGGGGTCGCCACATTCGTGCCGCTGCTCAAGTACCTGCTGGTGCGGTTTCACGACCTGACCATGGCCGCGTTGACCGGCTTCATGGCCGGCTCGTTGCGCGCCCTGTGGCCATGGAAGAACAACTATGTGCCCAGGAACGGGGAAATGAAAAATGTGGGCATCGATACCGGCAACCTGGCCTTGGTGCTGGTCGCAGCGGTCGTGGGTGGAGCGGTGGTCTGGTTGCTGGCGATGCTCGAGCGGCGCATCCTCGCCATGGACGAGCCGAATGGACAGCCAAACCCTTGATCCTGCGGCGGTCGTCTGAAAAACTTTTCATCCACACCAAAACCTCGACCACGTGGAAATACTCTTTGATGTAGGCCGACTGCTATTCGGCGGCTTGGTGCTCTACCTCGGTGCCGAATGGTTGGTCAAAGGCTCCGCCGGGCTCGCCCGCGCGTTTGGTGTCAAGCCGCTGATCGTGGGCTTGACGGTGGTTGCGTACGGCACCTCCGCCCCGGAGCTCGCCGTGAGCTCGAGCGCCATCCTCGATGGCCGCGACGGCATCGTCACCGGCAACATCATCGGCTCGTGCATTGCGAACATGGGATTGATCCTGGGAATCACCGCCCTGATCGCTCCGCCGGCCGTCGACGGCAGTCTGATACGCCGCGAAATTCCTGTACTCATCTTGTCCGTCATCGTGCTGCCGTTGGTGTTGTGGGACGGCGACATCAACCGGCTCGAAGCCGGCGCCATGCTCGCGCTGGCGATCACGTTCACGGTCCTTACTCTGACCAGCGCAGCAAGCGATCGGTCCTACGTCCCCACCGCCGACCAGGTCGAGGAGAACGCCGAGGTCGGTGGCGCGCCCGGCGGCGAGGGTAAGTTCCGCCTCGGCATCATCACGGCGGTCGGGCTCGCCCTGCTCATCGGCGGCGGCGAGCTGTTCGTCGACGGCGCCGTCGGCATGGCCCGCTCGCTGAAGCTGAGCGAGCAGCTCATCGGCGCCACCGTCGTGGCGCTGGGAACCTCCTTGCCGGAGCTGGCCGCTTCGGTCGTTGCGGCCTTGCGCGGCTATTCGTCGCTCGCGGTCGGCAACGTCATCGGCTCGAACATCTTCAACGTATTTTTGATCCTCGGCGTCACCGGCCAGATCGACCGCGTGCACGGACCGCTGGACCTGCTCAAGTACCATCTCATCTTTCTGGCCATCGTCACCTTCGTCGGCGTTTTGGCCATGCGCGGGGCGCGCAAGATCACCCGATTCGAAGGCGTGCTGTTGATCGCGGGCTACGCCGCCTATATCGGCTTCACCATCTTCCAGGGGCACTGAGACCAGACAAACCAATGGGCCGCAGGACCGAACCACGAGCGGATAGCCAGTCGGATCGCAACGGCCTGCTGTTTCTGTGTGACGCCAACGCAGTGCGTAGCCAGATGGCCGAAGGCTTTGCCCGATTCATTGCCCCGGCCAACCTCGCGATCTACAGCGCCGGCGCCGACGCCGGACAGCTCGATCCTGTGGCTGTGCGCGCGATGAAAGAAGTCGGCGTCGACATCAGCAACCATCACTGCAAGAGCCTCGCGGACGTCCCGATCGACCAGATCGCAACCATCGTTACGCTGTGCTCGGAACAAGAGTGCCCGCCCTTACCGTCCCACGCGCTGCACTTGCATTGGCCCCTGCCCGATCCCACGACGACCCGCGGGAGTGACGACGAAATCCTCCACGCGTACCGCTCGGTACGGGACTCGATCCGCCAGCTCGTCTCCCGGATGTTCTGAGGCAAAACACCTCAGTGATGCGGCAAGTTCTCTAGCCGGTAGAGGGGGGTCACAAGTCCCCGCACGCAGTTCCAACTACCTGAAGGCAAACTGCTTCGGTATTGGAACGAAACATGTAAGACACCCTCACACACGGGTCCGGTTCGGCCAGATCTCTGGTCATCAGCAGTAAGCGGCTGATAGAGTTGGGGTCTTTCCAAGTTTTCGAGCAGTGAGGTATCAATCCGCCCATGAGATTCCCAGTTATTGTCGTGTTCGCATTCTCTCTGGGTATTGGAGCCGGGACGGCGTCGGCTGAACGTCCGACGCGCCCACTGGGGGGCTACGTTCAGATTGCCCCGGGCATGGCCGGCGTCTCTCCGCAGGCGTCCGGGTCCACGATCTATCTGGATCGCTGCGCCGGCGGCTGCACCATCCAGGGCGGCGGCGAGAGCGCCCAGCAGAGCCGGTCCAGCATCGTCAGTGGCACCGCGAGCATCTCCGAGTGGGCCCACGGCGACAGCGCCTGGAACTCACTGGTCTCGTGCGTCAAGGGCCAGTTCGAGCCGTTCGGCTTGACCGTTACCGACCAGAAGCCGACCAGCGGCAACTACTTCCGTTCGATCGTCGCCGGCTATCCGCAAGAGGCGGGGTTCTCCCAGTACACCGGCGGCGTGGCGCCGTACAACTGCGGCGTCATCGACAACTCCATCAACTACAGCTTCGCCGACATCTATCAATCGGTGCAGCAGATCTGTGAGGTCGTCGCCCAGGAGACCTCGCACGTGTTCGGTCTGGACCACGAGCTTTACTGCCCGGACCCCATGACCTACCTCACCGGCTGTGGCGCCAAGAGCTTCAAGGACTACGACGCAAATTGCGGTGAGAACCAGCCGCGCCAGTGCCGGTGCGGCGGCAGCACCCAGAACTCGGTCCAGTCGCTTCTGAGCATCTTCGGTCCGGGAACGCCCACTCCGCCCACCGTCACCATCACCGAGCCGGCCGACGGCGCCAGCGTGCAGCCCGGCTTCGTGGTTCGCATCGACGCCATGGACGACGTCGAAGTCACCCGCGCCCAGCTGCTCATCGACGGCCAGGTCACCATGGAAATCTCGTCGTTCCCGCTGGTGTTCAACGCCCCGGCCGATCTCGCCAACGGCGGTCACTCGGTCGAGGTCATCGCATACGACAACCGCGACACCCCGGGGTCGGACAAGATCACCGTCGTCATCGGCGAGCCGTGCCAGTGCGCCAACGGTCAGAGCTGTGTCGATGGCCGCTGCGTCACCGGTCCCGGTCAACCGGGCGGGCTCGGCGAAGTCTGCGCCACCGGCGACGACTGCGAGAGCGGCATCTGTGGCACCGCGGGCGACAACAGCTACTGCGCCGAGAGCTGCACCGCCGGCAACGAGTTCGGCTGCCCGCAGGGCTTCTCCTGCACCAGCGGCGTGTGCTGGCCCAACGGCGAGCCCAAAGACGGCGGCGGCGGTGGCTGCAACGTGAGCGGCGACAGCTCGCCGTACGTCCCGGCCGGCCTCGCGCTGTTCGTCGGCCTCGTGCTGTTCGGCTGGCGGCGGCGCCGCGCGTAAAGATGGGAGTGCGCAGGTCTGCTACGGCCATCTCGGCCCCCTCGCCCCCCTGCCAGCGTCAGACCTCCTCGAAAGGGGGCCACCCTATCTTCGTCGATCTTCCTTGCCAGGCGATCGATGTGACTCGAGATCATCTGTAGCGAACCCACGCACTCCTAGTTAGGCAGCGACAACGCAAACTTCAGGGCCGGCCCGCGGGTCGGCCCTGTTTTTTTGCCCGGATGGTACGTTTGGGCCGATGGAAGCCCGCGAGTTTGCCCTGGCGCTGCTGACCGAGCCTACGCTGGCAGCCAAGCTGCGCCCGCCGCCGGCGGGCGTCAGCGACGGGGCACCGGGCGAGCCCCGCCGTGACGTCACCTCCGCGCGCCCGGCCAACCTGCAAATCCGGCCGTCCCGTGAAGTGCGCGTGCCGCCGATCCGGGGCATGGCCGACCCGAGCCAGCGCGCCCGCATCATCCACGCGCTGGCCAACCACGAGCTCCAGGCCGCGGAGCTGTTTGCCTGGGCGCTGCTCGCGTTTCCCGCGGCGCCGGCCCGTTTCCGCCGCGGCCTGCTCGGCATCTGCGCCGACGAGCAACGCCACTGCCGCATGTACATCAGCCGCCTCGAGGCCCACGGCGCGGGCTTCGGCGACTACCCGGTGACGGGATATTTCTGGAACAAGGTCGACAGCCTCGATACGCCGCTGACGTTCGTGTGCACCATGGGCCTCACGTTCGAGAACGCCAACCTGGACTTCGCCGTCGACTACGCCGCCGCCGCACGCGCCGCCGGCGACGACGCCACTGCTGCGGTCATCGACCAGGTGCACGGGGACGAAATCGACCACGTCCGCTTCGCCTGGCACTGGCTCAACGAGCTGGCGCCCGCGGGTCAGGATCCGTGGGAAACCTACACCAGCAACGTGACCTGGCCGCTCGGGCCCCACCGCGCACGCGGCAAAAGCTTCGATCGGGCCGGCCGCAACCGCGCCGGCCTCGACGCCGAGTTCATCGACCGTTTGGAGAACACGGCGCCCAAACGACCCAGCGGCGAGCCCCGGTAGTTCTGCTGGTGATGATTCTCGGTAACCTGGACTATGAGACCCGGCTGGCGCGCCGCGCCGGCATTCACATCGAGCTGCCGCGGCGGGTGCGCGCGATGCTGGCTTCGCTGTCGACGCTGATGGCGGCCCTGGGCGACCGCGGTGATCAGCTGTGGACCCTCGATCCGGTGGCCCCGGCGCGGATGTCGACCGAATGGCTGCCGCACGTCGAGCTCGTCGCCGGCCCCGCCCCCGCCGCGTTCGATATCGCATGGGGACAGGTGGATGCGGCGCGGTTCAATCACCGGCGCTTCGACTACGAGCTGGGCGAACAGCTCGGCGGCAACCACCCGGGCACGGCCATGGTGGCATCCATCGAGGAGCTGGAATCGTGCATCGCCGCCTGTGGTGACAGCGGCGCGTGGGTGGCCAAGGCGCCGTTGTCGGCATCGGGCCGGTTTCGCCTGCGCCGGCGCGGTGCGCTCGATCAGCCGTCGCGCACCCGTGCGGTCCGTTTGCTCGGTCAGTTCGGCGAGCTGCTATTCGAACCATGGGTCCAGCGCAGCGCCGACTTCGGTTGTTGCGGGCGGGTCGACGATGCGGGCGTGGCCGTCGAAGCGGCCCACGTGCTGCTGGTCGACGACGCCGGCGTGTTTCGCGGCATCCAGTTGGCCGGCGTTCCCGGCGATGCCGCGACGGCCATGACCACGACCGCGGCGCGCGTGGGTACCGAGCTTCGCGACGCCGGCTACCGGGGCCCGTTTGCCATCGACGGCTACCGTTACGTCGACCGCGCCGGCCAGCCCGCGCTCCGGCCGTTTTGCGAGCTCAACGCCCGGCACAGCTTCGGCCACATCGCCTGGGCGCTGGCGCGGCGCAACGGCGTCGACGGCCTGCGCCTGCGCATCGATCGCGGCGACCTTCCCGCCGGTGCAAATGCCTTGCTGGCCGCCGGGGCCAACGAGCCTACTTGTGCGTGGTGGGAGCCACCGGCGGCAGTTTCTCGGTCTGACTGAGCTGCTTGGCGAACACGCTCGGATCGGAGGTCGGCAGCTCGCAGCGCTGCTGCACGCACACATACGCGGTGGTCTTGCCGGCCAGCGCCTTTTTGCTGTCGCCCAGCGGCACCAGCTTGCTCAGCGCCGCCAGCGCGCCCGGCGCGGCGACGACCAGGACCTTGTTGGGCACGAACGTGCGCGCCAACACCGACAGCAGCGGCGCGGCCTGGGCGCGCCGGGCCGGCGGCACGATGACGATCTGCTTGGGTTGATCGGCCAAGAAGTCGACGGCGATCAGCATGTGGCCCATCGACTGGGGCTCGCGGTCGAGCATGCCGGAGTAGGCCTCTAGCACCTTCTTGGCGCGGGCGCGAAAGCTCGGCCTGGTCGTGATCTGGCCGAGGCGAAGCAAGTTGAGGGCCTCCACCGAGTTGCCGTTGGGCACCGCGCCGTCGCGGCCGGGCTTTTCCCGGGCCAGCAGGGCCTCGGCGTCGCTGGCGGCCAAATAGAACCCGCCGGTCTTCGCCTCGTAGTAGCGCCGCAGCACGCTGTCCAAGGCGATCGCGCGCTTCAGCCAGTGCGCATCGCCGCTGGCTTCGTACAGATCGAGCAAGCCGGCGATAAAGAACGCGTAGTCGTTGAGATACCCCTTGAACCGAACGTTGCCGTCGTGCCAGCTGCGCAGCACCCGCCCGCCGACCACCAGCTTGTCGAGGACGAACCGCGCCGCGCGCTCCGCCTGCACCAGGTACGACGGGCCGCCATCTTTGTTGGCCCCCAACACCAAATGCGCCCGGGCGTAGGCCGAGATCATCAGACCGTTCCACGCGGTGAGGATCTTGTCGTCGCGCAGCGGCGGCGGCCGCTTGCTGCGCGCCTGGTACAGGCGCTGTTTGATGTTCTCGAGCATGAGCCGCGCGCGATCGACGGGCATGCGGAGCTCGGTGGCCACGGCGTTCAACGTCCGCGTCGTGTGCAGGATGTTGCGACCGTGGGAATCGCCGTGCTCGGTGATGTTGTAGTAAGCCCGCGCCAGGGCGTACTGCTCTTTGGTCAGGGCCGCCGCCACCTGTTTGGCTGTCCAGGTGAAGAACAGGCCTTCGGCCGGACGCCCGTCGGGTCCCGGGCTGTCGGCGTCGGTAGCCGAGTAGAACGCACCCGCCGGCGAGGTCATGTCACGGCGCACGTAACGCAAGATCTCGGCCGCCACCCGCGCGTAACCCGGGTTCTTGGTGAGCTGATACGCCTCGAGGTAGACGGGCACCAGCAGCGCGTTGGCATAGAGCATTTTTTCGAAGTGCGGGACCCGCCACAGCGGGTCGGTGGCATAGCGATGAAAGCCACCGCCGACCTGGTCGTAAACGCCCCCGGCCGCCATCTTGTCCAGGGTGAGGGTCACCATCTGCAGCGCTTCTTTGTCGCCGGTGCGCCGGTAGTAGCGCATCAAAAAGCGCAGCGGCACGCTGCTGTAGAATTTTGCCCGGCTGCCGGCCAGACCACCGTTGACCAGATCGGCCGCCGCCTTGATCCGGGTGGCGGCCGAATGGAGCAACACCGTCGTATCGATGGTGCCCACGTGGCTGGTCTCCACGGCGGACTTTATGCGCTCGGCGAGCTGCTTGGCCATGGCGTGGAGGCGTTTCGGGTCTTTCGCGTACTGCTCGGAAAAGTGGCGGAGGATCTGCAAGAACCCCGGCATGCGCGAGCCCGGTCGTTGCCTCGGTGGAAAATACGTGGCGCCGAAGAACGGCCGGCGATCGTAGGTGAGCCATACAGTCATCGGCCAGCCACCGTGGCGCACCGCGGCCATGTAGATGGAGTCGATGTCCGGCCGCTGTTCGCGATCGACTTTGATCGCCACGTAGTGCTCATTGAGATAGCGGGCGATCTCGATGTCCTCGAACGATTCGGCCTCCATCACGTGGCACCAGTGGCACGTGGAGTAGCCGACGCTGAGCAGCACCGGCCGGTTCAGCCGCTTG
>Ga0114931_10011728_pt1 | contig 10324 bp, 7 predicted proteins | sample 2SBtaG_FD_89579 | JGI IMG/M metagenome (GOLD analysis project Ga0114931, IMG submission 89579) | Deep subsurface microbial communities from Kolumbo volcano to uncover new lineages of life (NeLLi) - 2SBTROV14_V59a metaG | ecosystem: Environmental > Aquatic > Marine > Volcanic | place: Kolumbo... | reverse complement strand
GGCCAGGGGGTAGTAGATCATCGGCTTATCATAAACCGGCATCAATTGCTTGCTAACCGATTTGGTAAGCGGGTAGAGCCTGGTACCAGAGCCGCCCGCCAGAATAATTCCTTTCATCAAATTTTCCTTTATTAAGTATCACTTCCCCTTGGGAGGTGTTAAATATAAACGCCCTGCGGGCGAACTGCTTTTTTAGCCACAGACACATTCAGATACCGATTGCGATTGCGATTGCATTAAATATAAAAACATCAAAAACATGAAAATTCAAATTCAAAATTTCCACATTCCAAATTCACCAGGCATAGTATATAATAATTTAACTTAGATAAACCAATTTTAATTTTAAGGAGAATTATGAGACGACTATTCGGCACCGATGGGGTCCGCGGCACTGCGAATATATATCCCATGACCAGCGAAATCGCCATGCAGATAGGCCGGGCCATAGCCTTTTTAGTCAAAGATCAACGCCATGGTCATCACATTGTTATTGGTAAAGACACCAGGATTTCAGGCTATATGATTGAAAATGCCTTAGCCGCCGGGATTTGTTCCATGGGCGTGGATGTCCTCCTGGTTGGACCGTTGCCAACTCCGGGCATTGCTTTTATCACCTACTCCATGCGTGCCGATGCCGGAGTGGTAATTTCAGCCTCCCACAATCCTTTCCAGGACAATGGCATAAAAATATTTTCCCGAGACGGTTTTAAACTGCCCGATGAAAAAGAAGCCGATATTGAAGATCTGATATTTTCACAGAAGATGGCGGCATTACGCCCTGTCGCCGATGAAATTGGCAAAGCCAGCCGTCTGGACGACGCCAAGGGCCGCTATATTGTCTTCCTGAAAAACACCTTTCCGCAAAAATACACCCTGGATGATTTTCATATTGTCCTGGACTGCGCCCACGGCGCAACTTATGGGGTAGCACCCAATGTCTTTGAAGAATTAGGTGCCAAAGTAACGCCGATAGGCATTCACCCCAACGGCACAAACATCAATCATAAATGCGGCGCCCTACATCCGGAACGGGTGGCCGAGAAGGTTAAAGAGACTGGCGCCAATATCGGCATCGCCCTTGATGGTGACGGAGACCGTCTGATTGTAGTTGACGAAATGGGCAAAGTTGTTGATGGCGACCATATAATGGCCATCTGCGCAGCCGATCTCATGACTCGTAAAAAACTCAAGAAAAAGACCCTGGTTACCACGGTAATGAGTAATATGGGATTAGAAGCAGCTATGCAAAAAATTGGTGCTAAAATGGTGCGCACCAATGTTGGTGATCGCTATGTAGTGGAAGAGATGCGGCAAAATAAATACAGCTTTGGCGGTGAGCAATCCGGACATCTTATTTTCCTGGAGCATTCCACCACAGGGGACGGTATCCTGGCAGCCCTGCAATTAATGGCCATAATGAAAAAACAAAATAAAACCGTCTCGGAACTCGCCAAAGTTATGGAGTCTTTCCCACAAATCCTGAATAATGTTATAACCAGCAAACGCTTGAATCTTGATTTGATTCCCAACTTTAAGGAAACTATCAAAAAAATGGAAAAAAAGCTGGGTACGAATGGCCGCATTTTAGTAAGGTTGTCCGGGACTGAACCAGTGGTGCGGGTTATGCTGGAAGGCAAAGAAAAAGGCATTATCAAAACCATGGGCGAAGAACTTTGCGCTCTTATCCGCAAGGCGGATGGCCAATAGCCGTAAGCGATCCATGAACACCACCATGCTGTGCGGTAACTTCTCCAAAAATGGCGGTAGTTGTTACATGGAACAAGGTATGGTATGCATTCCCACGCAGGAGCGTGGGAACGAGATTAAAATCAATATAGTACACGACGTTGTAGAGACACAATGCCTTGCGTCGCCATTTTGGGCGACCACAAGGGCCGCCCCTACAACCGATAATAGGCCAATAAATTAATTTAAACCGCAAGCAAAATTCCTCCTCGTTCCCACGCTCCGCGTGGGAATGCATATCGGGATGTATCGGAAAATCAAAATTTCCGCAGTTTACGCTTACCTGTTTTTTGCAGTTATTCTGTGTACCCCTCAAGGGGGTATTGAACTGAATGCGTCTGTGGCTAAAAAAAGCAGTTTTGGAGAAGTTAGCACTAGAAAAATGCCTAAAATTCGTTTAGACAAACTTGTGGTGCAGCGTAACTTTGCTGACAGCCAAATTCGTGCTCAGGCCCTTATCATGGCAGGATTAGTGGAGATCGACGAGCATCGTTATGACAAGCCTGGCACTATGGTAGCGTCAGACTGCCACCTTGAGGTGAAAGAAAAATGTCCTTTTGTTAGTCGTGGAGGCTTTAAATTGGCGAAGGGCTTAAGCTTTTTCAATATCAAGCCCAAAAATTTTGTCTGTGCGGACATCGGGGCGTCTACCGGCGGTTTCACCGATTGCCTATTGCAAAAAGGTGCCGCCAGGGTTTACGCTGTTGATGTAGGATATGGGCAGTTGGCCTGGAAATTACGGCAAGACAAGCGGGTGGAGGTTATGGAACGAACCAACGCCCGCAAACTAACTAAAGCAGACCTGCCCGAATTTATTGATCTTGCCGTAATTGATGCGGCCTTTATCTCATTAAAATTACTTCTTCCACCATTGCTTCCTCTTTTTGGCGAAAAGATAGCAATTTTGGCCTTGATTAAGCCACAATTTGAGGTTGGCAAGGGGCTAATCGGCAAGGGAGGAGTGGTAAGAGATCCAGAACTGCACGCCCAGGTTATCGCAGATATTTCTTTTTTTGCCGACTCAATTGGTCTGGCCAGTCATGGTATTAGCGAGTCACCGATTCTCGGCCCCAAGGGTAATAAAGAATTCTTAATTTACCTTACCAGAGCCTAAGCTGTTGAAAATGCCTTGACTATCAGTTATCATCTTATAACATAGGACAGGACGCCATCGCATACGATCGTGGTCGTACCGCTACCATTCTTGTTCATAGCGGCCACTGTAAATTACAAAATATAAAAGGTGAAACAATGCCATATTTGAAAGCACACAAAAAGACGTTAGCTCCACTTATAACAATATTATTATTGGCAACTTTTGCTACTTCGTCCCTGGCGGCGGAGTATGTAACGGTGAAAAAGGACGGTGTTAATATACGCTCCGGGCCCAGCACAAAAAATGAAATTCTCTGGGAGGTTTTCAAGGATTTTCCCCTGCAAATTATTGACAAAAAAGGTGACTGGCTCAAAACCAAAGATTTTGAGGGGGACACCGGCTGGATATTTAAAAATCTGGTTATTCATAAAAAGCGTGTGATAGTCAGAGTTAATACTGCCAATATGCGTATCGGCCCCGGGAAAAACTACGAGTTAAGTGCCACAGTGAAATATGGAGTAGTTTTTACCCCTATTGAGAAGGAAAACGACTGGATCAAGGTAAAGCATGAAGATGGTACCGTTGGCTGGTTATTCAAAAAGTTACTATGGCCCTCTGACCCCTTTTAATTTTTGTGAATGTTTGGCAACACTCCCGCTGAGGCGTTGCCAAACATTCCCATTTCGCCGTTGCGGGTGCTATTATGCAAATAATGAGCAAGCCCAGAATATTATACGTTGATGACGAAGAGATAAATCTAAGCAATTTCCAGATGGCATTTGAGAATGACTTTGAGGTTCTCACTGCCATTTCTGGTCTTGATGGTTTAAAATTATTCAAAACGCACAGCGATATCGCTGTAATCGTTGCCGACCAGCGCATGCCAGATATCAATGGCGTTGAGATGCTCACACGTATATACAAAAGCGATCCTGACCCAATCCGCATAATTCTCACGGCTTACATTGACCCGGATGACATAATTTTGGCCATTAACCAGGGCCATATCCACCAATACATCAACAAGCCCTGGAATATTGAGCGAGTTCGCGTAATCCTGAATCAGGCCGTCGAGAAGTACAATCTCACCAGAGAAAACAAACAGTTGCTATATGAATTGGCGGACAAAAACAGGGCCTTAAAATCCGCCAACCAGCAATTAGCCGACGATCTGGATTTGCGAGAAAGATTAGAGCAAAAAAACCGCGAGGCAGAAATAAAAATGATGTCTCAGGCCAAGCTGGCCTCTCTAGGGCAGATAGCCACCGGCATGGCCCACGAAATAAACCAGCCCCTGACCTATATTAAGATCGTTCTGGAATCTACCGCCCGCGACCTGACTGAACATAATTTGAACGAAGAAGAACTACAAAAAGACCTCCAGGAATCACAACACCAAATAAGCCGGATAACTGACATCATCGATCATTTACGCACTTTTGGCAGTAACAACAACAATGATTTGGAGCAAGTAAGCCTGCCTGCCGCACTTGATGGAGCACTAATCTTATTCAACGAAAAAATCAGGCGAAAAGGAATTAACCTTAAACTGGACATACCAAATCAACTGCCCCCGATAACCGCCAATCTATGCAAGTTGGAGCAGATATTCACTAACCTCTTACAAAACAGTATTGATGCACTGGAAGGTACAGTAAATCCCAGTATTTCCATATCATTTCAGCATAAAAATAACCAGTTAGTTACCAAATTTTCCGACTCAGGCAAAGGCCTTGGCATCGACACCCCAGAGAAAATATTTGAACCGTTCTTCACCACCAAGGAAACCGGTAAGGGCACAGGATTGGGTCTGTCAATCGTCTATGGAATTGTTAACGAACTAAAAGGCTCCATCGAATACCAAGCACCTCCCAAACAAGGGTGTTCCTTTCTTATATACCTGCCCGTCTCCACAGATTAGTAAACATCGTCACCGCTAAAATTATTAATTGACTATTCGGTATGGTTGATTATCCTGTCCAGCAAAATTATCACTTCACATTAAAAGGATCATGAGTGGTATAGTTCTGTCTCGCAATCGGTATCGGTGTCGCTATCGCTATCGGGATTGCAAGTGCGTATTTTCGTGCTATCAATTTGTGGGTAGCACGACCAGGTAGCTAAGCGACTCCGAGACTTTTTACAAGTCCATCAATGAAGGAAATAATAAGATGACATTTAACTCATTTGAACAGGCCTTACATGTATGTATGACAGCAGAAGAAGGAAGCCCCGAACAAGACGAGGCGATTTTATATTGCCTTGAATTTGCCCCGGATGAAATAAAGGAACAATTGCGCGGCATCATACGTCACGACTTGCCCGTCCACAGCCATGATTGCGACTGTGGCTGCAAACATGACTCATAACGGCTTTTTAAAATGGTCAAAATAGCAACTGTCGCCCCCCAACATTCTCAAGCATGGCAAGCCGCTCGAGCCTATCTACCGCAGGCCCAAATTGAACTGTATCCCGATATCCCACAGGTTATAAAGGCCTTTGAGGATACGGAAACAGAGTTTGCCATCGTGCCTATTTACAATACCCGTGAAGGAGAGATCAAGGATGTTCAGGTCTTCGAGCACCTCAAAAACGGTTATTGGATAGACAATGTCGTCCTGCCCATTCAGCTTTCTCTAGGCAGCCTAACCAGTAATGATGATATCAGGCTTATCATCGGCACCATGCCGATTCTAAAGCAATGCGATGAATTCATCAGGAATAATTACCCGCACATCCCCCAAATGGTTGTACCTGATTTCAGGGCGGCAATCCTTGATATCAAAGAAAAAAACCGAACCAATCACGGTATAATTGAGACCGAAGACACGCTAAAGGCCAACAAGTTTATCGTTCGGCAGCGTGATGTCGCCCCCCATAACCGCACCAGATTTGCTATTATCGGGCCTGAGATGACTGTCCCCACAGGCTATGATGCCACCGCCCTTATTTCAGGCCCTTTGAACGACCGGGTGGGCCTGCTCTACGATATATTGGGTGAGTTTTCCCGGCGCGGTATCAACATTCTTGACATGCAATCCGAGAATGATGTCAAAACCCAAAAGCTGAAACTATATATTGAAGCGGAAGGTCACAGGGACGACCCCGCCCTGGAAGACGTCCTGGCTCATCTGGAGACATCGACCATCCAGGAACCGCACGCCATCAAAACCCTTGGTTCTTATCCCAGGGTTGATATGCGAACCAAATTTATCAAATCAATTGGTTTCATCGGCAGCGGTGCCATGAGCCGCTGGTTCGCCGACAAACTGACAAATGAAGGATATCAGACATTGCTCTGCGGCCGGGACTCCAAGCTGCGCCCCTCTGACATGATCCTCCAGGTAGATGTTGTTATTATCTGTGTGCCAATCAGTGCTACCGCGCCGACCATCGAACAATATGGCCCGCTACTGCGTAAAGGCCAGGCATTGATCCTCCTGGCCGGAGAGGCGGAAGACACCATCAACACGGCCCTCAGATGCACGAATGAGGGCGTTGAGCTTATGCTGGTTCATAACCTTTGGGGCCCAAAAACCGCCGCCATGAAGGATAAGAATGCTGCCGTGGTACGCACAAAGCGCAGCGGCTTATTATGTGGCGAGTTTGAAGCCTTTCTTTACAAGCACGGCGCCGATATATACCACGACTCCCCCAAAAAGCATGACCTGCTCATGGGTGTCAGTCAAAAATTGCCGACAGCCATCTCTATGGCCATGGCCATGGCCTTGAAGGACAACCTGATTGTCCCGGAAGATATAGCCAGCCACGCCACCCTTACATCACTATACGGTATTTTGGCTATGGCGAGAATCCATGCCCAGAACCCAAATACCTATGCGGAAATCCTTACCGCCAAGGGTGAGGGGAACCAAATGTTGCAATCCTTTCAGAAAAACTTTATAACCGTGTTAAAGATGGCCCAGAATAATGACATAGAGCAATTGCGAACGACAATTGAGGCGAACAAAGACTATTTTCCCAATGATTTTATCCAAAATAGAATGGAGCAGGCCCTGGCTATTGATCAGACCTTAGGGAAAATGTTACGCAAATAGTAAGCGCCCCATGAACACCCCATAATTCAACCTTCCGAACTCCACATTCCGAGTTCCGAATTACCAAATTAATCCTATGCCGCAATTTCTTACATATCTTGCCCCACCTTTAGTAGGGGCCTTTATCGGCTACATGACCAATTTTGTCGCTATTCGCATGTTGTTTCGACCTCTGAAGCCCTGGCGCTTATTTGGTTTCCGACTGCCAATGACCCCTGGGGTCATTCCATCCAAACGTCATGATCTGGCCCAAAACATTGGCCGCATGGTGGGTCGACATCTGCTAACCAACCGGGATATTACCAGGGCATTGAATGGAGCGGCCTTCAAAACGCAACTGGCAAATGTAATAAACCTCAAGATAGAAAATTTTTTACAAAAGGATTTAGGGCCGCTCGGCACTGTAATTCCCCAGCATTTTCGTTCCTATTTTGAGGCCGGCCTCAAAATCATGCGCTGGCGAAGCCTGAAGCTTCTCCATAACTACTTGGCAAGCGAAACTTTTGCCGATAGTTTAGCCAAAATCATTGCCGAACATCTAGACGTGTTTCTCCAAAGACCCGTGAATGAGGTTGTACCAGAGGCTGGCCGCACACAACTCTTATTTTTCGTAGAAACCATGTTAAGCAATACCCTGGCAAATCCCGACACAGAGCAATGGCTACAGCAATACATTGACCATAAAATCAATACAGCCATCGCGGATAAATCGTCACTCAATGATCTGCTGCCTGAGCCTTTCACCCTGCTCGTTACAAATTTACTTCAGAATGAAGTTCCCAATTTGCTCAAGAAAACCGCTCAAATTGCCAATGCACCAGAGAGCCAGGATAAAATTATAGATGCCATTTGCTCCGCCATCAGTTCTTTTATCGGTAGTTTAGGCCCCATGGCAGCATTAGCCGCAGGCTTTCTTTCCCCTGAACTCATCAGAAGTAAGGTGAAAGAATATCTACATGATCATGGTGATGAGTTAGCGGAATGGCTGCTAAGCGAAGATGTCCAGGGCAAGACAAGAGATCTGCTCAAAAATACCGCCGCCGATTTCCTGAACCAACCCCTGGCAGTCATGCTGGCAGATGTTGAAGAACAAAAGATCACTGAAATACGTTGCGAAATTAGTCAACAAATAGCCCGTAGCCTGCAAGACCCCCAAATTACCAAAACCATCACTAATTTACTGAACGAGGCCTTGAAGACCCAGACCCAAAAGTCTATTCAGGAGCTCATAAGCACCCTGTTTGGTGAAACAGGTATCCAGGGCACTAAAAAATGGACAACCGAAGAGCTTGTCAAGCTGGTCAGATCAAGACAGGTCAGACAAATATTGGATCGTATGCTAAGCGATCTCTTGTATAAAAATGTTCTCTCTCGCCCCATAGGAGCTCTGAGCAAACTTTTGCCCAAGGCTGTGCAAACCGGCTTGGGTGAATTTTTATTTCAACAGACCAATATTTTATTGGCCCAAGAGGTGCCAGGTCTGCTGGATTCGCTAAATATTGAACAAATTGTTACTAAAAAGGTAGATTCACTCGACCTCTTGCATCTCGAAGAACTTCTCCTGAGCATCATGCAGGAACAATTCAAATACATCAACCTCTTTGGCGGCTTGCTGGGGTTTATCATCGGCCTTTTGAATTTGGCATTTATTCTTTAAAGGCCACCGCCGCCTCTACACCAGCCTGATCGTATCCCCGGAAACGTAAGCGATTCAGGGACGCCGCCATGTACACGTTGACCGGGCGCAATCATACCCCCTGTATATTGCGGTCGATCAACGTGTGCAGGGTGGTGTCCATGGCTCGCCTACGAATGTCCTACTTGCTGGTAGCGGTATAGACTCCGTCCCAATTGTCAGGGGGAGGAAATTCAATAAAATTTTGAATACGCTCAAGATACAGGGCATAAAGTTTTAATGGTGATTGTGTATTTAAAGGAGCCAAAATATTTTGGGCTTCTATAAATTTGCGGGCACGATAAAGTTCTATTGCCTCGTTGAAGGCCTGTATATTAGCGGCAAGTTTGGCATCAGGCCGTCCTTCCAGCAAGGGTTGATACAATGCTACCGGCTTATCTTTGCCCTTTACTTTGACCAAATCCACGAAACGGCAGAAGAATTGTTCGCCAATGGCGGCTCTGGTAAATTCCGAGATAATAATATTGGTGCCATAGACCTTATTCTGCCCCTCCAAACGGGAAGCCAGATTAACATTATCTCCAATCACGGTGTAATCAAAACGCTGTTCGCTGCCAAAATTCCCCACACTAACCACGCCAGTATTAATTCCAATGCCAATATCGATAAAGGGCAGACCACGTTCAGACCATTGCGGCCGGAGTACTGCCAGTTTATTCATCATGGTCAGAGCGGCCCGCACCGCATTTACAGCATGCATTTTGTCTGGCAGAGGCGCCCCCCAAATTGCCATGATGGCATCGCCTATATATTTATCTACCGTACCATTATGAGCCATAATAAGATCACTCATAATGGTAAGATACTCATTCATAAACTGCCCTAATTCCTGCGATGACATGCCCTCAGAAATTGTTGTAAAACCGCGGATATCAGTAAAAAATATGCTCAATTCCCGATCTTCACCAGCCAACGATAACTTCTCCGGCGCATTGACTATCTCCTTAACAACCTGCGGGGATACATAATGACCAAAGGCCCCCTGCAAGAAGCTCTTTTCCCGTTCCTTGAAAAAATAGTTAAAGAGAGTAACCGCCATAAAGACGGCAAACAGGCAGACGAGGGGATATGTTATTCCTATAATTTGATTGTTCAGGAAAAAATAATGATAGGTGCCATAAAACAGATAGAGGACAATCAGCAGCAGGCCGCCGAAGCCGCCAATCAAAGGACTGGAATAAGCCAACAGGGCGGTAAGTATCAAACCACCAACCACGATAACAGCATAAGTAAGGCCAATTTCCGTATAAATATCACTACTGAATGGATCGCCGCACAAGAGATTATCTATCAGGTTGGCATGCACTTCAACACCGGGGAAAACACTGGAAAATGGTGTGGCCCGTAGATCCAGCAAACCAGCCGCCGAGGTTCCCACCAGGACATATTTATTGCGCAGTTCGTGACTTTTCCGCCCCTGCAGGACATCCACAGCCGAATAATACGGAAATGTTTTGGCCGGCCCGCGAAAATTAACCATAATTTGCCCCACATTATCCGTGGGAATGAAACGGCCTGCCAGGCTGATCCCAAGGATATTTGCCTCACGACCTTTACCCGGCACAGCATGGATTATTACCTTGTTAATCCCCATACCAACCCGCAACATTTCCAATGCCAGGCCAGGATAAGGCAGACCATCCATTTTCATAAACAGAGGAACCCGCCGCACCGTACCGGCAGGATCTGGAAATACATTAAAAAAGCCCTCGGTTTGAGCCATTT